>BNJU01001152.1_pt1 | contig 146617 bp, 130 predicted proteins | sample 8539281 | NCBI WGS metagenome assembly BNJU01 (sample SAMD00202456, study PRJDB9452) | human saliva metagenome | isolation source: human saliva | place: Japan | reverse complement strand
CAGCTCGGTGCAGGACGTCGCCACCGACTTCGGAACCGTGCGGGTCTACATCTGGGACGCCGGCAACGGAGCAGCCGATCGCGACTCATACCCGGTTGTCCTGCTGCCTGGGCGCTCATCGGGGGTGCCCATGTGGTCCGCGAACGTCTCCGCCTTGATCCGCTCGCGGCAGGTGATCGCCTTCGACGCGCTCGGTGACGCCGGGCTGTCCGTCCAGTCCGTTCCGCTGACCTCGATGGAGGACCAGGCCGCTTGGATCGATCAGGTGGTCACCGCCGTCGCACCTCGGGGAGTCCACCTCGTCGGACATTCCTTCGGCGGCGCGACCGCGACGGCCTATGCGCGGCTCCATCCCCAACGGGTCAGGTCCTTGACCCTGCTGGAACCGGTCTTCACCCTCGCCTACCCGCCGGCGGGGAAGCTCGGCTGGGTGATGGTCGCCTCCGTACCGGGGCTTCCCGAGAGCCTGCGGGACAAGGCACTGGGGCGTATCGCAGGCGAGGACTTCGCTGGATCGGATCCCATGGCCCTCATGATCAAGGCCGGGTCGGAGCACTTCGAGGCTGATCTGCCCACCCCCTCACCGCTGACGAAGGAGGAGGCCAATGCCTTGACTATGCCCGTCTACGTCGCGATCGCCGGGAAAGACTCCCTGGCGGGAGGGAGGAAGGCCGCCGAGCGTGCCGAGGAGCTGCTGCCGGGTGCGCGGGTGCAGACATGGAAGGACGCCACCCACTCCCTGCCGATGCAGGAGGCGGAACCCTTGGCGCAGGTGCTTGAGCCGTTCTGGCGCCAGGTCGAGTCGGCGTGATGATTGATCAGGTGAATGGGCTCACCGGAGTGCGTGTGGGCCGGTGGCCGGCATGTGCCGGCCACCGGCCCCTGAGTGCTGAGAGCACCCCTGATGTCAGTCCTTCTCGTGCTTGGAGGTCTCGAACAGGAGGTTGACCTGCTCGTTGTACTTCGTCAGCGTCGAGGCGGGCACCCGGTTCGCCCACAGGTCGTCCGTCGCGGGCTTCATGATGGCGGCCACGTCCGCGCCGAAGTAGGTCAGTGGGAAGAAGAACGTGGACTTGTCCTCCAGGTGCTGGGTGAAGGGCTTGGTGGGCAGGCCAGTTTCCTCGAAGACCTTCACTGCCTTGTCAGTGGAGGAGGCGATCGCCGGGAAGACGATTCCGTGAGAGGCCACGATGTCCTGCGCCTCGGCGGTTCCCAGGAAGGCCACCCACTTGGAGGCATTGTCGATGTTGGCCGACTGCTTGGAGATCGAGTCGCCCAGCCCGTTGTACAGGGAGACCGACTTGCCGCTGGGGCCCACAGGATTGGCCGCGATCCCGACCTTGACGTCGAGCTTGGCGTAGGTGCTGAACATCCACGAGCCGTTGAAGCACATGGCGACCTTGCCGCTGCCGAGTTGGACATCGGTGCTGGTCGTGGAGGAGAAGGCGCCACGAGGAGGCATATAACCCTTGTCCACCAGGCCGAAGTACCAGTCCATGGCGTCCTGGAAGACCTTCTCGTCGTAGCGGTAGTGGTTCCCCCCACGTCTCCTTGTTCGTGTAGAACCAGTCGCCGGCCGAGCCGGTGAAGGGACTCCACTGGGTCTGGCCGTCCCCGGTGCCAGCATCCTGGATGCCCAGGCCGTAGACGGCCACCCGGTTCTTGTCGAAGCCGGGCTCGTCACCGCGCACGCCGTTCTTGTCCACGGTCAGGCGGGCGAGGATCTTCTCAAAGGTTCCGCCGTCGGTGGGGTTCCAGGACCAGCCGGCCAGATCGGCATCGGTCAGGCCCGCCTGGGTGAGCATGTCCCGGTTGTAGAAGACCGCCACGGTGTCCCAGTCCTTGGGGCAGCCGTACTGGTGGCCGTCCTCCCCCTTCCACAGGTCGATGAGGCCCTCCTGGAAGGCGGACTCGTCGACACCGGCCCAAGCGGCCTGCTTCTCCAGCGGGACCAGGACCTCCAGATCCACGAACTGGGCGAACTTGGAGATGTGGTCGGTGAAGGCGTCCGGTCCGGTCCCGGCGATGAAACCGGCTGTCAGCTTGGTCCAGTAGTCGCCCCAGGCGATCTGGGTGATATTGACCTTGATGCCGGTCTTGGCCTCGAAGGCCTTGGCGCAGGCCTCGTAGGCGGGCAGCTGGCTGGCGTCCCACATCCAGTACTCCACGGCGCCGGGTCCCGACTTCCTGGAGCCGCCGGAGCAGGCGGCCAGGGTCAGGGCGGCCGCGCCCGAGGCCAGGCCGCACAGGAGACTGCGGCGCGACAGTGAGGAGCGAAGAGGGCTGATCGGTTGAGTCGTCATCTGATGCCTCACTTGATTCCGGTAAAGCCGATGGAGTTGACGATGCGCCGGGCGAAGGCCATGAACAGCAGGAGCATCGGGAGGGCGGCCACGAGCGTGGCGGCCATGAGCCCGGCCCAGTCGGGGCCGGTCTGCGGGGCCTGGGAGCGGAAGACCGCCAGGGCCACCGTGAGCACCCGCGAGGAGTCCGTGTAGGAGACCAGCAGGGGCCAGAAGTAGTCGTTCCAGGCCGTGATGTAGGTCAGGATCGCCAGCGTCGAGATCGGGGCCTTGGCCATGGGCAGGATGAGGGTGAAGAACACCCGGATCTTCGAGGCGCCGTCGAGCAGTGCGGCTTCCTCCAGCTCGCGCGGGATGTTCATGAAAAACTGCTTGAGGAAGAACACCGCGAAGGGCGTCATGAACATGGTCGGCAGCGCCACCCCGAGGAAGGTGTCGATGAGATGGAGCTGCTTGACCAGCACGAAGTTGGGCAGGAGCGTGAAGATCGAGGGGACCATGAGAGCGCCCAGGAACACGGCGAAGACCGTGTCGCGTCCCTTCCAGCGCAGGCGGGAGAAGGAGTAGGCGGCCATCGCCGAGAAGAAGACCTGCCCGACGGTGACCAGTGTGGAGATGATGACCGAGTTGCGCAGGTAGAGCCAGAAGTTGATGGCTGCGCCGCTGCCGCCGTCGGCCAGGGCATCCTCGGTGGACTGCATGCCGAAGACGCGGGCGAAGCCGCGCAGGTTGATGTCCACCGGCAGCAGGCTGGTGGGGTGGGCCGTGATGCCCGCGTTGGAGGACAGCGCCGTACGCAGGACCCAGTAGAAGGGCAGGAGCGTGAACAGCATGATGAGGATCATCGCCGCCCAGGCCAGGGCCTTGCCGACGGTGAGCCGGCGGCCGGGGGCCTCGGAAGATGCCGCAGCGGCTGCCTTGGGGGACTTTGCGGAGGACACGGATGCGGTTGTCGTTGTCATGGGTGGTCCTCCTCAGTCCAGGTCCGTCTCGCCCGCACGGGTCATGCGGTACTGCAGGATCGTGATCGCCGCCAGGACGAGCAGCAGCCCCACCGCCATGGCGGAGGCGTATCCGAACTGGAAGCGCCCGAAGGCCATGTCGTAGATGTAGTACTGCAGCACGCGGGTGGCGTTGACGGGGCCGCCCTGGGTGGCCACCGAGACGGTGTCGAAGACCTGGAAGGAGCCGATCATCGTCATGATGAGTACCAGCGCCAGGATGGGACGCAGCAGCGGGACGGTGATCCTCCAGAACATCCGCCACTCGCTGGCGCCGTCCATCTTGCCGGCCTCGTAGACCGTGTTCGGGATCGACTGCAGGCCCGCGAAGATGAGCAGGGCCGTGTAGCCCACGTGCCGCCACACGTTGATGATGGCGATGGTGGGGATGGCCATCGACGAGGAGAAGAAGTCGACGGCAGAGCCCGTCAGGGACTCCAGGAGCTGGTTGGTGATGCCCAGCGTGTTGTCCAGGATCCACAGCCACAGCATGGCGGCGACCACGTTGGAGACGAGGTAGGGCGTCAGCACGATGGATCGCACGAAGGTGGACTGGGTCAGGCGCTGCATGAGGACGGCAATGAGGAGCGCCAGGATCGTCTGCAGACCGATGTTGATGACCACGTACTCCACGGTGACGACGACGGCGTTCCAGAAGGTGTCGTCCTGGACCATGCGCTTGTAGTTGTCCAGGCCGGTGAACTCCTCGGGGGTCAGGAGGTTGTACTCGGTGAAGGACAGCCAGATGCCTCGGATGAGGGGCCAGATGTAGAAGGCGACGAGGCCGATCGTCGCCGGGAGGATGAAGGCGAGGCCGAGCTTGAGGTCGGAGCGTGGCTTGCGCTGCCGACGAGATGGTTGCTCGACTAGGGTCGAAGTTGACATCGGGTCTCCAAATCGACGGTGATGTGGGAAAACGGGTCGAAAACGGATGGGTGGGGGGCAGGAACGGGCAGAAGAAGGGAGGGCGGATCAGCGACTCGGAGGATCGCCGAGCCGTCAGTCGACGGCGCTCACGCGCAGCAGGACGAGGTGGTCGGGGTGCAGCACCGGCAGTGCCAGACCCGTGGTGGTCAGGTAGGAGCCCGGCAGGGTCACGCCCTCGGCCATCCAGCTCGCCGCGAGGCTCAGCTCGGGGTAAGCCGGTGCCGCCAGACCCACGTGGTAGCGGCGCGAGGGGTCCAGACCGGGCAGCGGGCGCGGCGCCGTGGGCCAGGCCAGGAGCTGACCCAGCGAGGCGATCTCGAACAGGGCGTCGGAGCCGTCAGGGGCGACGACGCCCTCGATGCGCAGCACATCGTCGTCGGGCAGGTCCGCGTGGACCGTCACCCCCGAGTGCAGCAGACCGCGCAGCTCCTTGTGCAGCGCGATGATGGAGGCCAGGCGCTCGCGGGTTGCGTCGTCGGCCTCGGTGAGATCCCACTCCACGCCCATGTGGCCCCACAGGGCGGTCCCGGCCCGGAAGTCGAGGTCGAGGTCGCGCAGAGTGGTGTGGGCCCGCCCCGAGCCGACGTGGGTTCCCACCAGCTCGGGAGGAAGCAGCAGCGTGGTGCCGCGCTGAATGTTCTGGCGGTCGTGGGCGTCGATGCAGTCCGATGCCCACACCCGCTGGGTGCGCTCCATGATCCCCAGGTCGATGCGGCCGCCGCCGCCGGCGCAGGACTCGATCTCCAGGGCTGGGAAGCGCTCGTGGAGCGCGTCCAGGAGTCGGTAGACGGCCAGGGTCTGGTCGTGGACGGCGGCCGCCCCCTGGTGTCCCGCGGTGGGGTCGGCGACCTCATGCCCTGCGGCCAGCAGGGGGGAGTTGTGGTCCCACTTGAGGTAGGCGATGTCGAGGCGCTCCACGAGGGTGGAGATGGCCTCGAACAGGTAGTCCCAGGCACCGGGGGCGGTCAGGTCCAGGACCCGCTGGTGGCGGTGCTCGGGAGCTCCGCCGGTGCCGTCGGACAGGATCCAGTCCGGGTGGGCGCGGGCCAGCTCGGAGTCGACATTGATCATCTCCGGCTCGAACCACAGGCCGAACTCCATGCCCAGGCGTGGACGTGCTCCACGAGCGGCTCCAGACCGTCCGGCCAGGCCTCGGGGGAGACCTGCCAGTCGCCCAGTCCCGAGGTGTCGTCGCGGCGGGAGCCGAACCAGCCGTCGTCCAGGACGTAGCGCTCGATGCCGACCTGGGCCGCGGCGTCGGCCAGGGCCTTGAGCTTGTCCAGGTCGTGGTCGAAGTAGACGGCCTCCCAGGTGTTGAGCAGCACCGGGCGGGGGCGTTCGGGGTGAGCCGGGTGCGAGCGCAGCCAGGCGTGGCTGCGGTGGGCCAGGGCGTCCAGTCCCTCGCCCCAGGAGAAGACCGTCCACGGAGAGGTGTAGGTCTGACCGGGGGCCAGTAAGACCTCGCCCGGCAGGAGCAGCTCTCCGGCTCCCAGGAGCTTGCGCCCCGAGGTTGGGTTCATCGCCAGGTGGCGGACATTGCCGGACCAGGCCGCGTGAACGCCGTGGACGCGCCCGCTGCGCCATCCGAAGCCGGTGGGGCCGGCGGCCAGCCAGGTGACGGCGTCGTGCCCCGGGCGCCCCTCCCAGGACTCGCGCAGGCGGGTGCCCGGGGTGAAGGGGGTACGCACGAGCCGGCGCTCCTGGACGTGGTGGCCGGTGGTGTCAAGCAGCTCGTCGGCGCTGTCGGGCACCGGCAGCACCGGGGTGAGCTCGCCGACGACGAGGTCGGCTCCCTGCTCGCCGTCGGACTCGGGGCGGTCGTCACGGACCCAGGAGCGCACGCGAACCAGGCCACAGGGTTCCAGGCGCAGCTCGGTACCCAGGGTCAGCTCGTGGACGGCGTCGGTTCCGCTGGAGCGCACGACGAGGGCGGTGCCTGCCGGAGTGTCCTCGGAGCTCTCCTCATGGGTGAAGGCGGTGGGGTGGGGTGAGAAGGCCGAGCCGTCGGTGCGTGAGAGCGCCACGGCGGGGCGTGAGCTCCAGCCCAGGTGGGCCAGGGGCAGGATCGGCAGGTCGTTGGTGATCCAGGCGGTGTTGGTGCCCAGGGACGTCGCTGCGGCCAGGGCCGCGTCGGTCAGGTCGTCACCGCTGACGTCACCCAGGTCGGGACCCCAGTGGCGCACCACCGGGAAACGGTCGTCGGGCAGGTCAAGGACCACGGAGGTGTCGGCTCGGCGCAGATGGAGGGTCATCATCGTCCTTCCAGGGGAGGGGAAGGAATCAGAGGTGATTCCTTGTAAGATGAAAATAATTGATGGTGCCGGATTTCGCAAGCGTTTGTCCTACAGTGTCGGTACAAAGTGGGCGGCGGTGGGCGTCGTCCCAGGTCACGGGCCGTGTGGCTCATCCGGTAGATGACGATGGCAGGAACAGGAGCCGGCGATGGATGGTGGTGGACGCAGCCTCGGCGCCAGGGCGCTGCTCGCCCTGATCTCCGTCGGCCCCATGAGTCGCGGCGACCTCGGGGGGCGCCTGGGGCTGTCTGCGGCGACGACGACGCGCACGGTGCGCCCCCTCATCGAGGCCGGTCTCGTCGAGGAGCGGCCGCCGGCGGAGGCGGGCGGGCCGGGGCGGCCCACCCGCCTCCTGGCCGTCGCCCCGAACAGCGCCACCGTTGCAGGGATCAAGCTCACTGCCGACCGCCTCTACGCCGTCCTGACCGACCCGCTGGGTGAGGTCCTCATCGGTGACTCCCTGCCGCTGACCGAGACCGACGCCGGCTCCGTAACTGCCCTCATCGCCTCGGTGGTGGCGCAGCTGGCTGAGCGCAGCGGTCGGCGCCCCGACGCGATCGGGATCTCCCTGGGGGCGGCGGTCGTCGGGAGACGGACCGTTGTGGTGGCCAGCTTCCTGGGGTGGCGTGATGTGCCCCTGGCCGCCATGGTCTCCGAGGCCACCGGGCTGCCCTGCGTCGCGGCCAACGACGTGCGCGCCTTCGCCTACGCCGAGGCCTGGTTCGGAGCCGGCCGCGGAAAGGACCCCTTCGCCCTGGTCACCCTCGGTGCCGGGATCGGCTGTGGGGTCGTGGTGGCCGGTGAGGTCGTCTCCGGTGCGCAGGGGGCGGCCGGCAGCGTCGGACACCTGCCGGTGGATCCCTCCGGGCCCAGCTGCGAGATCGGGCACCCCGGGTGCGCCCGGGCTCTCGCCTCGACCTCGGGGATGCTTCGAGCGGCCGCTGAGCACTTGGGGCGCGAGGCTCAGGACCTGAGCCTCGAGGTGCTCCTGAGTCCTGGAATGCGTCGTCACAGCGGTGTCGACGACGTCCTGCGGCGTGCCGCACTGGCGGTCGGAAGGGTCGTGGGGTCGCTCATCGCCTACGTCGACCCCGAGCTCGTCGTCGTCTCCGGGGAGGGGGTCGCCGTGGTGGAGGCTTACCGCGAGACCTTTGAGAGGGAGGTGGGCGGCCTGCGGCACTGGGCCGCGGCGCCGGTGCCGGTCCTGCTGCGTCCCTTCGAGTTCGACGAGTGGGCGCGAGGGGCGGCCGCGCTGGCTCTGGATCAGTGGACGGTGGCGGCGGGCGATCGGTGAGCGGGGGCTTCGCCGCGCGAGCGCTCGCGCTGTGACAGGAAACATGCCTGGGAAGAAGGTCCCAATATGAATTTGGACTAAGGGTGCCCTTAGATTGTGCGCATGAGCCGCAGCACCACCATCGCGCTGTCCACCGCCGGCCTCCTTGCCGCCGGCGCTGCACTCGCCCTGGCCGTCCGCCCGACCCGTCCCAACGTCCCCACCGCCTCGGCCCCCGACGGCAGGGTCCCGCCCCCGCGCGTCGTCATTGCCGGCGGTGGCTACGTCGGGTTCTGCACCGCCAGAGCACTGCGGGCCCGGCTGGGAACCGACCAGGTCGAGATCGCCATCATTGACCCTCGTCCCCTACATGACCTACCAGCCCTTCCTGCCCGAGGTTGCCGCCGGGTCCATCCAGCCGCGTCACGTCATCGCCTCCCACCGGCGGTCCCTGGCCGGGTGCACGATCATCACCGGCTCCGTCACCGGCATCGACCACGCCTCACGCACCGTGACCATCGCACCGCCGGTACCGGGCTCCACCCAGGAGGAGGGCAAGCCCTACCAGATCGGCTACGACCACCTGGTTCTCGCCCTGGGCGCCGAGGCCCGCACCCTGCCGATCCCGGGCCTGGCCGAGCAGGCCCTCGGCTTCAAGCAGGTCGAGGAGGCCCTCGCCCTGCGCAACCGGGTTCTGTCCCGCATCGAGGACGCCGCCTCCACCTGGGACGCCGAGCGCCGACGTCGGCTGCTCACCTTCGTCTTCGTCGGCGGCGGCTTCGCCGGGGTCGAGGCCATCGCCGAGCTCGAGGACATGGCTCGGGCCCTGGTCGCCACCGTCGACTCCGTGGAGCAGGCGGACGTGCGCTTCATCCTCGTGGAGGGCTCGCGCCGCATCCTGCCCGAGCTGACCGAGGAGCTCTCCGGCTACGGCCTGGAGCAGCTGCGCGAGCGCGGCATCGACGTGCGGCTCAACACCTTCCTCAGCTCCTGCGTCGACGGGCACGTCGTCCTGTCCGACGGCACCGAGCTCGACGCCGACACCATCGTGTGGACCGCCGGGGTCAAGGCCGCCCCCGTCCTGAGCGAGTCCGACCTGCCCGTCGAGGCCCGCGGCCGGGTCACCACCCTGCCCACCCTCCAGGTGGCCCGCGACGGCGTCGTCGTGCCCGGGGCCTGGGCCGCCGGCGACTGCGCCGCCGTCCCCGACCTCACCAGTGAGGACCCGCAGGCCACCTGCGCCCCCACCGCCCAGCACGCCGTGCGCCAGGCCGCCATCCTCGCCGACAACCTCGTGGCCGTCCTGACCGGGCCGGCTGAGGGTGATGGGACCCAGTGGACAGGGTGAGCAGCGGCTGGCCGTCTACGCCCACGAGAACCTGGGCACCGTGGCCTCCCTGGGCATCGGCAAGGGCGTGGCCCGCATCCTGGGTCAGAACCTGCGCGGCTTCACGGCCTGGACCGCTCACCGCGGTTACCACGTCTACGCGATGCCCACCCTCAACCGGAAGGTGCGCATCATGATGGACTGGTTCGCCGCCGTCGTCTTCCGCCGCGACCTGGCCTCCTTCGGCTCCGTGGCGGCTCCTGGTGCGGCCTTCGCCCAGGCAACCCGCAACGACGCCAAGATCGCCTCGCGCAAGAAGTCCTGAGGCGGGCCTCCTCGGTGCTCATCAGGGCTCGTGGCCCCACCCCGGCGTGCATCTGGTCACGACGGTCCGTCAGGACTGGGGTGGGGCCCCGCCGCGCCCTACACTGCTCGGCGATGACCACGCTCGCCACCACCGCCCCCGCTCTCGACGCCCGCGGCGCCATGCCTCGTACCTACCACGTGCGCACGCTCGGCTGCCAGATGAACGTCCACGACTCCGAGCACATGGCGGGTCTGCTGGAGGGGGCCGGCTACCTGCGCGTCGAGGACGTGCCCGAGGCCGCCGCCCGTGCCACCGAGGCCGGTGACGGCGGGGCCGACGTCGTCATCATCAACACCTGCTCCGTGCGCGAGAACGCCGCCACCCGGCTCTTCGGCAACCTGGGCCAGCTCGCCGCGGTCAAGCGTGAGCGCCCCGGCATGCAGATCGCCGTGGCCGGGTGCCTGGCCCAGCAGATGGGGGAGGGGATCGTCGAGCGGGCCCCCTGGGTCGACGTCGTCTTCGGCACCCACAACCTCGACGTCCTGCCCGCCCTGCTCGAGCGCGCCCGACACAACTCGGCGGCCGCCGTCGAGCTCGAGGAGTCCCTCAAGGTCTTCCCCCTCCACCCTGCCCACCCGCCGCGAGTCCGCCTACGCCGCCTGGGTCTCCATCGCGGTGGGCTGTAACAACACCTGCACCTTCTGCATCGTGCCCTCCCTGCGCGGCAAGCAGCGCGACCGCCGGCCCGGTGAGGTCCTGGCGGAGGTCGAGGCCGTCGCCGCTCAGGGCGCCATCGAGGTGACCCTTCTGGGGCAGAACGTCAACTCCTACGGCGTGGGCTTCGGCGACCGTGGCGCCTTCGCCAAGCTGCTGCGGGCGACCGGCTCAGTCGAGGGCATCGAGCGCGTGCGCTTCACCAGCCCCCACCCGGCCGCCTTCACCGACGACGTCATCGAGGCCATGGCGGCCACCGAGGCCGTCATGCCCAGCCTCCACATGCCCTTGCAGTCCGGCTCGGACCGGGTGCTGCGCGCCATGCGCCGCTCCTACCGCACCCAGCGCTTCCTGGGCATTCTGGACAAGGTCCGGGCCGTCATGCCCGAGGCCGCCATCACCACCGACATCATCGTCGGCTTCCCCGGAGAGACCGAGGAGGACTTCCAGGCCACGCTCGAGGTCGTCGAGAGGGCCCGCTTCGCCTCGGCCTACACCTTCGAGTACTCCCCGCGCCCAGGCACCCCCGCCGCCGACCGCGACGACCAGGTTCCGCTCGAGGTCGTCAAAGGACCGTTATCGCAGGCTTGACGCGCTCGTGCGCCGGATCGCCCACGAGGAGAACGAACGGCAGGAGGGACGCGTCGTCGAGGTCCTCGTCGCCGAGGGCGAGGGACGCCGCGACTCGGTCACTGCCCGCATCTCCGGGCGCGCCGCCGACAACCGGCTCGTCCACGTCGCCCTGCCCGAGGGCCTGGCCGAGGGCGACTACGCCGGAGGGGCCCCGCGCCCCGGCGACATGGTCAGCGTGCGCGTCACCCACGGGGCGCCCCACAACCTCATCGCCGACTCCGCCCGCTGCGGGAGGGAGCTGGACCCGGTTGCCGCGGCCGCCAATGAGGCGCTCAAGCCCGGTGACCGCCTCTGGCTCGACGACGGCCCCGCCCTGTTCCAGGTGCGGCGCACCCGTGCCGGCGATGCCTGGGAGCGCCGTCAGGCCGAGGCCTGTGCCACTCCTGAGCCCGACACCGCCCCGGTGAGCCTGGGTCTGCCCACCCTGCGCGTGGGCGCACCCGTCTGACTGAAACTCGCGTGAGCAATTCTCAGTGGACCACTGCCCTTGTGTTCTGTACCTAGAGGTATGTACAGTTTTGGTATGGGAATCAGAAGGGAGCAGATCCGGGCGGCCGCCGTGCCTCCCAGGGGTACGTCATAGCGAGGTATGTACAGTTCTGGCGTGGACTCGAGAGAGAAGCTGGTTGAGGCGATGGCTGAGCTGATGTGGGAGCGTGGCTACAGCGCCACGAGCCCGCGGGCGGTTCGCGAGCTTTCCGGTGTTGGTCAGGGGAGCATGTACCACTACTTCCCGACCAAGCGGGATCTCGGGCTGGCCGCCCTGAATCACAACTGCCAGGTCCAGCTGGATTCCTGGAAGGCCGCGCTCAAGGACCTCGAGGATCCGCTCGAGATCCTCAGTGCCTACCTCACCCTTCCCCGTGATCCGCTCAAAGGCTGTCGAGTCGGTCGGATGGCGCAGGACAAGGCGGTGGTGGCCGACGACGGTCTTCGTGAGCCGGTCGCCGAGGCCTTCGCCCGGCTTCACGAGATGCTGGTCGTTGTCATCGGTACGGCCAGGTCGCAGGGGCGCCTGCCAGCAGACCTTGAGCCGGATCATCTGGCTCGCACGATGGTCGCTGTTGTTCAGGGCGGTTACGTCCTGGCTGTGGCTGAGCAGGACAGAGCCCCGTATGACGCAGCCTGTCAAGGCGCCCTTGAGCTGCTCCGTGTCGCAGCCGGGGCCGCTGGTGCGGCTCCTGGTCGCGATGGGTCCGCTTCCTCCTGATCCTGACAAGTCGGCGTCGGTGTCCTCTGACGCCTCCATTCACCGAAGGAGAAGGATCATGACCATTCGTATCGGCATCAACGGCTTCGGACGTATCGGGCGCACCTATCTGAGGGCCGCGCTGGCCGGCGGGGCGGACGTCGAAATCGTTGCCGTCAACGACTTGACCGACGCGGACACGCTGGCGACCCTCCTGGAGTGGGACTCTGTGGCCGGCCACCTCGACGGAGTCGCCGTCAACGGCAAGGACCTCGAGGTGGCCGGTCGGACCATCAGGGTCTTCTCCGAGCCGGACCCGGCCAAGATCCCCTGGGGTGAGGTCGGGGTCGACGTCGTCATCGAGTCCACCGGTTTCTTCGTTGACCGGGACAAGGCCGCCCAGCACCTTAAGGGTGGCGCCAAGAAGGTCATCGTCTCCGCGCCGGCCAAGGGTGACGTCCCCACCTTTGTCCTGGGGGTCAACGACAGTCAGTTGGATGTCTCCGCCGCCGACGTGTTCTCCAACGGGTCGTGCACCACGAACTCCCTGGCCCCGCTCGCCAGGGTCCTCCACGACGCCTTCGGGATCGAGAGCGGTCTCATGACGACGATCCACGCCTACACCGGGGACCAGCGGCTTCACGACGCACCTCACAAGGACCTGCGTCGGGCGCGTGCGGCTGCCGCCTCCATCGTTCCCACGTCCTCAGGGGCCGCCCGGGCCATTGGTCTGGTCATCCCCGAGCTCGATGGGCGCCTGACCGGCGCTGCCATGAGGGTTCCGGTCCCGGTCGGCTCGATCACCGACCTCACTGTGGTCACCTCCCGATCGGCAACGGTCGAGGACGTCAACGCGGCCTTCCGTGAGGCTGCCGATCACGGGCCGCTGGCCGGCTACCTGCAGTACTCCCAGGCGCCGATCGTCTCCCACGACATTGTTGGCAATCCTCACTCCTCGATCTTCGACGCGCCTCTCACCGAGGTGATCGACGGTCAGGTCAAGGTCTTCGGGTGGTACGACAACGAGTGGGGCTTCTCCAACCGCCTCGTGGAGTTCTCCCAGAGGATCGGTGAACAGCTCTGACACATGCGGCGTGGCTTGGAGGCGGTGCGGTGCGGGCTCAGTGCCGACTCCGGCCGCACCCCGCACCCTCCGCATCCGATGGTGAGTGATGGAAAAGGGGTGGGGGAGCCGTCTGAGAATCCCATCTGTTTTGCGCTGACGGTGGAGCGGGCCGGGATGCGGTGGGGAGCAGACCGCTTGCCCCGCTAGGGTGGGAAGCATGCCCAGTTTCGACGCCAGCTCTGCTGCCGCCGCCACGGTCCCCAGGCCCGTGGACGTCGACCGTATCCACGAGTGCGTCAAGCGACTGGGGCTGCGCTACTTCATCGACGACGAGGGCGACATCGGCATTCCATGGCGCTATGTCACTGTCCACGCCATCTTCCAGGACACCCGAGCGGTTCAGATGCGCGGGATCTGGCACCGCATCGCCGACACCGATCACCTGGCCCAGCTGCGCGCCCTGGTCGAGGACTGGAACACGACCCGCATCGGTCCCAAGGCCTACCTCACTGTCGCCGACGGCGGAGTGGTGCGCCTTCACGGCGAGTACACCTACCCTCTCGAGGCGGGGATGACCGACCGGCAGCTCGAGGACTTCGTCTTCGGCGGCTGCCGGCTCATTGTCGCCCTCATGCACGAGGCCGAGGAGCAGTTCCCCGACGAGCTGCGCGGAAGCCTGGAGCCCTGATGCCGCGACTGCAACGCCTCACCGACTTCATCGCACGCCTCCTGGGCAAGGAGTGGGACGTGCGGGCACTGGACCATCAGCGAGACCACCGTCCGGGCGGTCATCAGGACAACCAGCCGAGTCCGCCGGTCAGCCGGCAGCGCCATCAGGACAGGTACCCGGCTGCCCCAGCGGACTCAGTGGATTCAGCGGAGACTGCGGACGCGGCAGACGCAGCGGGACCGGATGACTCGCCGTTCCCCCCGGCGTCGGAGAAGACCGTGGAGTCGGTCGGCTCCGCCGACCCACCTGATGCTGCTGGGCGATCGGACCGTTCGTCGGAGCGGGCCAAGGCGACTGCGTCGGCGCAGACCTCCGACGCCTCGCGCACCTGGTCGAGCAGATCGGGGCGGCCACACGATCGCCTCACCAGCAGCGGCGTCGCCGATGGTTCTCACGGTGAGGAGCGGAGCGAGGAGTCGACCGAGCCACTCACGCTGGCGAGGATCGAGTCCATGCTCACCGGTCCCATGGAGTACCACGTCCAGCTGGCCGATGACCGTGAGCACCCCTGCCTCCTGGGTACCTGGGACTCCTTCCCCTTCGTCATTGAGATCCCCGAGGGGCACGACGGCTGGCTCCTGGTCTCCGGGGACTGGGAGGAGGCCGCCCCCGTCTCGCAGCGTGACGAGATCGCCGCCAGTGTCAACGACTGGAACCGGGACAAGTTCTTCCCTACGGTCGGTGTCGTCGACACCGCCATTGGGCCGCTGGTGCGGGCCACCTACCTCACTGACCTGTCTGCCGGGGTCACCGACGCCCAGCTGCGTCTCCACCTGGATACGGCGCTGTCCGCCTGCACGCAGGCCCTCAGCCTCGTGGGTCCGCTCCTACCGGAGATCTGAGCGCAGTGAGCTCAGCAGCTGCGGGCGTCCCCCGTCCGGTAAGGGTCGCCGTGGTGGGCCCCACCGCCACCGGTAAGTCCGACCTCGCCCTCGCTCTCGCCGAGCAGGCGCAGGCCGGTGGACTGTCCGAGGGCGCTGAGATCATCAACGCCGATGCCTCCCTGCTCTACCGGGGGATGGACATCGGCACCGCCAAGCCCTCCCCGGTCGAGCGGGTCCGCGTCCCCCACCACCAGATCGATGTCCTCTCCGTCAGGGACCGGGCCTCCGTGGCCGCTTTCCAGCGGGCCGCCCGCAGTGACATCGAGGGCGTCGAGTCCCGGGGAAACCTGGTGATCATCGCCGGTGGCTCCGGCCTGTACGTGCGCGCCCTGACCGATGGGCTCGACTTCCCCGGCACTGATCCGCAGGTACGCACCCGGCCTGGCCGAGCGCGCCGAGCGTGAGGGCACTTCCGTCCTCTACGCCGAGCTCACCGGCCTCGATCCCGTGGCGGCCGAGCGGATCGAGGCCTTCAACACCCGTCGGATCGTGCGCGCTCTGGAGGTCATTGAGATCACCGGGCGTCCCTTCTCCGCATCCCTGCCCCGTTACGAGGACGTGGTTCCCACTGTCCACATCGCTCTGCGCTGCGAGCGCCGGCTCCTGGACCTGCGTATCAATGCCCGCGCCCGCGCCATGTTCGAACGCGGCCTCGTGGAGGAGGTCGAGACCCTCATCGACCAGGGCATCCGAGAAGGGGAGACCGCTCCACGCGCCATCGGCTACGCCCAGGCGCTCGCGGTCATCGACGGGACCATGAGCGTGCCCGAGGCGGTCGACTCCACGGCCCTGGCCACCCGCCAGCTCGCCTCCCGCCAGATCAAAGTGGTTCCGCCGCGATCCGCGAGTGCGCTGGATCGACGTCGAGCTCGCCGAGGACGGTCGTTGCACCGACGCGGAGCGCTCCCGGGTGACCAGGCAGGCACGGGAGCTCGTTCTCGCCGTCGACGGCGTCGCTTAGGCTAGGGGCCATGCCGTACTCGACAGGTCTCCGTGGTCGTGAGCTCATCAAGGGCCACGCGACCCTCAACGACTTCCTCATGCTGGTCGACCCCAGCTGCGAGGTCGCTGTCAGCGGCGCCGATATCGCTGCGGTCTGCGACCGCCACGGCGGCATCGGTGCCGACGGATTCGTGCGCGTCGTACGGACCGCCGCCCTTCCCGGAGCCGGGGCCTTCGCCGCGGCCGTGCCCGAGGCCGAGTGGTTCATGGACTACTACAGCGCCGACGGATCCGTGGCCGAGATGTGTGGCAACGCCGCCCGTCTGTTCGCCCACGTCCTGGACGGTGAGGGCCTGCGTCCCATCGCCGACGGCGAGTCGGTCGTCATCGGTACCCGAGGTGGTGCGCGCACTGTCACCCGCCTGGGCGAGCTGTGGACCGTGGACATGGGGCCGGCCCGTCTCACGCGCCCTCGTCAGGCGCAGGACGAGGGCTGGGACACGACAGTCGTCGTGCCCGGACTGACGGGTGAGCGAGCAGCCCTGAGTGTTGAGATGTCCGCCCCCCACGCCGTCGTCGCCCTGGGGGAGGAGAATGAGCTCGAGGCGGCCGCCTTCACCGGGCTCACCGACTCCGCGGCCCCGGTCGTCTACGACCCCGTTCCCGAGGCCGGCACCAACCTCGAGCTCGTTGTGCCGCTGGGGAGGAGACCGACCCCGACACCCAGTCACCGGTGGGTATCGCCCGCATGCGCGTCCTGGAGCGCGGCGTGGGGAGACCCTCTCCCTACGCAGCGGGGTGCTGCGCCGTCGCCGTCGCCCTGCATGCCTGGACCGGTCCGGGCGCCCCGAGGACTACCGGCTGCTCGTTCCCGGCGGAGAGATCGGGGTGCACGTGGGCGCCAGCCCCCTGGGTGAGGACAGCACTGTGCTGCTGACCGGACCGGCCACGATCACCGGACGGGTCACCATCGCCTGAGGCCCTTCGGACCTGCCGCCATCCACACTGCTCCCGGACGTCGCACTGACGCCGCATCCGAGAAGAGAAACCAACCACCACTATGTCCCAGCCATCCAGTCGCTCCGCCGTCGGCACCATCCTGCCGACCGGTCTGATGCTCTTCGCCCTGTTCTTCGGGGCCGGCAACCTCATCTTCCCGCCCTTGCTGGGGGCCGCCTCGGGCAGGTCCTTCATCCCGGTGATGGCGGGCTTCCTCGCCACGGGGGTGCTCATGCCCCTCATCACCGTGGTGGCCGTCTCCACCTCCGGCGAGGGCATCCTCGGCCTGGCCCGCAGGGTGGGGCCCCGATTCGGCCTGGTCATGCCGCTGGCGGTCTACCTGGCGATCGGCCCGCTCTACGCCATCGCCCGCGTGACCACGGTCGCCTACGAGCTGGCGACCCGTCCCGTTCTTGAGCTGTGGGGCTTCCACGACTCCCGCCTGGCTCTGCTGGCGCACGTGACGGTCTTCATGGGCGTCGCCTTCGGCATCGCCCGCAGCCCGAGCCGTCTGGCCGACCGCGTCGGGCGCTGGCTCACGCCCGCGCTGCTGGCCCTGCTGGCACTGCTGTGCGGGGTCACCCTGGTGATGGCCCCCGGGGTGGAGCGGGAGGCCATCGAGCCCTACGCGAGCGCGCCCCTGACCACCGGGCTGACCCAGGGCTACCTCACCATGGACGTCCTGGCGGCCAGTGTCTTCGGCATCGTGGTCATCACCTCCCTGCGCGAACGCGGCCTGACCTCGCCCAGGAGACTGGTACGCGGCACCATCCTGTCCGGAGGCATCGCCGCGGCGCTGCTGGGGCTGGTCTACATCGGCCTGGCCGTGCTGGGCACCCGCACCCGCGGGCAGATCACCACCGACACCAAGGACGGTACCGAGCTGCTGCGCAACGCGGCCTCCTCGACTCTGGGGACCTCCGGCGTCGTCATCTTCGCCGCCATCGTCATCCTGGCCTGCCTGACCACCGCGGTGGGCCTGCTGGCCTCCTGGGCCGGCTACGCCTACACCGCCTGGCCTGCGGTCTCCTTCAACCGGCAGCTCGCCGCCTGCGCCATCGTCTCCTTCACCCTGGCCAACCTGGGACTGAGCGCCATCCTCAAGATCGCGGGGCCGCTGCTGAACCTGCTCTACCCCTTCGCCATCGCCCTGGTCGCCGTCACGCTCGTCGACGCCCTGGCCCCCGGGCGGCTCCGGGCCGCCTACCAGTGGTGCGTCATCACGGCCGGGACCTTCGGATCCGTCTCCGCGATCACCGCCGCCGGTTGGGACGGCCCCAGCAGGCTTCTCGCACGCACCGGCCTGTGGAGCGACTCCACCGGCTGGATCCTGCCGGCGCTCATTGCCCTGGGCATCGGGATCGCTCTCGACGTGCGCTTAGGTGCGTGGTCCACGCCTGTGGCTGGGGAACCTCCCAGCCAGGTCCAGCACGACGTCGAGCACGCGGCGGCCTCACAGCTCTGAGAGGCGTTGAGGGGCCCTGGGCGGCTCTGAGCGACACTGTGCGCGGTAGCCTCTGGGTGTGCCCAGCTCACCACCCCCGGCCCGCGATACAACTGCGCCCGAGCACCAGCGGCTCTTGCCGACACTGCTCATCCCCGCCTTCGTCACACTGCTGGCCGTCTCCTCGGTCAACGTCATCCTCCCGGCCGTCTCCCAGGACCTGAGCGCGGGCACCGCCGGGCTGCAGCTCGTCGTCTCCGGCTACTCCCTCGTCTTCGGCGTCGTCCTCGTCCCGGCCGGTCGCGCCGGTGACGTCATGGGCAGAGGCCGGATCTTCGTCATCGGCATGATCCTGTTCGGGGTCGGCTCACTGGCCTCCGGGCTCGCCCCTGACATCGTCACCCTCAACTGGCCCGCGTGGTCATGGGGGTCGGCTCGGGCCTGCTCAATCCGCAGGTGGCCGGCATGATCCAGCAGTACTACAGCGGGGAGTCCCGCGGCCGGGCCTTCGGACTCTTCGGTGCCGTCATCGGGGTCTCGGTGGCGGTGGGGCCGGTGCTCAGCGGCGGGCTCATCGGCTGGCTCGGAGATGACTGGGGCTGGCGCGCCTCCTTCCTCATCAACGTCCCGCTCGTCCTGCTCGGCGTCTGGGCAGCGCACCGCTACCTGCCGGACTCCGCCTGGCACAGCCAGGACGGTGGCAGCGGCGCCGGCCGGGACCGGGTCGACCTCGACCCGGTGGGTATGGTGCTGCTCGCCGCGGGCACGCTGCTGATCATGATCCCCTTCATGGAGGCCTCCGCGGGCGCCTGGGTCTGGGGCCTGGAGGCGGCCGGCATCGGCATCGTCTCAGCCTGGGTGGTGTGGGAGAGACGCTACCGGGCCAGGGGCGGTGCGCCCATGGTGGATCTCAGCCTCCTGGCCATCCCGTCCTTCGCATACGGCAGCCTGGCCATTGCCGTCTACTTCCTGGGCTACACCTCGGTGTGGATCATCGTGGCCCAGTACGTCCAGGCCGGCCTGGGATCGACTGCTCTGGTCAGCGGCGCCGTCGGGGTCCCCGCTGCCCTGGCCGGATCGGTCGCTGCCGCCGTCGCCGGCCGCCGCGTCATCCGGGTGGGCCGGGTGATGGTTCTCGGTGGTATGGCTGCGGGTATGGCCGGCCTGCTGGCCAGCGTCGGCATCATCCACATGCACGCACGGGCCGGTTGGAGCCCCTGGTGGCTCACTCTCACGCTCCTGCTGCTCGGCGTGGGGCAGGGACTCGTGGTCTCCCCGAACCAGACCCTCTCCCTGGTCGACGTCCCTCTGGAGTACGCCGGTGCCGCCGGCGGCATCCTCCAGACCGGTGAGCGCATCGGCACCTCCATCGGCATCGCAGCCATTACGGGACTGACCTTCCGCGTCTCACACTCCTCAGGCTGGGACGTCGCCGCCCAGGTGGGACTGCTGGCCGTTGTGGCCGCCATCGCAGTGTCGGCCGCGATCGCCGCCGTCGACCTGCGCCTGGCGGCCCGACGACGCCGGTAGCCGCTCAGGCTGCGCGCCGATCGTTCAGCCGTCCACCGGCCCATCCGCCCGCGGCGCACCCGTAGCACGCGGAAGCCCTTCGACGATGCCTGCCGGCTGACGTCCCAGCCCTGACCGGTCAGCCACGTCGCCAGTGAGTCGGCGCCCAGGTTCTTGAGCACCACCAGCCAGGCCTCGCCGTCGGCTGACAGGAGCGCCAGCCAGGACAGCAGGAGCTCGTGCAGAGCGTCCTTGCCGATGCGCACCGGCGGGTTGGACCAGATGAGGTCCACCGGTGTCGAGGTCTGATGCAGCTCGGCCAGCAGCGCCTCGGCCTGGGAGGTGCGCACGTTGTCCAGGCCCGCGGCGGCTGCGTTGCGGGCGGTCAGGGCCAGAGAGCGCTCATTGACATCGGTCGCCAGGACCGTGGCCCCAGGGGCGGCCTCAGCCAGGGCAAGCGTGATCGGGCCCCAACCGCATCCCAGGTCGAGGAAGGTCCCGGCCTCGGGCGGATCGGGGACGTGGTCGAGGAGGACCTGGGTCCCCTTGTCGAGACGATCGGCGCTGAAGACCCCCGAGGCCGTGACCACCGCGTGCTCCACGCCGCGGATCGAGAAGCGGTGGGCGCGCTCCTCGGCCTCGACGGCGGGGGAGGCGGTGAAGTAGTGCTCGCTCACACCCGCCAGGCTACCCGCGTACCCTGACGGGCATGAGCGCCCCGCCCAGCTCCGCCAGCAGTCCCTCGCTCCGGGCGCTGTTCAGCTCCCGAGCGGGGCACCTGGCGCTGGCGGTGCTCGTCGTCGAGCTGCTGGCGGGCATGCAGATCTACCTCAACCAGACCGTCCTGCCGCTGCTGGCAACCGAGATGGGGGCCCGCAACGCCTACGGGCTGGTGACGGCGGCGGCCCAGGTCCCCGCCTTCCTCACGATGCCGCTGGGCGGGGCCATGCTCGCTCGGTGGCGGCCGGACCGCCTCATGACCGCGCTCACCGCCCTGCTGGTGGTCGGTGCCGTCGTCGGAGCCCTCGCCCCGAACGTCGAGGTCTACGTCCTCGGGGAGATCCTGCGGGGTCTGGCCGCCGGGGCCCTGGCGACCGCGACCATGGGAGTCATGGTCGCCGGTCTGCCCGATGCCTGGAGGCGACTGTGCCTGGCGGGAGGATCGGGCATGTGGGTCGTGGCGGCCCTGGCCGGCCCCGTCTACGCCTCCGGTGTCAGCGCCTCCTGGGGCTGGCGCTGGGCCCTCGTGGTCTACCTGCCCGTGCTCATCGCGGCCCGCGCCGTCATGGCCGGTCAGATCCACGACCTCAGGCTGGACGAGGAGACGGATCACGATGAGACGGTTCCGTGGCTGCCCGCCCTGGCCATGGCCGCGGGCGTGGCACTCATCGGGGCGCTACGAGCATCCAGCCCCTGGTTCTGGCCCGGCGTCGGCGTCGGCACTGGGCTGGTGCTCTGGTCCTGCTCATGCGTCCTGCCGGATGGGACCCTGCGCCTGGTGCCCGGCCGGCGCGCGGGCATCGCCACCCTGCTGTGGGTGTGCGCCTTCTTCCTGACCCTGGACTACCTGGTGGCCCCCAGCGCCCACGACGTCCTGGGCCTGACCCCGACCCAGACCGGCTGGGCGCTCACCGCAGGCGGCATCGGCTGGTCGGCCGTCGCGATCGCCTGCGGGGCACGTCCGGCGCGTGAGCCGCAGGCCTACCGGCGTCGCACCATGCTGGCCGCGGTCTTCTTCGTGGTCGGAACCATGCTCATGGCGGTCACGGTCCTGGAGAAGGCGGACTGGTGGGGGCTGCCCGTGGGCTACGGCGTGGCCAGCATCGGCATGGGCCTGACCCACCTGGACACCATGAACCGCATCGTCACCGATCCCGCCGAGCCCGACGGCATCACCCACGCCCAGGCCGCCACCGCCGTGACGATCGCCGGCGCGGCCGGCGGCGCCGTCCTGGGGACGGCCACCACGGCCTTCGTCGCCCCGGCGGCGGCCGGCGTCGAGCCGAGCCGGTTATGGCCGACGCTCGTCCTGCTCGCCGTAGGCCTCCTCCTCACCCCGCTGCTGGCCCGACGCGCCGCCTGAGGACGCGAGTGGTCACACCGGCCCGCGGGCAGTAGCATCGCCCCCATGTGGATCCTTCGTATGCGCTGAACCGGCGGCAGAGGCCGCCCCCGGACGAGTTATCGCGCCCCATCGAAGGGGCGCAGGCATACGATGAAGGACTTCTTGTGACCCAGCACCACTCCAGTACTCCCTCCACTCCCGACGACATCCGTGACACTCAAGAAGGTCGCGACGTGCGCGACGTCGTCGCCCGGGTTCTCTCCCGGACCGGAACCGCCCTGGCCTCCACCGCCGCCCAGCACCGGCAGCAGGCCGACCACTACGACAACGCCAACGCCGATGAGGGCGCTCTTGAGCGCGAGGCCCGCGCCGCGCGCCGCCGTGTGGCCGGCTTGTCCACCGAGCTGGAGGACGTCAGCGAGGTCGAGTACCGCCAGGTCCGCCTGGAGAAGGTCGTCCTGGTCGGTCTGGAGCTGCCCCGCCCCCATGGGGCCGCCGCCCCGGGAGGCGGCGCTCTGGAGGCGCGCGACGTCCAGGACGCCGACACCTCCCTGCGTGAGCTGGCCGCCCTGGCCGAGACCGCGGGAAGCCAGGTCCTCGATGCCCTCATCCAGAGGCGCGACCACCCCGATCCCGCCACCTACCTGGGCAGCGGCAAGGCGCGTGAGCTGGCCGACGTGGTGGCTGCGGCCGGAGCCGACACGGTGATCGTCGACGGCGAGCTCGCCCCCTCCCAGCGCCGCGCCCTGGAGGACGTCGTCGGCGTCAAGGTCGTCGACCGCACCGCCCTCATCCTGGACATCTTCGCTCAGCACGCCAAGTCCCGTGAGGGCAAGGCCCAGGTCGAGCTCGCCCAGCTCGAGTACCTCCTGCCGCGCCTGCGCGGGTGGGGCGAGTCCATGTCCCGCCAGGCCGGGGGCCGAGTGGCCGCCGGTCAGGGCATCGGCTCACGCGGCCCCGGCGAGACCAAGATCGAGCTCGACCGGCGCCGCATCCGTCAGCGCATGGCCCGCCTGCGCCGCGAGATCCAGGCCATGGCGCCCTCGCGGGAGACCAAGCGCGGCTCACGTCGACGCGGGGCCATCCCCTCGGTGGCGATCGCCGGTTACACCAACGCCGGCAAGTCCTCCCTCATGAACCGTCTCACCGAGGCCGGCATCATGGTCGAGGATGCCCTGTTCGCCACTCTCGACCCCACTGTGCGGCGCGCCGAGACCTCCGAGGGACGCACCTACACCCTCACCGACACGGTCGGCTTCGTGCGCAACCTGCCCCACGAGCTCATCGAGGCATTCCGCTCCACCCTGGAGGAGGTGGCCGGAGCCGACCTCGTGCTCCACGTCGTCGACGCCGCCCACCCCGACCCCCTCAGCCAGGTTGCGGCGGTGCGTACCGTCCTGTCCGAGATCCCCGGAGCCCTGGACGTGCCCGAGCTCATCGTCCTCAACAAGGTCGACCTCGCCGACGCCGTCACCCTGGCGGCGCTGCGTACCCGCCTGCCCTCAGCGGTGGCGGTCTCGGCCCGCACGGGGGGAGGGGATCGAGGAGCTGCGCGCTCGCATCGAGCAGATGCTGCCCCACCCGCAGGTGAGTATCGACGTCGTCGTGCCCTACTCGCGCGGCGACCTCGTCTCCCGGGTCCACGCCGAGGGTGAGATCGACACCGTCGACTACGTTGAGACCGGGACCCGCGTCGTGGCCCGCGTCGGTGCCGCCCTGGCGGCCGAGATCGAGGGCGCCGCCACCAGCGCCTCCGCCGGCTAGAGACCGTGACCCGAACCGAGCCGGACCAGTCGGGCCGGCCTGACCTTGACGGCCCCGGTGACAGGATGGTCCTGGACATCCTGGACGCCGCGGTGCGTGCCATGGGCGGCAGCCCCCGCCAGGGGCAGGTCACCATGGTGCGTGAGGTCGCCCGATCAGTGGCCGACGGCACCCACCTCCTGGTTCAGGCCGGCACCGGAACCGGAAAGTCCTTGGGCTACCTGGTGCCCGCCATGGCTCACGCCGTGCAGACCGGAGGCCGCGTCGTGGTCTCCACCGCCACCCTGGCCCTTCAGAGGCAGGTTCTCACCAAGGACGCGCCCCTGGCGGCCGACGCCGTCGAGCGGGTCACCGGTACCCGTCCCGAAGTGGCTCTGCTCAAGGCTGGCAGAACTACCTGTGCCGCCACCGTCTGGCCGGCGGCTACCCGCAGGACGAGGACGAGGCCGCGCTCTTCGGCGTCGGCGACGCCATTGCTCAACCGACAGCGGGCCACGGGGCCGACGTGAGTCTGGGGGAGCAGGTGGTGCGCCTGCGCGAGTGGGCGGCCAGGACCGATACCGGCGATCGCGACGACCTCGTCCCCGGCGTCTCCCAGCGCGCCTGGGCCCAGGTCTCCGTCTCCCGGGCCGAGTGCCTGGGGCAGTCCTGCCCCCTGAAGTCCGAGTGCTTCCCCGAGCTGGCCCGCGCCGCCGCGTCCCGGGCCGACCTCGTGGTCACCAACCACGCCATGCTCGGCGTGGTCGTGGCCGGCAACCCCGGCGTCCTTCCCGACCACCAGGTCCTCATCGTCGACGAGGCGCACGAGCTGGCCGACCGTGTCCGCTCCCAGGGCACCATCGCCCTGTCAGCGGCCGCCGTGGCGCGCACGGCTGCCACCGCTCGTAAGCACGCCTCCGTGCTGGTCAGCGAGCTGGAGGCCGCTGGGCAGAGCCTCCAGCTCGTTCTGGCCGAGCTGCCCGACGGCAGGCTGGAGGCGCCGCTGCCGGCAGCCCTGCATGACGCGCTCGTGGTCCTGGCCGGGGCGGCCCGACAGGTCGCCTCAGACGTACGAGACCAGGCCCGCGCACTGGGCCGTGACCGCTCCGGCGAGGCGGCCGGGGCGCTGGCGGTCGCCCGCACCGCCGTCGGTGACCTGGTCGATGCCCTGGACCGCATGACCTCCGACTCGGTGGCCCAGGGCCGGGACGTCGCCTGGATCGAGCGGCCCCGCATGGGGGCCGAGCCCCCGCGGCTCCTCCTGGCCCCCATCGAGGTCGCCGGCTCGGTGGCGAGCCATCTGCTGGGCGGTCGTGCCAGCGTCATGACGTCGGCGACCCTCGCCCTGGGGGACAGCTTCGACCCCATGGCCCGCGCCCTGGGGCTGCCTCTGGCCGAGCAGCCCTGGAAGGGCGTCGACGTGGGATCCCCCTTCGACTACCCCCGCCAGGGCATCCTCTACGTGGCCGCCCACCTGCCCCGCCCCGGCGCCGGCATCTCCGAGGCCGCCCTGGATGAGATGCTCGCTCTGGTCGAGGCCTCCGGCGGAGGCATGCTGGGCCTGTTCTCCTCCCGGCGCGCTGCTCAGGAGGCCGCCGAGGTGCTGCGAGGGGCCACCGACCTGCCCGTGTACGCCCAGGGGGACGATCAGCTGCCCACCCTGGTGCAGGCCTTCACCGACGACGAGGCCGCCTGCCTGGTGGGTACCCTCTCGCTGTGGCAGGGGGTGGACGTGCCCGGGCGAACCTGCCGGCTCGTCGTCATCGACCGCATCCCCCTTCCCTCGCCCCGACGACCCGGTCGCCCAGGCCCGCACCGACGCCGTCGTGGCCGCAGGAGGCAACGGGTTCATGAGCGTGTCCGCCACCCACGCCGCTCTGCTCCTGGCCCAGGGGGCGGGCCGTCTCATCCGTCGCAGCCAGGACCGCGGCGTCGTCGCCGTCCTGGACTCCCGCCTGCGCACCGCCCGCTACGGGGGATTCCTCACCCGCTCCATGCCCGCCCTGTGGCCGACGACGAAGCCCGACGTGGTCCGCGCCGCCCTGCGGCGCCTGTCAGTTCGCACCGGCGTCCCGACAGGGGAATGAATCCGTCGGCTGGGCCCTTAGGTATGTGCCCCTCGGGAGGATGTGCACGTAGGCTTGGCGCGAGCGGGTGCTCGCGCCCTGCGGTCCTGCCCAGCAGATCCCATTGAGGAGAAGAACGTGTCAGACCACATCACCACCACCGCTGAAGGCTCTACCCCACCAACCGTTCCGGTCGTCCCTCCAAGGTCGCCGTCATCGGCGCCGGGGCCGTCGGCTCCACCCTCGCCTACGCCTGTGTGACCAAGGGCGTTGCCCGCGAGGTCGTTCTGCAGGACATCGTCAAGGAGAAGGTCGAGGCCGAGGCCCTCGACATCGCCCAGGGAATCCAGTTCACCTCCGCAGGCTCCGTCTCAGGCTCCGACGACCCCGAGATCTGCCGCGATGCGGACGTCATCGCCATCACCGCCGGTGCCAAGCAGAAGCCCGGACAGTCCCGCCTCGAGCTCGCCGGCGCCACCGTCGGCATCATGGAGAAGATCCTTCCCAAGCTCGTGGAGGTCGCTCCCAACGCCATCTTCGTCCTCGTGGCCAACCCGGTGGATGTGGTCACCTACTGCGCCAAGAAGATCACCGGCCTTCCCGAGAACCAGGTCTTCGGTTCCGGAACGGTGCTGGACACTGCCCGCATGCGGTACCTCATCTCCCTGGAGACCGGCACGGCCGTGCAGAACATCCACGGCTACATCGCCGGTGAGCACGGCGACTCCGAGGTGCCGCTGTGGTCCTCCACCGAGATCGGCGGCGTGCCGATCACCCAGTGGGGAACCACCCTCGATGGCGGCGTGTTCGACGAGGCCAAGCGTGAGCGCATCGCCCACGACGTCGTCCGTTCCGCCTACCGCATCATCGAGGGCAAGGGGGGCGACCAACTACGCAGTCGGTCTGGCGGTCCAGCGCATCATCGGCGCCGTCCTCAACGACGAGCAGCGGGTGCTGACCATCTCCCCGCTGCTGGACAACTGGCACGGTATCTCCGACGTGTGCATGGCCGTCCCCACGATCGTGGGCCGTGAGGGCGCCGGGCGCCGCCTCGAGCTCCCTCTGACCGCTGAGGAGGAGGAGCGCCTGAACGCCTCCGCCGACCACCTGCGCGAGGTCGCGCGCGGCCTGGGCTACTGAGCCACTGACCTGAGTCTGAGCAGAATCACTGAAGGCCCGCCCCGGTCACCGGGGCGGGCCTTCAGGCGTAGGACTGCGAGCGGCTACAGGGAACGCAGGACCGTGACCACCTTGCCCATGATCGTGGCCCGGTCGCCGTCGATCGGGGTGTAGCTGGAGTTGCGGGGGAGCAGCCACTGGTGGCCGTCGCGACGCGAGAGCACCTTGACCGTCGCCGAGGCGCCATCGACGTCCTCGACCATGGCCGCCACGATCTCGCCGTTGGCCGCGTCGGGCTGTGAGCGCACCACCACCCAGTCGCCGTCGCAGATGGCGGCCTCGATCATCGAGTCGCCCTGCACCTCCAGCATGAAGAGCTCTCCGTCGCCAGTCAGGCGACGGGGCAGGGCCATGACGTCGGTGACGTCCTGCTCCGCCAGGATGGGGGTCCCGGCCGCGATGCGACCCACCAGCGGGACGGCGACCGCGTCCCCGTCCTCAACGCCTGGGATCCTGGGAGCCTCGAGCGAGGGGGCTCGGCTGGAACCGGCAGACGCGTCCGCACGGGTGCCGGTGTCACCGGTGACGACCTCCATCGCCCGAGGACGATTGGGGTCTCGGCGCACCAGCCCCAGTCGCTCGAGCTTGTCCAGCTGGTGCTTGACGGAGGATGGGCTGGTCAGGCCCACCTGCTCGCCGATCTCCCGCAGCGAGGGCGGGTAGCCGTGGGCGGCGACGGCCTCACGGACCGCCTCGTAGACCGCGCGAGCACGTTTGTCGAGGCCGCCGATGGCCTCGGCGACCGTTTCGGAGACGTCTGCGCCGGTGCGTGGGGCCGACGCCGGTGAGGCGCCCGGGTCTGCTGTGGTGCTCATGGTCCTGGCCCTTCCTGCCGGACAGCCCTTGGGCCCGTAGGCGTTAAGGGTGCGGAATAGATGTCGGTGCTCCGTGATCGTCTTGAATGCAACAAGCCTAACGGCGAGACGACCACGATTCAAACACATGTTCGAAGAAGTGCTGGACGTGTCGCCCGTCGGGCGCTAATGTGTCGAACAAACGTTCGTCGAACATGTGTTCAGGAGGTAACTATGAGTGCCATCGCCGTCCCGCCCTCGCCTCGCTCGACGTCTCGGTCTCAGAGCCGCAGGCGCGCCGCCGGGCAGGCCTCCTGCCGTCCTCGGCTGCGGCTGGTCACGGAGGACTTCGTCCCCGAGGTCCGGTCGCGTCTCGAGGGTGACGAGACCGGGCTGCGCTCGGCGCCGCCTGCCTCCCTGTCGCCGACGCCGCCGATGCGTCGTCCTTCCACGCCTGCGGCTCTGCGTGATCGTCGCTCGGAGCTGGAACGGCTGGCTCCGCAGCACCCGGCAGTGCGGGCCGCCCGGCTGCGCGAGGATGCTCGGCGAGGCGCGGCTGCGCTGAGTGCTCAGCAGGACGCCCCTTCCCCGTCGCAGCGGGATGGGAGGGTGGGCCGAGCGGCTCGTCCTCGGGTGGTCCTGCACCTCCTGCGAGGCGGCTCCCTCGGCGTCGCGGCAGCGATCGCGCTCGTCTGCTGCGGGACTCCTGGTCGGTGTCCTGATGGGAATGGCCTCCCCGAGCTCCGCTGCGCCGGCCGCTCAGGAGTCGGCCGGCACGACCACCACGGTGGTTCGTCCAGGGGAGTCGCTGTGGGAGATCGCCGCTGCGAGTGGTACCGCGGACGTCTCGGGGATGGTGACTCGGATCGTCGAGCTCAACGACCTTCGGGACACCACTGTTCATGCTGGGCAGACCCTCGAGATTCCCGCAGCGTAATGAGGGCCGGTGCGGGCCGCACTGTGAGGCAGGCTTGCGGGGCGGCCCGCCGGGCGTTTACTCTCCGATGAACTGACAGGTAGTCCAGTGAGATCGGAGGTCGGAGGCGTGCACTGCCCCTTCTGCCGTCATGACGGCTCCCGGGTCGTCGACTCCCGGACCGCGGAGGATGGAACCTCGATCCGTCGTCGCCGTGAGTGCCAGCAGTGCGGACGCCGCTTCACCACCTTGGAGACCGCCAGCCTGTCGGTCCGTAAGCGCTCCGGTGTCGTCGAGCCCTTCAGCCGGGACAAGGTGGTGGTCGGGGTCAGACGTGCCTGCCAGGGACGCCCCGTCTCCGATGACCAGCTCGCGTTTCTGGCGCACAAGGTTGAGGAGGCGATCCGAGCGGGCGGTCAGGCCCTGGTCGACTCACACGACGTCGGACTGGCGATCCTCGGCCCGCTGCGAGAGCTGGACCAGATCGCCTACCTGCGCTTCGCCTCGGTCTACTCCTCCTTCGACTCCCTGGAGGACTTCGAGCGCGCCATCGCCGAGCTGCGTCGCGCCGAGGTCGTCTCCTCCTAACACTCAGGAGTGCGCCTGCTGCGGCAGGCGCTGGCTGCGGACAGGCATGGCAGACTTGGGGCCATGCGCGTTCTCATCGTCTCCGACTGCTACGCGCCCAGGCTGGGCGGCATCGAGACCCAGGTGCGGGATCTCGCCCGCAACCTGAGGCTGGCCGGTCACGAGCCCGCCGTCGTCACTGCGACACCGGTCGGCGACAATCGCGGTCGCAGCGTCGAACGGGTCGACGGCTTCCCGGTCTTCCGCACCTCCGTGCATCTGCCCAGTGAGCTGCCCGTGCACCCACGAGCCGGGCGTGAGCTCGATGATCTCATGTACCACTTGCGTCCCGACGTCGTTCACGCCCATGTCGGCATCGTCTCCCCCTTCGCCTGGTCCGGCATCGCCGCGGCCCGCCGAGCGGGGCTCCCTCTGGCCATCACCTTTCACTGCGTGCTGGGGCCGTGGGCCCCGGTCGCCGGGGTGCTGGGGCCGGTCAGCCCCGTGCGAGGATGGCAGCGCGGCGGCGCCGACCTGACGGCTGTCTCCTCCATGCTCGCCGCCGAGGTCCGACGCGCCGGTGCCCACGATCCGGTGACCGTGCTGCCCAATGGAATCACCATCGATGACTGGCGCCTGGAGCGCCCCGGCCCTGAAGGGACGCCGACCTCATCGGCCGGTGACGGTGGTCGCCTCCCTGCGGTGGATCGAGCGCAAACGCCCTCTGCAGGTCGTGCGCGCCTTCGCGCAGGCAGTCAGGAGCACCCCGGGCTGTGACGCAGTCCTGGCGATGTACGGGGACGGTCCGCTGCGCGACAGGCTCGCCCGGGAGGTCGCCGACTCCGGCCTGGCCGAGCGCATCAGCCTCGTGGGGCGCGTTGAACGCAGCGAGCTCGCCCGGGCCTTCACCCACGCCGACATCTACCTGCAGACCTCTCCCGCTGACTCCTTCGGCATCTCCACCCTCGAGGCCCGTAGCGCGGGACTGGCGGTGGTCGCCCTGCGCTCCAGCGGGGTCAGTGACTTCGTGACCGACGGCGTCGACGGTCTCCTCGCCGACGATGATGCCGGCCTGGCTCGGGAGCTCGCTGCGCTCCTGGGGGATGACGAGCTGCTCGAGCGCATCAAGGCGCACAACTACGAGATCGCCCCGCTTCCCGAGTGGGGGTCCGTGGTGCAGATGAACGTCGAGGCCTACCGTCGTGCCATCGGCCTGAAAGGCGCTCGCTGACTGCGGGCGAGCCCGGGGAGATTCGAAGGCTTGGGGGTGTCAGGCCGCGCCGGTGTCGCTGAGGACCTCGGATAGGCGGCGTGCCGCCGCCATCACCACATGACCGTGTGCACGGCCGGGCTGACGCCCCATCCGCTCGATGGGGCCGGAGATCGACATCGCGGCGACGACCCTGCCTCCTGGCCCGCGTACCGGTGCCGACACCGAGGCGACGCCCGGTTCGCGCTCTCCGACGGACTGAGCCCATCCTCGGCGTCGGACCGCCGAGAGCATGGTGGCGGTGAAACGGGCTCCCACCAGGCCGCGGTGCAGCCGGTCGGGCTCCTCCCAGGCGAGGAGCACCTGGGCCGCGGAGCCGCCCTGCATGGACATGGTGGCGCCCACGGGGATGGAGTCGCGCAGCCCGATGGGGCGCTCGGCATTGGCCACGCAGATGCGTACATCTCCCTGACGGCGGTAGAGCTGTGCCGACTCGTGGGTCTTGTCCCGCAGTGCCGTCAGCACCGGTCCGGCGGCGGACAGGAGGTGGTCCTCGCCCGCGGCGCTGGCCAGCTCGGTGAGTCTGGGGCCCAGGATGAAACGCCCCTGGGAGTCACGGGCTACCAGGCGGTGGAACTCCAGGGCGACCGCGATGCGGTGTGCCGTGGGGCGGGCCAGGTGGGTGGTGGACACGAGCTGGGCAAGGGTTGCCGGGCCTGATTCCAGCGCGCTCATCACCAGGGCCGCCTTGTCGATGACGCCGACGCCGCTGCTGCTGCTGTCGTTCTCTAAGGAGCCGTCCATAATCTGATACTGACATTTCAAGGTATGAGATTTCAAGTTAGGGTCATGTATGGAAGCGGCACAGTGTCAGCATCCTGAGGTCAAGGCTCCGGTCGGTGATCTCAGGCGCGGCGCGGCCGCCTCTCGCGGTTGCTGCGAGGCCCTGGATGCTCCTGGCTCGATGCGATCGCGAACACCTGTTTCTGAGAGGATGAAGTCGATGGGAATGACTCTCGCCGAGAAGGTCTGGCGTGATCATGTGGTGTCCAAGGGTACCGACGGTGCTCCTGACCTGCTGTACATCGACCTTCATCTGGTTCACGAGGTCACCAGTCCCCAGGCCTTCGAGGGGCTGCGTCTGGCCGGACGCACGGTCCGTCGTACCGACCTGACGATCGCCACCGAGGACCACAACACCCCCACCGTGGACATCGACCTGCCGATCGCCGACGTCACCAGTCGCGCTCAGATCGAGACCCTGCGCGCCAACTGCGCCGAGTTCGGGGTGCGTCTGCACTCCCTGGGGGACGCCGATCAGGGGATCGTCCACGCCGTCGGCCCGCAGCTGGGGCTGACTCAGCCCGGCATGACCGTTGTCTGCGGCGACTCCCACACCTCCACCCACGGCGCCTTCGGGGCGCTCGCCTTCGGTATCGGAACCTCCCAGGTCGAGCACGTCCTGGCCACCCAGACCCTGCCCATCGCCCCCTTCAAGACGATGAGCGTCACCATCGACGGTGAGCTGCCCTCGGGCAGCGGGGCCAAGGACATCATCCTGGCCATCATCGCCAAGATCGGTACCAACGGGGCTCAGGGGCACGTCATCGAGTACCGCGGCCGCGCCATCGAGCAGCTCTCGATGGAGGCCCGTATGACGATCTGCAACATGAGTATCGAGGGCGGGGCGCGGGCGGGCATGATCGCCCCGACCAGACCACCTTCGACTACCTCAAGGACCGGCCTCACGCCCCAGTCGGTGAGGACTGGGACGCGGCCGTGGAGTACTGGTCCAGCCTGCGCACGGACCCCGACGCCGTCTTCGACACCGAGGTCGTCCTCGAGGCCAAGGACATCGAGCCCTTCGTCACCTGGGGCACCAACCCGGGGCAGGGGCTGCCGCTGTCCGCCACGGTTCCCGACCCCGAGGACATCGCCGACGCCACCGAGCGGCTCGCCGCCGAGCGGGCCCTGGAGTACATGGACCTCGTACCGGGAACACCTCTGCGCGACATCAAGATCGACACCGTCTTCATCGGCTCGTGCACCAACGGTCGTATCGAGGACCTGCGGGCCGCCGCCGAGGTGGTGCGCGGACGCAAGAAGGCCGAAGGGCTGCGCATGCTCGTGGTACCGGCCTCTGCGCGAGTGCGTCTGCAGGCCGAGGCTGAGGGGCTGGACCAGGTCTTCAAGCGATTCGGGGCCGAGTGGCGCAACGCCGGCTGCTCCATGTGCCTGGCCATGAACCCGGACAAGCTCTCCTCCGGTGAGCGCGCCGCCTCCACCTCCAACCGCAACTTCGAGGGGCGTCAGGGCAAGGGCGGGCGCACCCATCTCGTCTCGCCCGTCGTCGCCGCGGCCACCGCTGTGCGCGGGGCCCTGTCCGCCCCGGGGGACCTGCCTCCGCGGCCCGCCGGCTGGGAGGAGGCCGACGCCGTCGGCGACTCGGCTCCGAACGCCCCCGGCATCCCGGTGGTCACGGCGGTTCCGCCGGCCTCCGGTGTGCTCCCGATGACCGTGCTGTAGCGGTCCGGTACCGTGAATGAGACGAAAAGACGTAAGGCAAGGAGCTGACAAGGGCTGTGGACAAGTTCATCCGGCACACGGGAATCGGTGCCCCGCTGCGGCGCAGTGCCGTCGACACCGACCAGATCATTCCAGCGGTCTACCTCAAGCGCATCACGCGTACGGGCTTCGACGACGCCCTGTTCGCCTCCTGGCGTGCCGGTGAGCCCGACTTCATCCTCAACCAGGAGGCCTACAAGCGGGCCTCGGTGCTCGTGGCGGGTCCTGACTTCGGCACGGGTTCCTCGCGTGAGCACGCCGTGTGGGCGCTCAAGGACTACGGGTTCAAGGTCGTCCTGGCTCCACGTTTCGCCGACATCTTCCGTGGCAACGCCGGCAAGCAGGGGCTGGTGGCCGGGATCGTGACCCAGGAGGACTGCGAGCAGCTGTGGAAGATCCTTGAGACCGAGCCGGGCACCGAGGTGACGGTGGATCTGGAGAACCGCACGGTCGAGGCCGGCTCCTTCCGCTGCGCCTTCGCCATCGACGATTACGTGCGGTGGATTCTCATGGAGGGGCTCGACGACATCTCCCTGACCCTCACTCAGGAGGACGCCATCCGCAGCTATGAGGAGGCGCGTCCGACCTTCAAGCCACGCACCCTTCCGGCCAAGCACCTACCCGCCCAGGAAGTCGTCTCGGCCAGGGCCGCGGAGATGCCTCAGCCCTGAGAATCACTGGCGCCTGCCGGAGCCGTTCCGATCTGTCCAGGTCGCGGTGGCTTCGTTGGATTTCATTGGAGTTTCCACGGGTCTTCTATATATTGATCGGGATCCTCTGTGAGTCGAAGGCCACCTGAAGCAGACCTGAAAACGGTCCTGCCGAGCCCGCCGGTGCGCATATGCTGGGACGGCCTCGCGCGCCCGCGCGAGGGTGGGTACCCGGCTCACGCGCACGGCATGCCCAGATGATGTCATGGAGGTGCGCATGGTCGACGGTCTGCTCCAGGTCGAGGGTGGTCACCCGCTGACTGGTGAGATCACCGTCCGCGGAGCCAAGAACCTGGTTCCCAAGGCGATGGTGGCGGCCCTGCTGGGGTCATCCCCCTCGGTGCTGCGCAACGTCCCCCTCATCCGGGATGTCGACGTGGTCTCGGGGCTGCTGAGCCTGCACGGCGTGAGCATCGACTACGACCAGCGTGAGGGCGTCCTCCAGCTGGACTCCTCCAAGGTCGAGTCCGCACACATGGCCGATATCGACGCGCACGCCGGCTCCTCGCGCATTCCGATCCTCTTCTGCGGCCCGCTCCTGCACCGCCTGGGGGGAGGCCTTCATCCCCGACCTGGGCGGCTGCCGCATCGGCGACCGCCCCATCGACTTCCACCTGGAGATCCTGCGCCAGTTCGGCGCCACTGTCGACAAGCAGGCCCAGGGTATTCGGCTGACGGCGCCGGATGGCCTCAACGGCACGGTCATCGAGCTGCCTTACCCCTCAGTCGGCGCCACCGAGCAGACCCTGCTCACCGCCGTGCGTGCCCGCGGGCTGACCGAGCTGCGCAACGCCGCCGTCGAGCCCGAGATCATGGACCTGGTCGATGTTCTGCAGAAGATGGGTGCCATCATCTCGGTGGACACCGACCGCACCATCCACGTCGAGGGCGTTGACGAGCTGTGCGGCTACACCCACTCGGCCCTGCCGGACCGTATCGAGGCCGCCTCCTGGGCCTCGGCCGCCCTGGCCACCCGTGGGGACGTGTTCGTGCGCGGCGCCCACCAGAGCCACATGACCACCTTCCTCAATACCTTCCGCAAGGTGGGCGGGGCCTTCGACGTCACTGACGAGGGCATCCGCTTCTACCACTCCGGTGGAGACCTGAGCTCGATCGTGGTGGAGACCAATGTCCACCCCGGCTTCATGACCGACTGGCAGCAGCCTCTCGTCGTGGCGCTCACCCAGGCCCAGGGCCTGTCCATCGTCCATGAGACCGTCTATGAGAACCGCTTCGGATTCACCGGTGCGCTCCGCAAGATGGGGGCCACCATCCAGGTGTACCGCGAGTGCCTGGGTGGGACCGAGTGCCGCTTCGGACAGCGTAACTTCTACCACTCCGCGGTCATCTCCGGGCCCACGCCCCTGACCGGGGCCGATATCGTCGTGCCCGACCTGCGTGGTGGGTTCTCCCACCTCATTGCGGCCCTGACCGCCGAGGGCACCAGCCGGGTCGAGGGCGTCAACCTCATCGACCGCGGCTACGAGCACTTCATGTCCAAGCTCGAGTCCCTCAACGCCGCCGTCACTCGTCTGGCCTGACCGGGTCCGGCGCGGTCGGCTGCGCGTCGGCGATGTCGGGGCGCGCGAGCGGGGCCCGGATACGGCACCGAGAACCTCGCTCGGCCCTGAGAGCGGATAGAGTTCGTTCGTGCCTGCAACACGCCCCATGACTCCGTTCTACCGCTTCGCCGCGCGCGGGGCGATCATCCCGTTCCTCAAGATGGTCTCCAAGCAGAAGGTGACCGGCCTGGAGAACATCCCCCCGTGAGGGCGGCTTCATCGCCGTGGCCAACCACCTGACCGACCTCGACTCGCTCACGGCCATGCGCGCGCTGGTGGATGCCGACGTCCCCGTCTACTCCCTGGCCAAGTCCACCCTGTTCAAGGTACCGGTCCTCGGCTCCATCCTGCGCGCCGGTGGCCAGATCCCGGTCCAGCGGGGCACTCAGAACGCGGCCACGGCTCTCAGCGCCGCCAGTGACGTCCTGGCCGACGGCGGAGCCATCATGATCTTCCCCGAGGGCACGCTCTCCCGTGACCCCCTCAAGTGGCCGATGGTCGCCAAGACCGGGGCGGCCAGGCTGGCCATGACCAGCGGGGCGCCCGTTCTGCCGATGGGGCAGTGGGGGGCCCACGAGATCCTGGACACCTACGGGCGCTCCTTCCACCCCTTCCCGCGCAAGGACGTGCGTGTCACCATCGGTGACCTCATGGATCTGTCCCGATTCGGCTCGGACACCCAGGACCGTGAGGCCGTGCGCGCCTGCACCGCTGAGATCATGCGGGCCATCACCGCTCTGGTCGAGGAGCTCCGGGGCGAGAAGGCTCCCCGGCCCTTCGACCTGCACTACGACGGCGACCCCGGCAAGGGCAGGATCGGCGTGCGCCGTCCCGATCCCTTGCCCGAGGCCAACACTCAGGAGGACGGTCAGTGAGCGGAGTCGAGCGCGCAGCGAACACGCCGGTGCGGCGGGCTGCCGTCATCGGTTCGGGTGCCTGGGGCACCACCTTCGCCAGTCTCCTGGCGCAGGCCGGCACCCCGACGACCATCTGGGCGCGGCGTCGAGAAGTGGCCGACGAGATCAACGCCGGGACCAACGAGCGCTATGTCCCCGGCCACCGCCTGCCATCGGGACTGGAGGCCACCACCGACCTGACCGGAGCCGTCAAGGGGCGGGCGTCGTCGTCGTGGCCGTGCCCTCCCAGGAGGCCAGGGGGGTCCTGGAACCCGTCCGAAGCACGCTGGCCGATGACGCCGTGGTCGTCTCCCTCATGAAGGGCATCGAGCTGGGCACCGGGCTGCGGATGAGCGAGGTCCTGGCCGAGGTCCTGGACATCGACCGCTCCCGCGTCGTCGTCGTCTCCGGGCCCAACCTCGCCGACGAGATCGCTGCGGGGCAGCCCACCGCCACCGTGGTGGCCGCCGATGACGAACAGGTCGCGGCCCGGATCGCCTCCCTGTGTGCCACCGGGACCTTCCGTCCCTACACGAACACCGACGTCCTGGGCGTCGAGCTGTGCGGAGCGGTCAAGAACGTCATCGCTCTGGCCGTCGGTGCCGCTGCCGGCCGGGGCCTGGGAGACAACTCCAAGGCCACGATCATCACCCGGGGTCTGGTGGAGATCACCCGCCTGGGGCTGGAGCTCGGCGCCCGCCCCGAGACCTTCTCCGGGCTGGCCGGCATGGGGGACCTGGTGGCCACCTGCTCCTCGCCCCTGAGCCGCAACCAGACCTTCGGCCGTCACCTCGGCGAGGGCATGAGCGTGGCCGAGGCCGCCGCAGCCTCCCGGGGCGTGGCCGAGGGCGCCAAGTCCGCCCGCGCCGTCCTGGACCTGGCCCGCTCGCACGGGGTGGACATGCCGATCACCACCGGCGTCGTCGCCGTCGTCGAGGGCGCCGCCAGCGTCGCTCAGGTGACGGACACGCTTCTGGCGCGCCCTCGGGAAGGCCGAGGGCGTGCACGCAACGCCCTCGGAGGGGTAGAACGGATCGGCCCCGTGCTCCGGACCGGATGACTCAGCTGTGGGCGATGTCGACGACCAGGCGCGTGGGGTTGGTGAGGCTGAAGATGCGGTAGGTCTTTGAGCCGGTGCCCACGACCACCTGGAACTCACCCTCGAAGCCGGGGTCGATGTAGGCCGCGTCGATGCTTCTGTCATCGTTCGCCGAGTCATCGAGCGTGACTTTCCGATGACCGCTCACCCTCTGCCCGTCCGGAGGGACAGCGGCGACGCCAGAGCCCCGGATCACCATCGTGTGAGTCCCCCTCGACCTCGATCGGGTCTCCCTTGCCCATGGTCGAGGCCGGCACATCCCACTGCGGCTGGCTCCAACCGGGCGCACCCTGACCATCGAACTCCACCACGAACCGGCTGTAACCCTCATCCGGATGGTTCCCGATCCTGACGTCGGCGACCGTCAGCGTGCTGTCCTCGGCCGCCTGCTGGCCCTGGGAGCCGGATCCCCAGTCCGGTACGTCGGAGCTGTTGTGGCTCGGGTGGACGGGCGGTGTCGTGCCCGTGGCCGCCGGAGCCGCTTCCGGTGGCCCGGTACTGGAGGATGTGGAGGTCTGGGAGGCGGACGGCGACGAGGTGCTCAATGAGCAGGCGCTTAGTGCCAGGGCCGCACTGAGCAGCATGGCGAGTGATGCGATGGAGCGGCAGTGCATGCATCAGGCAGTGCATCATTGCCTCACTTCCACAAGGCGCCACCAGAGCGACGGGGACGCCGGGTTTGTTCCGAGTTGTCCGTGCGTTAACAGCATAAAGGGACCTGCGCGGTAGCGTGGGACTATGACAGACCTCCAGGAAACCGGCCCCTCCGTTCCCAGTCCCGACAAGTCCAAGGTGCGCGTCGCCGTCGTCTTCGGCGGCCGCAGCGGTGAGCACACGATCTCCTGCGCCACCGCCGCCGGGGTCCTGTCAGCCATCGATCGCGATCGCTACGAGGTCCTTCCCGTGGGCATCACACCCGAGGGCCAGTGGGTGCTCGTTGAGGACGACCCGGCCGCCCTCGAGCTGAGTGACAGCCGGCCGCCGGTGACGATCACCGCCGACGGGCTGGGGCAAGGCGTCCTCACCGCTCCGCTGGGAGGCGGTGAGCTCACCGTGCTCGGCCCCACGGGTCCCCGGGTGCTCGGCCAGGTCGACGTCGTCCTGCCGCTCCTGCATGGACCCTACGGTGAGGACGGGACGATCCAGGGCATGCTGGAGATGATGAGCGTGCCCTACGTCGGCTGCGGAGTGCTGGCCAGCGCCGCGGGCATGGACAAGCAGGTCACCAAGGTGCTCCTGGGTGCCGCCGGTATCGCCACGGCCCCGCACGTCGTCGTCGGCCCCCATGCCTGGAAGCGCGATCCCGAGGCGATCCTCACCGCCTGCCAGTCCCTGAGTTATCCCCTGTTCGTCAAGCCCTCCCGTGCCGGATCGTCCCTGGGCATCAGCAAGGTCGAGCGTCCCGAGGACCTGCCCGATGCCATCGAGGCGGCCCGCGCCGTCGACCCCAAGGTCCTCGTGGAGAGCGGCATCGTAGGACGCGAGGTCGAGGTCGCCGTCCTTCAGGGCCGTGGCGACGACGCCCCTCGGGTGGCTGAGCCCGGCGAGATCGCCATGGATACCTCCCAGGGGGCCGGCGAGTTCTACGACTTCGAGACGAAGTACCTCGCTCACGACGCCGTCGCCATGGTCTGCCCGGCGCGCATCGGCCCCGAGGAGCGTGCGCTCATCATGGATACCGCCGCCCGGGCCTTCGAGGCCGTCGGCTGCGAGGGCTTGGCCCGAGTCGACTTCTTCCTCACCGAGACCGGCGAGGCGGTCGTCAACGAGATCAACACCATGCCCGGCTTCACCCCCTTCTCCATGTACCCCTACATGTGGCAGGTCTCCGGCCTGGGGTACACCGACCTGGTCTCCGAGCTCATCGAGCTGGCCCGGGTCCGTTCCACCGATGTCAATCGCTGATCCGGCTCCTCCCGGCGGCCGGGCCATGCGGGTCGGGGACCTCAGCGAGGAGGAGCTCCTCGCCGTCATTACCCCGCTCCTGCCGCGTGGCCCGCAGACCCCGGTCGGCACCGGGGACGACTGCGCCGTCCTGTCCTTCCCCGACGCGCGCACGGCGGTGAGCACCGATGTCCTGGTCGAGGGGCACCACTTCCGCACCGAGTGGTCCACAGGGCGCGACGTCGGCGCGCGGGCCGCCGCCCAGAACCTCGCCGACGCCGCCGCCATGGGAGCCCGCCCGGTTGCGCTCGTCATCGGTCTCGTCATGCCGCCGACGACCCCGGTGGCCTGGGTGCGGGACTTTCGCGCAGGGGACTGGCGCAGGGCTGCGAGCCCTGCGGCGCCGGCGTCGTCGGGCGGCGACCTCAGCGGCGGTGAGTCCCTGGTCGTGGCCGTCACGGTCCTGGGCGATCTCGAGGGCCGGGCACCGGTCCTGCGAAGCGGTGCCCGGCCCGGTGACCTGGTCGTCCACGCCGGAACCCTGGGGCGCAGTGCGGCCGGGCTGGCGCTGCTCAGTGCCGGACCGCAGGTCATGGCCGGTCTCGAGCGGGCTGAGGACATGCCTCAGGTGCGGGACTGCCTGGCCGCCTTCCGCGCGCCCAGCCCGGCCCTGGCGGCCGGTCCGGCCCTGGCGACTGCCGGCGCCACCTCCATGATGGATGTCTCCGACGGGCTGCTGCGCGATGCCGGACGGATCGCACGGGCCAGTGGCGTCGTCATCGGCCTGGACGATCCGGACGATCTGCCTGATACGTCCTTCCTCGAGCCTGTCGCGGCGCTGGTGGCCGACGACGCGGGACCGGCGGCGCGCGCCCTGGCCCGCAGCTGGCTGCTCACCGGGGGAGAGGACCACGGGATGCTCGCCACCTTCCCGACAGACGCAGCAGAGCGTCTACCGGAGGGCGTCCGGGTCATCGGTCGTGTCCTGGACCTCGAGGCCCCGCAGTCTCGCGCTCTGGGACATCGACCGGGTGTCCTCCTGGGAGAGAACCGGCTCAGGAGAGCGCCGGCTGGGACCACTTCGCCGGGGGATGAGCCGCCTGGGGTCTGTCTCAGGTCGCTGCCCTGGGACAGCGCGTGCGCAGGATCACGACAGGATCACGGCAGGCGCATGACAAAGGCCGCCGGCTGCGAATGCAGCGGCGGCCTCACGCTCGAAGGACTCGAGGTAATGCGTCAGATGTTGCGCGTCACCTTGCCGGCCTTGAGGCAGGACGTGCACACGTTGAGGCGCTTGGGGGCGCCGTTGACGAGAGCACGCACACGCTGGATGTTGGGGTTCCACCGGCGGTTGGTCCGCACGTGGGAGTGCGAGACGCTCTTGCCGAAGATGGGGCCCTTGCCGCAAACGTCGCACACAGCAGCCACGGTCTCACTCCTGATCTTCAATGCTTCAACGCTCAGGTCGGTGCCTGGCGCCAGGTCTTACCGCCCAAGCGCGGAGCGTTGGGCAACCCGAGAACAATAGCGGACCGATTGGCGCCGTCCCAAGCCGCGGGGGCGTGGGTTCGGGCACACGCCGGCCTGACCGGGGGTGTGTGGTCCGTTGTGAACGTGTTCGATCTCACCGTATGGCGAACGTTTGCCCTCGCGGGTGCGGTGGTAGGCGGTTTGACCAGCGTGTCAGTGGTTCGGGCACCTAATCGGCTCTCTGTCGCCCAGAACAGGCCGTTGTGGACGGTTCCCGCTCCGGTGGGAGGAATGTGTGCGGGCGGGTACTCTGAAACCATCATCAATCCAGAGGCTCGGCCTCACCGTCAACCAGGCTCGCTGAACGCCAGCACATATGCAGATCATGCAGTGGAACAGAAGGTGTTCGCAGCGTGAGATGCACGGTGTGGTGGTCGTAGCCGGGACCCAGGGGAGGCGAAGATGGCGCAGTCGCAAGGACACCGCCCCGCTACCCCTGTCTCCGGGGCCCGTGTGCTGCACGGTCCCGCAGTGCGGCGCTGGATCGCGCTGGCAGAGATCGTCGCCGATCAGACACGCGATCTCGTCGACGTCCTCAACGTCTTCCCCGTGCCGGATGCCGATACGGGAACCAATGTCCTGCTCACCCTGCGCTCGGCCTCCGACGCTCTTCACCGCCTGGGGTGGGCCGCCGACGCCGCGCAGGTGGCACGGGCTGCAGCCGATGGCGCTGTGCGTGGCGCGCGCGGAAACTCGGGCCTTCTGGTCTCCCAGGCTCTGGCTGCCTTCGCCGACGTCTGCGCAGACACCCCCGACCCCGCCGGCCTGCGCCCCGTTGAGCTCGTGCACGCCTACGAGACCATGGCGGACACCACGTGGGCCGCGGTCTCGCGCCCCGTGGCAGGCACCCTGCTGTCGGTGGCCAGGGACGCCGCCACGGCCGCCCGCGCCGCCCTGGAAGAGGCGACGGCGAGCTCGCCGGCGACCCTGAGCGTCATCGCCGCCGCCGCCGCATTCGGGTCCCAGGAATCCGTCGTCGAGACCGCGGGCCTCGGACACGGACCGGTGGATGCCGGGGGAGCGGCCTTCATGCTGCTGCTGACCTGCCTGTCGGACACCATCGACGCGGTCCAGGACGCAGACCCCGGGGCGGCTCCCGGAGCTGCGTCAGGGCGACGAGGACGCCGACGAGCACGCCCCGTATACGGCCGTCGCCCGCCAGATGCTCACCGATCTGGCCAAGGGCGGGGTTCCGCACAGCGTCGGCCCCGAGCCGCTGGGCATGTCCACCGGCGAGTTCGAGGTCATGTACCTGCTGGAGGCCACCGCGGTCCAGGCCGGCCAGCTGCGTCGCGACCTGGAGCTCATCGGTGACTCCGTGGGAGTCGTCGGCACCCCGGACGCTTTGGGTGTGGGCCTTTACCAGGTCCACGTCCACACCGACACACCGCGGGCGGCCCTGCCCCATGCAGGCCGCGCCCGCCAGATCTGCATCCACCACCTCCACCCCACCGCCCTGGTGGCCTCCACCGATGAGCCCCCGTCCCCGTGGGGCGCGCTCGACTCCGATCCCATGGGCCACGTGGTCTCCTTCGAGCGCCTGGCCGCCCGCCGGGCTGAGCGCAAGGCCAAGTCGGTGCGAATGCATCCCTCCCAGGCAGCCGTGCCCCAGCCCGCTCCGGTGGAGGGACCTCGCCTGGCCGCCCGCTCGCGGGAGGCGGGGGTCGGGGTCATCGCCTGCACCCGGGCCCCCGGGCTCATCGAGCAGCTCGCCCGTTCCGACGCCGCCGTCGTCCTCGATCCTGACCGGGAGGGGATCGCCCGTGCCGCTGCGGACCTGGGGTCCTCCCAGGTCATCGTGCTGCCCTGTGACGCCGCCTGCACTGAGGCGGCCCACGATGCCGCCCGCTTCCTGGCGGCCCGCTCCGCCGTCTCCACCGTCCGTCCTCCGGTCGGGAAGCGGAACGCAGGAGCCGCTCGTGAGACCGCTCGCGCCGGGATGCAGGCGGCGGCTCCGTCGGAGCGCTACAAGTCCGAGGGCATTCAGCTCCTCGTGTGCGACACCGATGACGAGGCCCGGGTCCTTGCGGCCACCGTCGCCCTGGCTGGACGGAGCGAGGAGGATGAGCTGGCCGATCTGGCCCGCCGCGCCTGGAGCGCCGCAGCAGGTCTGCGCACCATCGCTCTCAACGGGGCCCAGGCCGACGCCGACGCCGTGGCCCACGCCGTGGCATCGGCGCTGCGGCCCTCCGACGAGCTGCTGACCGTCATCACCGGTCGCAACGCCGGCCGCGACGTCGGGGCCCTGGCCGCGAGCGCAGCGGTGGGCGCCCGAGGGCAGGTGCTCGGTGAGGATGTGGAGGTAGCCGTCCACGCGGGTGGCCAGGAGCGCCCGGACGTCCTCATCGCCATCGAGTAGTGGCAGGGTAGGCGCCTCAACGTCACAGGACAGTCGTCGGCATAGGGTGGGTACCGTGCCCAGCTCGCCTGATCGCTCGACCCACGCGCCTCGTCCCGGCAGCGTCGGGCTCCTCGGGCGTCCCGTGACCCGGTTCGTGGGTAAGCGCACCGCCGCCCAGCTCGCCAAGCAGGGGGTGGAGACGGGGGGCGACCTGCTGCGCCTTCTGCCCCGGCGTTACGACACCTGGGGGGACCTCACCGACATGCGCACGCTCGTCAAGGGCGAGCAGGCCACTATCCAGGCCCAGATCGTGCGGGCATCCTCCCGCCGCACGCGTTCGGGCCGGGCGCCGGCCCTCATGGAGGCCACCGTCACCGACGGCGTCTCGACCATGGACGTCGTCCAGTTCGGCGCGGCGGGCCAGATGCGCGCCCGCGCCACCCAGCTTGCCCCCGGAACCACTGTTCTCATGAGCGGCAAGGTGGGGCTCCACCGTGGACGCAGGCAGCTGTCCAACCCGCGCCTGTACGTCCTTGACGAGCTCGACGAGGCCGAGCGCGAGGCCCTCCTGGCCCGTCCCATGCCCATCTACCCGGGCACGGAGGCCCTCCCGTCCTGGTCGGTGGGCAAGGCGGTGCGGACCGTCCTGGACCAGCTGGAACCGGGAGACGTCCCCGACCCTCTGCCCGAGGACCTGCGGCGCCAGGCCGGACTCATCGACGCCTACACCGCCTACCGGTGGGTCCACCGACCCGATGACGCCCACCAGTGGAAGGCCGCCCGTACCCGGCTGCGCCACGAGGAGGCCCTTGTCCTGCAGGTGGCCCTGGCTCAGCGGCGGGCGCACCACGAGGCGACCCGGACGGCGGTTGCCTGGCCCGAGCCGGAGGCGACCGGATCCCTGCGAGCCGACCTCGATGCCGCACTGCCCTATGACCTGACTGCCGGGCAGGTGCGAGTCGGGCAGGAGATCACCACCGACCTGGCTCGCACCGTCCCCATGCAGCGCCTCCTCCAGGGCGATGTGGGCAGCGGCAAGACCCTTGTAGCCCTGCGTGCCATGCTCCAGGTGGTCGGAGGTGGCGGTCAGGCGGCCCTGCTGGCTCCCACCGAGGTGCTCGCCGCCCAGCACCACTCCTCCCTCGAGGCGGTTCTCGGCCCCCTGGGCCGCCTGGGGATGCTCGGTGGCGCCGAGCGCGCCACCCGGGTCCATCTGCTGACCGGCTCCACCCCGGCGGCCCAGCGCCGCCGGGTCCTGGCCGACCTGGCCGCGGGCGAGCCGGCCATCGTCGTGGGAACCCACGCCCTGCTGTCGGAGACGGTGCAGATCCCCTTCCTCGGACTGGTCGTCGTCGACGAGCAGCATCGCTTCGGTGTCGCTCAGCGCGATGCCCTGCGTGAGCGCGGCGGTGTCACCGACCCGGTCACCGGTCAGCGTCACACCCCCCACCTGCTGGTCATGACCGCCACCCCGATCCCGCGCACTGTCGCCATGACGGTCTTCGGCGACCTGGTCACCTCCGTCCTGGACGAGCTGCCCGCTGGGCGCAGTCCCGTGACCACCCACCTGGTCCCGTGGTCGCGCACCTCCTGGGTCGAGGGCATCTGGCGGCGCGCCGCCAGGGAGATCGCCGCCGGAGGGCGCGTCTACGTCGTGTGCCCACGGATCGAGGGGGGAGATGACGAGCCCCAGCAGGGGGATGCGGCAGCTTCTGATGCAGACATCGATGACGAACGGGCCTCAGGGCTGCTTGCGCTCGAGGGCCCGCCTCGCGTCCCGACCGTCCGCTGGCCTCCGTCGAGGAGTGGAGGCAGCGGCTGGAGGCCGAGCCCGCCCTGGAGGGCATCGGCGTCGGAGTCCTCACCGGGCGTATGAGCAGCGAGGACAAGGCCTCCGCCATGATGGGATTCGCCTCCGGCGCTACTCCCGTCCTGGTGTCCACCACCGTCATCGAGGTGGGGGTGGACGTGCCCGAGGCCTCCATGATGGTCATCCTGGACGCCGACCGCTTCGGCCTGTCCCAGCTCCACCAGCTGCGGGGGCGGGTCGGACGCGGTGACCGGGAGTCGGTCTGTGTGGCGGTCACCGGCGTGGAGGTCGGTACCACCGCCTTCCACCGGCTCAAGGCCTTCGCCTCCACCACGGACGGATTCGCCCTGGCTGAGGCCGATCTCGACCTGCGCAGCGAGGGTGACGTCCTGGGGGCCTCGCAGTCGGGGCGCACCTCCGGCCTGGACCTGCTGCGCGTGACCCGCGACGCCCGGCTCATCGCCACCGCCCGGCGCCAGGCCGAGCGGATCGTGGACGACGATCCGCAGCTGCGCGAGCACCGGGACCTGGCCGCGGCGATCGTTGAGCGCCTTGACGAGGAGGCTCAGGCCTTCCTTGAAAGAGCGTGACAGGTCGGGGCTCAGGCAGGACTGGTGGACGCGACGGGATCGGTGGTCGGCTCGGCGAACCAGACCGTGGTCTCGCCATAGCGCTTGTCCGCGAAGCGCGCCAGTCCCGCCGGCCAGGCGGGCTCCGCTGAACGCGTCGAGCGCTCGACGACGACGACGGCGCCGGGAGCCAGCCACGGGTCCTCGCCGCGGGCCAGGGGAGTGAGGATGTCGGTGAGCTCCTCCTGGGTCAGGTCGTAGGGGCGGGTCGATCAGCACCAGGTCCACTGGTGCTCCCGCCGCTCCGGTCAGGAACGTGGCCGCCTTCGCGGTGACCGCGGTGACCTCGTTCAGGCCCAGTGCCCGGATGTTGCGCCGACAGGTGTCGGTGGCCGCGCGCGAGGAGTCCACGAGGGTGACGTCACCGGCACCTCGGCTCGCCGCCTCCAGGCCCAGGGCCCCCGAGCCCGCGCACAGGTCCAGCACCCGGGCGCCGTCGAGCACCCCGTAGTGGTCCAGCCGGGCGAAGAGGGCCTCGCGCACCCGCTCGGAGGTGGGGCGCGTCCCGGACCGGGGCACCTCGATCCTGCGCCCACCCACGGTTCCGGCCACGATCCTCGTCATGAGGCAGACCCTACCCGGACTGCCCCCGCCTCTGTTCCAACGGGGCGCTCAGCCCTCCTCGGCCGGGGCGTGCTGGCCGTAACCGGTGTCCCGGATCTTGCGTGCGACCGCAGCGATCTGCTCATCGGAGAGGATCTTGGGGCTGCCGACGGCGAGTGCGCAGGTAGAGCTCGCAGACCCACTCCAGCTCCTGGGCCAGGACGTAGGTGGCGGCCAGGTCGGGGCCGGTCACCACGGAGCCGTGGTTGCTCATGAGGGCCGCCGTGCGCCCCTCGAGTGCCCGCTCGACATTGGCCGCCAGCTCGGGGGAGCCGTAGATCGCGTAGTCCGCCACCCGTACGTCGCTGCCGCCGAACATGCAGATGTAGTAGTGCACTGCCGGAAGCGCACTGACTCCCTCAAGGCTGGCCACGGCGGTGGCGGCGTAGGAGTGGGTGTGCACCACGGACATCTGTCCACCCGCTCCTCCGAGCTTCAGGCCGTCATGGGGCCCTTCGTGGCACTCAGTCTGTTCTACATCGCTCTGGCGGTATCGATCGCCTTCGTCAAGGTGACTGAGACGCCTGTGGTCTCCGCGGGGCAGACGGCCTCATCAGGTGGACGGCTCAAGCGACTACTGGGAAATAAGCGTTACAGCTTCGGGGTCGTTGCCCAGTACTTCAACATCGCGGCTCAGACCTGCATCTGGACCTTCACCCTTCACTACGTCACAGATGCCCTGGGGGTGTCGGACAAGGTCGCCGGATACTGGCTGCAGGCGAGTCTGCTGGTGTTCCTGGTCTTCCGTTTTCTCATGGTCGGGCTCATGGGACGATTCGATGCCCGCAAGCTCATGATCATGATGTGCCTGTTCGGCGTCGGGCTGTCACTGTTCGCGATGGTGAGCGTCAATATCGCCGGAGCCGTCGCGGTGGCGCTGATGTCGGCCAGCATCTCGCTGCTGTTCCCCACCATCTATGGTGAGGCCCTCAAGGGGCTGGGCGAGGACACCAAGTTCGGAGCCGCTGGTCTGGTGATGTCCATCATCGGCGGCGCGACGATGCCTCTGGTTCAAGGGTGGGTCATGGACCGTACCTCAGCGGCATTCTCCTATGTGACGGTGGGGGTCTGCCTGAGTATCGTCGCCGCCTACGGGTTCTACACGCTGCGTGCGGACCGCGAGGACACCGTGACGGTCGCCGCGTCCGGGACCTGAGCGCTTCGGTCGGAGCAGGGGTGATGCCGAAGGGATCCGCGCTGTTAGACCCTGCTCACACGGGTGGGGGTTGCCTGGAGCACAGGGAGCCCCCCACCCTCACTCATGACGATGTCACCGGGACCGACTGGGCGTGGAGCCCCGAACCACCAGTTGCGGGGTCAAGGTGACACTACGAGGAGTGCCGCCTTCCACGAGCTCGTCGGACAGGCTTAGCGCAGCCCTTCCCAGGGCGTCGAAGTCCTGCGTGATGCTGGACAGGGACGGGGTCGCCCAACGCGCCAGGGGGATGTCGTCGAAGCCGATGACGGCGACGTCGTCGGGGATCCTCACGCCGGCGGCGAGCAGCTCGTGGCACAGTCCCAGGGCGATATCGTCATTACCGGCGAAGATGGCATCTGGTAGGCCGCTGTCGAGCAGGCGTCGGGCGACTCTGGCTCCGGCCTCTCCTGTCCAGTCGTCTGTCCCCACCCAGCGGCCGGGAAGCCCGGCCTCCGCGCAGACCGACTGGTAGGCGGCAAGGCGCTCGGAGGCGTCCTGCCACGTCAGGTCCCCGGTGACGTGGAGTGGTCGGTGCGTCCCTGAGCGAGAAGGTGCTCCGTCGCCAGTCTGGCTCCCAGTGCCTGGTTGATGGAGACGGTCGACAGCGTGGAGAACTCGTGCTGACCAGAGATGATGGCAACGATGGGACCGGGGCGTCGTTGGGACGACAGGACGGCGAGGACGTCGGCGCGCTGGGCGAGGACGACGATGGCGGCGACGCGGTGGCCGTGCAGATGGGCGAGGGCCTCCTTCACCGATTCCGGTGCTCCGTCGTCAGCGGTGGCGAGGACGAATGTGTCTCCACGCTCTCGAACAGCCCGGGCGATCGCGGAGAAGGTGGAGGCCATGCCGTGCGACAGCCCGGCGGTCAGCAGAATCCCCACAGCGCCGGAGGATCCCGAGGCCAGTGAACGGGCGGCGAGATTCGGCTCGTAACCCAGCGCTCGGACGGCCGCCAGTACCTTCTGCCGCGTCTCGGGGCGGACTGACGGGTGGTTGTTGAGCACGCGGGAGACGGTCTGAGGCGAGACTCCGACTGCGTCAGCCACGTCACTGAGAGTCACGCGTGTGGACACAGAGGAAATATAGCAGCGCCTCCTTGACGTTCCGGGATATCCGGGTGCCGGCGGGCAGCGGGGTGAGGACTGACGGGCTGCTGCGGCGCGCGTCCCGCACGGCAACATGCCCAGCCATTAGCGTGGCCGCATGAGCCTGGCCGTCTACCCCGGAAGCTTCGACCCCCTCACCCTGGGGCACGTCGACATCGCCGCGCGCGCGACCACGCTCTTCGACGTCGTCGTCATCGGGATCGCCCACAACGCCGCCAAGGCCGGACGTCATCTGCTCGATGCCGACGAGCGGTTGTCCCTGGCCAGGGACTCCACCTCCCACCTGCCCGGCATCGACGTGGCTCTCGTCCCCGGGCTCCTGGCCGACTACTGCCGCGGGCGCGGTGCAAACGCCATCATCAAGGGACTGCGCAACGGCAGCGATCTGGACGCCGAGCTGCCCATGGCGCTGCTCAACCGGGACCTGGGCGCCCCGGAGACGGTCTTCCTGACCGCCTCACCCGCCTACGCGCACATCTCCTCCTCCCTCGTCAAGGACGTCGCCGGCTACGGCCGCGACGTCTCCGCCCTCGTCCCGCCCGCCGTCGCCCGCGCCCTGGAAGCCCGCCTCGCCTCCGCCGGAACCCAGCCCGCCCGACCGGTGGCTCAGCAGGGCCGTGCTTCAGGGACCCTCCCACCAAGACCCAGCCAGGCCGCATCGTCGGCGCCGACCACACACGAGAGGACCTACCGTGACGACCAGCCGCGATGCCGGAGACGACCTGCTGCACATCCTCGATGAGCTCGATGATCTCATCACCCATGCCCGCTCGATGCCGATGAGCGCCTCCGCGATCGTCAACCGGGAGGCCGCACAGAACCTCATCGACCGGGCCCGTGACGCGGTCCCCACCGCCGTTCACCGCGCCGAGAAGATCGTCGCCGACGCCGACGCCGTCCTGGCGGAGGGACGTGCCGAGTCCGAGCGGCTCGTGCAGTACGCCCAGGAGGAGTCCGAGCGCCTGGTGGCCGGCGAGAACATCGTGCGCATGGCCAACGACCGGGCCGACAGCATCGTGGCCGCCGCGGAGGACAAGGCCGCATCTCTTCGCCACGGGGCGGATGAGTACTCCGACCGGGCCCTGGCCTCCCTGGAGGCCGAGGTCGCCAAGGTCGCCGAGCAGATCCGCGCCGGCCGGGAGGTCCTGGCCGGGCGCCTGGGCGACGGCACGGACCAGTCGGTGGAGGTCCAGGAGCCCGTTCGTCGCCGCTCCGGCTGGTCCGTGGACCCCTCTGCCCGCTGAGTCGGTGCTGCTGGGACTGCGGGGTACGCTCGCGCCAGACACCTCGTTCATCACCTCGCCGACGGCGGTCATCGTCTCAGACGGCGCGGTCAACCAGCTGTGGAGGAACCCATGTCAGGACTCGTCGTCGACATCGTCGACCTGCCCCGTGCCACCGGCTCGGTCAAGAACCTGCAGATCCGAACCCCCGCCCCCGCCGACCTGGGCACAGAGGTCATCGGTGTGCCCGAGGGCAGCGACCTCGTCCTCGATGTCACCCTGACCTCCATGGACGACGGCGTCCTGGCCCACGCCGACGCCGACCTCCATGTTCACGGCGAGTGCGTGCGCTGCCTGCGCGACCTCGACGAGGACCGTACCGTGAGGATCGACGAGCTCTACCTCTTTCCCGAGGCCATTGAGGCTCAGCGGGCCCAGGGCGATGAGGAGGCCGACGATCTCCTCGCCCTGGGAGACACCACGCTGGACCTCGAGCCCGCCCTGCGCGATGCCCTGGTGCCCACGCTGCCGTTCCAGCCCCTGTGCCGCCCCGACTGCCCCGGGCTGTGCCCCGACTGCGGCAGGCGGCTCGAGGACCTGCCCGCCGACCACCACCATGAGGTCCTCGATCCGCGCTGGTCCGCGCTGGCCGGCCTGCTGGAGACCGAGCCCGACCCGCAGGGCGAGGCCCCCGAGGAGGGCCGGTCCTGATGGCCAAGCGCCGCAGCGCCCCGCCCGCACGCACTGACACCGAGGCACTCGTCTACCGCTGGGGTCCCAGCATTGACGGTGAGCTCCTTGACCTGGCCCTGACCCACCGCTCCTACGCCCACGAGAACGGCGGCCTGCCCACCAACGAGCGTCTGGAGTTCCTGGGAGACTCCGTCCTGGGGATCATCGTCACCGAGCATCTCTATCGCACCCACCCGGACGTCCCCGAGGGCCAGCTCGCCAAGATGCGCGCCGCCACGGTCTCCGAGCCGGCGCTGGCCGCCGTCGCTCGCGACCTGGGACTGGGGGAGTTCATCAAGCTCGGCAAGGGTGAGGCGCTCTCGGGTGGACGGGACAAGGACTCCATCCTGTCCGACACGGTCGAGGCCCTCATCGGTGCCACCTACCTCACCCACGGGCTGGAGGAGACCCGCACAGTCGTCACCCGCCTCGTCTCACGCTTCCTGGACTCGGCCCGCACCCGCGGTGCGGGTCTGGACTGGAAGACGAGCCTCCAGGAGCTCACCGCCGCCCACCAGCTCGGCAACCCCGCATACGAGGTGGCCGGCACCGGTCCCGACCACCAACGGGTCTTCACCGCCAGCGCCATCGTCGACGGCGAGGTGCTGGGACAGGGGACGGGAAGCTCGAAGAAGGTCGCCGAGCACGACGCCGCCGAGGCCGCCTACGCCGCCATCCTCGCCGCCCGGGGCGACGGCGGGCTGGACCTGCCCGGTGTCAACGAGGCCCTGCGCGCCGACCTGCTCACCCAGCAGACCACCCAGAAGAGCTGATGCCCGAGCTCCCCGAGGTCGAGGTGGTGCGCGCCGGGCTCGCCCGGCACGTGGTCGGACGCACCGTCACGGGCGTCGACGTTCTCGACCCGCGCCCTCTGCGCCGCCAGGACGGTGGTGCCCAGGCCTTCGTCGACCAGCTCACCGGGCGCACCCTCACCGCGGCGGTCCGGCGGGGGAAGTTCCTGTGGCTGACCCTGGACGACGGTCGTGCTCTGTCGGCCCACCTGGGCATGAGCGGCCAGCTGCTCGTGCGCGGCACCGCCGCCTCAGCCGGAGCAGAGGCCGCCCCCGGAGCAGTGAGCGCCGCCCCCTTCCTGGTCGACCCGGATACTCAGCCCAACGGACGCCCGGTGGACCTGAGCGCCACCGAGCAGCCCCGCTACGTACGGGACATCTCGACCTCGCTGCGTCACCTGCGCGTGCGCATCCATCTCAGCACCGACCCGAGTACGGAGCCGAGCACCGATGACGGTGGGGACGGAGCAGCCCTTGACCTGGTCGACCAGCGCATGCTCGGAGGCCTCCACGTCATCGACCTCATCCCCACCGCCGACGGCGCCCCCGGAGGCGCGGGCAGCCCGGAACCGTTACTGCCGGCCGACGCCACCCATATCGCCCGCGACCTGCTCGACCCCGCCCTGCAGCGCACCGGTCCCGACGGGGTCATCTCCCGGATGCGTGCCTCGAGGCGCGCCATCAAGACCCTCCTGCTCGACCAGGGGATCGTCTCGGGCATCGGTAACATCTACGCCGACGAGGGCCTGTGGGAATCAGGGGTGCATGGACTGCGTCCCGGGACCGCACTGGGACCCAGGGTCGTGGCCCGGATCCTTGAGTCCACGGCGGAGGTCATGACGAAAGCCCTTGAGGCCGGTGGCACGAGCTTCGACGCCCTCTACGTCGACGTCGAGGGCGCCGCCGGATTCTTCGCCCGCGAGCTCGGGGCCTATGGGCGCCAGGGACTGGAGTGCCGCCGCTGCGGGGCCACCATGCTCCGCGAGGTCCTGGGAGGGCGCTCTCACACCTACTGTCCCGGCTGTCAGACCCGACCACGACGGTCCGGCCGACCGCAGTGGTCGAGCAGGGTGGGCTGAGGCCGGCACCGAGATGTGCTGAGACGTGTTGAGCGACCCCGTGCACACCCTGCGGGAACGGTGCCATGATGCGGCAGTTCATGTGACGTAGGTCCCCGGCCCTGGTAATGTCATGAGCATGTCACACACCCCCCTCCTCGGAGATCGTCCGCGTCATGATCGTGGACGACCACGAGATCGTCCGTCGCGGCATCGCCGAGATCATTGACCGTGCCGACGGGCTCGATGTTGTTGCCGAGGCGGGCTCCCGGGCGGAGGCGGTGCGCCGGGCCGAGCTGGTCCGTCCCGACGTCATCCTCGTAGACCTCCAGCTGCCCGACGGCACGGGCATCGAGCTCATGCAGGAGCTGCGCGAGTCCGTGCCCCAGGCCCTGCCGATCGTGCTGACCTCCTTCGACGACGATGACGCCCTGGCCGAGGCGCTGGCCGCCGGGGCCAGGGCCTACCTGCTCAAGACCGTCCACGGCGCCGAGATCAGCGATGTCGTGCGGGCGGTCGCCTCCGGTCGAGTCCTGCTCGACGAGCGCACCGTCACGCGCCGGCGGGCCGACCACGACGACCCCACCGCCGACCTGACCAATGCCGAGCGCAAGGTGCTCGACCTCATCGGCGACGGCCTGTCCAACCGGGAGATCGGTGAGCGCCTCGGGGTCGCCGAGAAGACGGTCAAGAACCACATCACCTCCCTGCTGGCCAAGATGGGCCTGCAGCGGCGCACCCAGGTCGCCGCCTGGGTCGCCGGGCAGCGCGCCTCGGGCTGGCGCAACGGCTGACCGGAGCGTCCCGCAGAGGACCCACCGCGGGCTGCGGCGCAGTCAGCGCAGCGCGCCGCCCACGTCCAGCGGCACCCGCCAGGTGAAGCAGGTACCACGGCGCTCGCCGTCGGAGCGGGCCCTGGGGCCGATGACGAAGCTTCCGCCGTGGCGGCGGGCCCGCTCGGCCATATTGGCGGTCCCCGAACGTCGCTTCACCGACGGGTTCACCCCGACGCCGTCGTCGCGGCAGACGATCTCCACCACCGGCCTGCCCCGGAAGGGCTCGGCGTCGCCCGAGGCGTGGCCCTCGTCGTCCCCCGGCCCGCAGCACAGCTCCGAGCCCGGGAGCACGCCTTCGATCTTGACGTCCACCGTCACCGAGGAGGCATGGGCGTGGCGGGCCACGTTGCTCAGGCCCTCGCGCACCACGGCCACCATGTCGTCGGCGATGTCCGGGCCCACGACGGCGTCGACCGAGGTGATGAGCCGGTCCTCCTCGTCGCGGTCCACCTGGGCCAGGCCCCGGCCGTCGACGCTCAGCAGCAGCGAGGGGGCGTAGCCCAGGGCGTTACGGGCCAGGGAGGCCTCCCGTCGCAGACGCTCGACGACACCGACCTCCTCGTCGCGGTCACGCAGGGAGCGCACGATGGAACGGATCTGACCCACGGAGTCGTCCACCGCCTCCAGGGCGGTGCTCAGCACGGAGCACACCACGTCCAGGTCCACCTCGTTGCCGGCGCTCTCATCGTTGTCCCGGGCTCCGGCCAGCCGCTCCCGGACCGCCGAGATCTGCATGCCGGTGGCGAAGAGCTGCTGGATGGCCAGGTCGTGCAGGTCCCGGCCGATTCTGGCCCGCTCGTCCAGGAGCGTGGCCATCTCCTCGGCGTGCTGGGCGTCGGCCAGCTCGAAGGCCATCGTGGCCTGACCCGCCACGAGCTCGGCGATCTCCAGGTCCTGGGCGGTGAACGGGGCCGCTCCGGGGGAGCGCAGCAGCAGCATGACGCCCACACCCCGCCCCCGGTGGATCATCGGGGCGTAGAGGGCCGGCCCGAACCGGGCCAGCTGGGGCACCAGGAGGTCGCCGTCCTGCCAGGCATCCTCCAGGGAGGCCACGACCAGGCCGGTCTGGTGGGCCAGGGTGGTCAGGGCCCGGCCCTCGGACGGGAAGAAGGTGCCCACCAGCTCCCGGGCGTGCTCGCCGTCGGCGATCTCGCAGATCCAGCGCTCCCCGATGCTGGGCAGGATGAGGGCGGCGGTGTCGGCATGGGCGACCTGGCGGACCCGGTGGGCGATGAGGGTCAGGGCGTCGTCCTCCTCGGCCCCGGAGAGCAGCAGCGTCGTCAGCTCCTGGGAGACGACCATCCACTGCTCGCGATCGCGGGCCTCTCGGTACAGGCGGGCGTTCTCCACCGCCACGGCCGCGGCCTGGGCGAGGGTCAGGACGGCGTCGGCGTCGGAGCGGGTGAAGCCCCCGGGCTTGTCACACAGGTAGAGGTGGCCGTAGACCTGCCCGTGCAGCCGCAGCGGGGCGGAGAGCAGACTGCCGGTGTCCTCGTCCTCGATGGCGCCGGTGAAGGCCGAGGCCCGACCCAGGTCGTTGTCGATGACCAGGCCGGTCCCCTCGAGCCCACTGAGCAGGGCGTCCGCGGCTCTGCTCGGATCAGTGGCGGAGCTCGTGGCACCGGCCATCTGGGCGAGCTCATCAAGGGTCGCCGTGGGCACGCCGCTGCTCAGGCCGGTACCGGTCCCCCTCCAGGGGCGGATCCGGCCTCGACGGCCTCAACATCCATGTCCGCGTGGCTGAGCACGGCGATAGTGCCCCAGGAGGCACCTGTGATGGAGCAGGCCGACTCCACCAGGCGGCGCAGCGCGTCAGGCACCCGCAGGGAGCTGGTGAGCCTCAGGGCCGCCTGGATGAGGCGACGGTCGCCTGGTCCAGGCTCGGGTGGACGACCGCCGCCCGTGGGCCTCGGGTGGACACGAGCTGGTCGGCGTGGACGGCGTAGGCCAGACGCCCTGCCGGGGTGGTCTCCTCCGACGGCGGCGCCGCCGGTTCCCGGTCCTGGAGAGCGGGGCCGTCGGACTCCTGCGGATCGTCCTCGGGCACACCGGGAAATCGGGGGCCCTGCGGGGGCGTGTCTGCTGCGTGTCTCGTCTCGTGTGTCGTCATCGTGCTCAGCTCGTCCGGCTCACGTGGGACGTGTCGTCCTGTTGTCTGTCCTGGTCCTCCTGGGAGAGCGCCCACCGGTAGGCATCGGAGACGTTCTGGAGGCTGTCGTGGCTGCCCCTGTGCAGGATAGTCGCCGGCGCCTGCTCCGTGGTCGCCTGCGGGGGGCGTCCCATGACCAGGACCTCATCGGCGTGCGCCAGAGCGCTCAGGCGGTGGGTGATCAGGAGCGTGCCGCGGCCTTGAGAGGCCCCCACCGTCAACAGGTCGGCCACGAGCCGGTCCGCGGTGGCGGCGTCGAGGTGCTCGCCGGGTTCATCCAGGAGCATGAGTGGGGCAGGAGCCGCCAGCGCCCGGGCCAGCAGAAGCCGACGTCGCTCCCCGCCCGACAGCGTTGCGGCGTCCGTCCCGATGATCGTGTCGACGCCATCGGGCAGCGCCTCGAGCCAGTCGCCCAGTCCGGCCCGCACCAGCAGCTCACTCGCCTCGGCGGGAGTGACGTCCCCACGCGCCACACGCAGGTTCTCCAGAACACTCGTGTGGAAGACATGCGCGTCCTCCGCGGTCAGACAGACTCGGGCCGCCGCCTCGGCACGGGCAACCTCCCACGGCGGGACGCCGTCGAGCGTCAGGCTGCCGCCCCGGGGCTCCAACAGCCCCGCCAGAGTGGCCAGCAGGGTCGATTTCCCGATCCCCGAGGGGCCCACGATCGCCACCCTGCTGCCGACCTGAAGGTCCAGGTCGATGCCGTCGGCCACGACCGGCCCACCCGGCCAGCCCACCGCCAGGTTCCTGGCCCGAAGCCACGGCCCCCGCTGCGAGGGGGCCGGTAGCTCCCGGGTGACCGATGATCGCTGAGCGCTGGCCTCAGCGGTCTCAATGAGCTCCACGATACGGCAGGCGGCGCCGGCGGATCTCACCAGCTGCACGCTGGCAGGGCCGAGCGCGGAGGTGGCCTCGAAGGCCGCCAGCGGAACCAGGACGATGACCGCCAGCCACACCGGGCCCAGCTGTCCGGCGGCCACGGCCCCCACCCCGACCACCAGGTTGCCCACGACCGCAATACCCATGGCTGCTGTGTCCAGGGCCGCCGCGATCGCCGCGGGGACGGCGGCCCGGTCTCGCAGACGGACCAGGCTCGTCTCCCGGGAGGCGACCTGGCGCATGAAGTCCGTCAGGCGTCCGGAGACAGTCAGCTCCGGGGCGCCCTCCAGCACCGCGAGCACGTCCGCGGACAGCTCGGAGGCCTGCTGCTGGCGGGCCTGCTCGGCGATCCGGGCCGAGCGGATCGTTGCCAGCGGTGCCCCCAACCCGGACAGAAGCAGACAGGTCGCCAGGATGAGGCCGGCCGGCCAGTAGACGAGCCCGATCCCGACGGCGGTGGCCGCACCCAGGACGGCCGCGACTACCGCGGGCAGGTAGGCGCGCACGACGAGGTCACCGACCGCGTCGATGTCGCTCCCCACTCGCGCCAGGACGTCGCCGCGACGCAGCCCGGCGACCGTGTCGGTGCGCGCCGAGGCCAGCGACTCGTAGAGGCGCGTGCGCAGGGCCCCCATGCCCCTCAAGGCGGTGTCGTGGGAGACGAGCCGCTCGCAGTAGCGCAGCACCGAACGGGAGATGCCGAAGAGCCGCACCGCCACCGGCGCCACCCCCAGAGCGACGACGTCGGGCATCTGGGAGGCCCTCGCAATGAGCCAGGCCGCCACCCCGGACAGGGCCACCGCTGAGGCCATTCCGGCAGTGCCGGCCAGCGCGGCCAGGGCGAAGCGCGAGCGGTCCAGGTGCAGCAGCCCCACGGCCCGGCGCAGTGCCCGGCGCTCACGGGCGGACAGGGCAGGGGAGAGGAGGATGCTGGACATCGCTTTCACAGGGCCTCCTCCTGCGCTCGCGCAGCCTCATGCGCGGCAGACCCGTCGGTTGAGACCTCTGCCTGAGGTCCCGGCGGTATCGGCTCGCTTGTCACGGCGACGGTCTGCTCGGCCAGGGCGATGAGCGCCGGACGGTGCGCGATGATGACAACCGTGCGCCCCGAGGCGTGCAGCGCGCGGACCGCAGTGAGTACGTACGCCTCGCTGGCGGCGTCGAGGTGCGCGGTCGGCTCGTCCATGACCACCAGGGGCGCCGTCGAGCACAGTGCCCGCGTCAGCGCCAGCCGCTGGCGCTGACCCACGGACAGCCCCACGCCCCCACTGCCCACGAGTGTGTCCCATCCCTGCGGCAGCCCCGCCACCACCTCATCGAAGCCGGTGGCCCGGGCGGCCTCCACCAGCTCTGCGGGCACGGGCCCGGTCCCGCCAACGGCCGGCGAGGCACTGCAGGCGGCGTCGGCAGCGTTGCCTGCGGTATCGCCCGGTGCGTTGCTCAGCACGTTCTCCAGCACCGTTCCCGGGGTGATGGTGGGACGCTGGGGGACCCAGACGATCTGCTTCCACCAGGTACCCGGATCGATCTCGCTGAGGTCGACGGCGCCGTCCAGTCCGTCCCCCTCGGGGGCGGGCACGACCCTCACCCGTCCCCGGTCCGCGGGCAGCAGGCCGAGGAGGACCTGCGTCGTCGTGGTCTTTCCCGCGCCCGATGCCCCGGTCAGGGCCACGAGGCTGCCGGGACGGATCGTGGTGCTCAGGCCCGCCGGCGCCCATGCTCCTCGGGCCGCCACGGACACGGCGTCGAGCCTGATGGTCGCGGTGCGCAGATCGGGGGCCGGTAGGCTGCCGTGCTCGGGGACGGGCGTCTCAAGAATCTCGAAGACGGACTCGGCGGCGGCCACCCCGTTGGCCGAGGCATGGAACTGAAATCCCACCTGTCGCAGCGGCTGGTAGACCTCCGGGGCCACCATGAGCACGAGCAGACCGGTGAACAGGTCCATGCGACCGGCCACCAGCCGGAACCCGATCTCGACGGCGATGATCGCCACCGACAGGGTCGTGATGAACTCCAGGACCGCCCCCGACAGGAAGGCGATCCGCAAGGTCGACATGGTGGTGCGTCGGTAGGAGCGCCCCAGGGATCGCACCCGCTCGGCCGGCTTCTGCTCACGCCCCAGGGCCTTGAGGGTGGGCAGTCCCGAGATGAGGTCGAGCACCTGGTCGCCCAGGACCTGCATGGTCTCCAACCGCTCCTGGGAGACGGACTGGGTCATCCTGCCGATAAGGATCATGAAGATCGGGATGAGGGGCAGGGTGCACACCACGGCGACAGCGGCCGGCCAGTCCTGGGTGATGAGAACCAGCACTGTCGCAGGAGTGACCGTGGCGGTCAGTACCAGCTGGGGCAGGTAGCGGGTGAAGTAGGGTTCCAGGTCATCCAGACCTCGGGTCAGCAGCGTGGCGGCCTCGGTCCCGTGCACCGCCTGCCACCGAGGGCCCAGCCGGGCGGCGTGCTCCAGGACCAGACGGCGCAGCTCGATGATCGTCCCCGCCGCAGAGCGATGGGCATGGACCTCCTGCAGGAGGATCACCAGGGCCCGAGCCGCCACGACACCTCCCAGAGCCAGCAACAGCCCTCTTACCGCCGTGGGGCCGGCGCCTTTGGAGATGACTGCGCCGACCGCGCCCGAGACGAGGAAGGCCTGTGCCACCACCAACGCGGCGGTCGCCATTCCGGTCACGGCCGTCGCGGCGATGTATCTCCGGGCCGAACGGGCGTAACGCATCAGCCGAGGGTCGAGAGGCTTCACCCGTCCAAGGATAGGGGAGTAGGTCCAAAGACCCGATGCCCTCGGCCCGTGCGTTCATCCGGGGCCTGTGACAGCTCAGTACCCGAAGTGCGCCTCGGGCTGGGCGGAGTCACGCACCAGCGTCGGGTGAAGCCCGCCCTGATCGGGGTTGATGCCCTCCACGCTGATGCGTGAGGCGAACACCTTGTAGCTCCAAACGGTGTAGGCCAGGACCCCGGGGACGAATACGGCCGCAGCGACGGTCATGATGAGCAGCGTCGTGTTGGCGCTCGCGGCCTGCTGGATCGTCAGCGAGTAGGCCGGGTCCACCGAGGAGCGCATGACATTGGGTGCCATGGCCGCGAAGATGAAGACGGCGGCGAAGGCGATCCCCACGAAGTGCAGGGCGAAGGCCCATCCCTCCCCCCGTCCCTCACCGGCGGTGCGACCGGCCAGCAGCGAGCCGATGAGTCCGGCTGCAGCGATGGCCAGCGGGATCCAGGACAGGGCACTGTTCGAGTAGGCCAGCTGCGCCCACAGGGCCCAGGCGGCGGTGACGGCGGTGGCCGCCGGAGCCAGCCTGCGGGACAGGCTCAGCGCTCGCTGGGAGAGATCACCGGTGGTCTTGAGGGCCACGAAAGAGCGCGCCGTGGTTGAGGAAGAGCAGGCAGGTGACGGCGCCACCCAGCAGGGTGAAGGGTGTCACCATGGTGAGCAGTCCTCCGGTGATCTGGTGGGCGGCACCGGGAACCAGCGAGTCCGCCGGAACCTGGCCGGCCGGGACGACGGCGCCGTTGGAGATCCGGACGACCTCGATGTGCATGCCCTGGACCAGGTTCGCAAAGGCCACGCCCCACAGGATGGAGGGTAGCCAGGCGCTGATCGTGTGCACCCAGTCCCAGCGGTCACGCCAGGTCTGGCAATTGACCTTGGGGCGCCACTCGATGGCGCACACGCGCACGATGAGGCACAGCAGGATGACGAACAGGACGATGTAGGCCCCGGAGAACAGGGTGGAGTACCACTCGGGGAAGGCGGCGAAGGTCGCCCCGCCGGCGGTGAGCAGCCACACCTCGTTGCCGTCCCAGTGGGGGCCGATGGTGGCCAGCGTCGCGCGCCGCTCGCGCTCATCACGCCCCAGGATCTTCAGAAGCATTCCGACGCCGAAGTCGAAACCCTCCAGGGTGAGGTAGCCGATCCACAGGACGGCGATGAGGATGAACCAGAGGATGCTCAGTGTCATGGGTGTCTACCTTCCTCGGTTCAGTAGGCGAAGGACAGGGCCGGGGTGCTCGTGGATGAGCCGGTGGCCTCGGCGTCGGAGCTGTCGGAGTCCTCCGAATCCGCGTCGTCGGATCCTGAGGCCTTGCCGGTGTCGGAGATCTTGTCCGGCACCGGGGTGCGCACGCCCTCGCGGATGTAGCGTCTCAGCAGCACGAACCAGACCACGCCGAGCGCGGCGTACAGCAGGGTGAAGATGACCATTGAGGCCAGCACCGTGCCCGAGGAGACCACGGAGGAGACTCCGTCGGCGGTGAGCATGTAGACCTGGGAGACCGGGTCGGACAGGTTGGGCACAATGACCCAGGGCTGGCGCCCCATCTCGCGGAAGATCCACCCGAAGGAGCAGGCGATGAAGGGCAGCCACATGGTGGCCAGGGCCGTCTTGCCCAGGAGCGGGTGGGAGATGAGCCGCCCGGAGCGGGTCAGCCACAGGGCCAGAGCGCCCAGACCCATGGAGGCTATGCCCAGCCCGATCATAAGGCGGAAGGACCAGAAGTTGACCATGACGTTGGGGCTGTAGTCCACGGCGTTGCCTCGGGCGTCGGTGTTGCCGTACCGCTCGGTGTAGGTGTCGCCGGCCTCCTTGAGCCCGGTGATCTCGGCATTGAAGTCGTTGGTGGCCATGAAGGAGTAGACACCCGGAACCGAGATGAACCGGACCATGCCGTCCTCGTCCTTGCAGTCCCCGAAGGCGGCCACGGTGAAGGGAGCCCCGGCCTCGGTGTGGCACAGGCCCTCGGCCGCGGCCATCTTGGCCGGCTGGTACTCGGCGACCAGCTGGCCTGCATGTGGCCGGTGCCGGCCGTGACCAGTCCTGCGGCCACCATGGTGATGGCGCCGAAGCGGGTCACGCGGCGCCACAGCTCACGAGCCTCGAAGTCCTGCTCGGCGCGGGCGGCCTTGACCATCCACCACACCGAGACCCCCATGACGACGGCGCCGGCGACCAGCAGGGCCGAGGAGATGACGTGCAGGACGGTGGCCCACACCAGCTCGTTGGACAGAAGCTTGAGGAAGCCGCTCACGCCGTCGAGCTCGGCGCGGCCTGTCTTGGGGTTGACGACGGAGCCGACCGGGTGCTGCATCCAGGAGTTGGCGGTGAGGATGAAGAAGGCGGAGAAGTTCGTGCCGGCGGCCACGGCCCACATGCACAGGTTGTGCAGCCTGGGGGAGAGGCGGTCCCAACCGAAGATCCACAGCCCCAGGAAGACGGACTCCATGAAGAAGGCCAGCAGGGCCTCGAAGGCGAGCGGAGCGCCGAAGATGTTGCCCACGAACCTCGAGTACTCCGACCAGTTCATCCCGAACTGGAACTCCTGGACGATACCGGTGGCCACACCCAGCGCGAAGTTGATGAGCAGGATCTTGCCGAAGAACTTGGTGGCCACCAGCCACTGCTTGTTGCCGGTCCGACGCCAGAGCGTCTCCATGAGAGCCACCAGCGGCGAGAGCCCGATGGTCAGCGGGACCAGGATGAAGTGGTAGACGGTGGTGATACCGAACTGCCAGCGCGCCAGATCCAAAGAGTCCAGCGCCATAGGAGAGATGGCCATCCGTGCCACCTTTCGGAGACGACGATGAGATCGATAAGGTATTCTGTAGAACGTCCTACAGGTCAATAGGGAGATTGTAGGCCATCCGTGACGTGATGTCATGAAACAAGCGGGTCTCAATGTGATGGCGGCGCCCGTAGCAGGCCTCCTATTCTTCTTGTCAAGACTACGATTCAGAGGAGTTGTCGGAGGGTGGTTCAGGCTGTGAACGCCGAAGGCGGGCGATCCTGTGAGTAGGACCGAAGGCCCGCAAGTAGATCGCGGGAGTTCACTAAATACTGACTGAATTCCGAGAAGATGCTGGCTGTGAGTTGAGTTCAGGGTGGGACGAGATATGGGCCACCTGGGGTCACGACGAGTCGCACAGGCACTTATCGCCGCATGTGTGGGATACTTCCATTCGGCTTCGGGTGCTTCGTACCAGTACCTGGGGCCACGCCTTCCGACCGACCCTGTCCGAGGACCTTGCGCCGCCCGAGCTGCGCCGCTGCGAGCCCGGTCTGTGTGGACGTCAGGCAAGGCAAGCGCCCTACTGGGCGCGATCGCAGACTTTTTCGCTGCTCCCGCTCGGGAGCACAACCGCGCTGATGCGTCGAGGGTACGACGACGGCGTCAGCCTCGGAGAGTGCAAGCCCCATGGCACGTCGCACCACATCAGAATCAACAGAATCGCACGAGCAGGACCACACCGGCGCTGACGCCCTGAGCGCCCCGGCTCCGCGTCGTCGCCGTCGAGTTACTGCCGCTGCCGCTGCCCCGGCTCAGGCGCCCGCTGCCGAGCAGCCCGGCTCGGTCGGCGTCTTGGACGGTGTCGCCGCCTTCGGCGCCGACCGGGATGACGAGGACGGTCCGGAGGCTTCGGCCGCCTCGGATACGGCCCCGACCCCCGCCTCGTCGTCGCCGCAAGGTGGTTGCGGCCTCCGCTGCTCCCGAGGCGGCTCCAGCCGCTGAGCCCCGCACCGCCCTTGCTCAGGCCGGTGAGTCCGATGATTCGGAGTCGGAGAGGTCTGAGTCTGCGTCGACCACCGTGCTCGACGCAGACCCTGTAGAGGGTGAGGGCGAGCCGCTGGTCGAGGATGAGGGGACCGAGGAGGAGGACCCCGGCGTGTCCGAGGCTCGCGACGACGGGTCCGCGCAGGTGGACACGCATGAGGAGGAGCCGGAGGCTCCTCGTCTTCCGGCTGCCTCGCTGCTGTTCCAGGCCCCCGACCCCAGTCGGGCCCGCCGGCGTCGGCGGGTCACCGCCGCGACCTCCGCTCCTCAGGAGGCGCCGACCGCCTCTCGTCACCAGGGCGGTGCACGTGACTGGGCGGATGATGAGGGTGGGCTCGGCTCCGGTTCCCGAACCGATGCCGGTGACCGGGAAGCGGGTGACGAGGGCGAGGATGAGTCCTCCGCGTCGACCTCTGCCCGAGCCGGCCGGGGCGCGAGGCGGAGCCGTCGTCGTCGGGCTGTTGCTGATTCGGGGGCGCCCCGCCCGGGGCGCGGGGACTTGGCGGACGACGAGTCCAGTGATGACGCCGAGGCGTCCCAGGACGCCGCCACCGACTCCCAGGCCGAGTCCTCCGATGATGCTCAGGAGGGCGGCACTCGCCGCAAGCGTCGCCGTGGTGGGCGCGGTCGGCGCTCGCGCTCGCGTGGCGATGACCGTGGTGATGACTCGGCTCGCGGTGACCTCGAGGACGGTTCCCAGGACGCCGGGGAGGACTCGAGCGACGCGACGTCATCGGTGCGGGAGTCCTCCGCCGACGGTGGAGCGGAGACGGGTGCGGGGACCGCGTCCGGATCGCGCCGGCGGCGGCGTCGGTCCCGTACCCGCTCGGACAGTGGTGACCCGCGTGATGAGGTGACCGCCCTCAAGGGATCCACCCGGTTGGAGGCCAAGCGTCAGCGCCGCCGGGAGGGGCGGGCGGCCGGACGTCGTCGGCCCATCGTCACCGAGGCCGAGTTCCTGGCCCGCCGCGAGTCCGTGGACCGCCAGATGATCGTGCGCGAGTCCGATGGCCTCAACCAGATCGCCGTCCTGGAGGACGGGCTCCTCGTGGAGCACTACGTCTCCCGGCACACCCAGACCTCCATGGTCGGCAACGTCTACGTCGGTCGGGTCCAGAACGTCCTGCCCTCCATGGAGGCCGCCTTCGTGGACCTTGGCAAGGGACGCAACGCCGTGCTCTACGCCGGCGAGGTCAACTGGGACGCCGCGGGACTGGAGGGGCGGCCCCGCCGGATCGAGGACGCGCTCTCCAGCGGGGACACCGTTCTGGTCCAGGTCACCAAGGACCCCATCGGGCACAAGGGCGCCCGCCTCACCAGCCAGATCACCTTGGCGGGCCGCTACCTGGTCCTTGTTCCCGGCGGCTCCATGACGGGGATCTCGCGCAAGCTGCCCGACACCGAGCGCAGCCGCCTCAAGAAGATCCTCAAGCGGATCGTCCCCGACTCCGCCGGAGTCATCGTGCGCACCGCCGCGGAAGGGGCCAGCCAGGAGCAGCTGACCTCCGACGTCGAGCGGCTCGTCGCTCAGTGGGAGGCCATCGAGAAGAAGGCGTCCTCCGTCATGAAGGGCAGCGGCAAGGCCCCGGTCCTCCTCAAGGGCGAGCCCGAGCTCGCCGTGAGGGTCATCCGTGACGTCTTCAACGAGGACTTCCGCAAGCTCATCGTCTCCGGGGACAGGACCTGGTCGACGATCTCCCAGTACATCGACGAGGTCAGCCCGGACCTGGCTGAGCGGCTCGAGCACTGGACCGGTCCTGAGGAGGTCTTCGCCGCCCATCGCGTGGACGAGCAGCTCGCCAAGGGCTTCGACCGCAAGGTCTGGCTGCCCAGCGGTGGCACCCTGGTCATCGACCGCACCGAGGCGATGACCGTCATCGACGTCAACACCGGCCGCTTCACCGGGGCGGGCGGCACCCTGGAGGAGACCGTCACCCGCAACAACCTCGAGGCCGCCGAGGAGATCGTGCGCCAGCTGCGCCTGCGCGACATCGGCGGCATGGTCGTCATCGACTTCGTCGACATGGTCCTGGAGTCGAACCGGGACCTCGTCCTGCGCCGGCTCGTAGAGTGCCTGGGCCGTGACCGCACCCGCCACCAGGTCACCGAGGTCACCTCCCTCGGCCTGGTTCAGATGACCCGCAAGCGGGTCGGACAGGGACTGGTCGAGGCCTTCTCCACCACCTGCGAGCACTGCAAGGGCCGCGGCTTCATCGTTCACGACGAGCCCGTGGAGAACCAGCAGGTCGACATGTCGGCCTCGGCCTCTCGCGGCGGCGGGCGCTCGCGAGGGCGCAAGAACCGCGAGGAGCAGGCGGCTGCCGGTAAGAAGGAGGGCAAGAAGGACTCCCAGGAGACCAAGAGCTCCAAGAGCGCTAAGGGCTCCGGTCGCGGCAAGGGATCCGGGAGGGCCGTGACGTCGTCGGCTCGCCCGAGTCCGGGGCTGACGACGAGGCCCGGGCCGCGGTCCGCGGCGCCCTGGCCCAGATCGCGGCAGCTGCTGAGCAGGCTCACAAGGAGGCTGAGCAGGAGAGCCCGGAGCCTCAGGAGGCCGTCGGTCCGCAGGGGGCTGGTGAGGAGCAGGCCGAGATGGCGCATGACGTGGTCGAGGACGGCGATATCCAGGATACCCAGAATACCCAGGACACTCAGGCCTCCACCGGTGAGGACGGGCCGGCCAGGTCCAGGGCGAGGAAGTCGGCCGAGAAGGCCTCGGAGAGGAAGGCCGCCAAGAGGACTGGCAAGAAGACCGAGAAGGCTGAGAAGAAGACCGGCAAGAAGACTGAGAAGAAGGCTGAGAAGAAGACCGGCAACGGACCCGAGGGTCCTGCCGAGCAGCAGCCCGGTGAGACGCCTGAGGAGTCGGTGGGCGAGAAGCCCGCCAGGAGAACCAGGAGACGGGCCACTGCCAAGGGCGCTGCGCCGTCGTCGGAGAATTCTTCAGAGACCTCCGACGCGTCGGCCTAGGGCCCAGGGGGCTTCGTGCCCAAGAACACAGGGAGTAGGAGAGGTCGGAGGTTGGTACGGGCGACATGATCGCCTAGAGTTATCTGCCGGTGCGTCTTGCGCCATTGCCCAGGACAGGGCCCTCCCGGCGAGGCTGATCAGAGCCTTGCAGCGCGTGAGAGCCTTTCGAAGAATCTACAGAGATGAGCATTCAAGTGGTCTACGCGATCGTCAAGGCCGGCGGCCGTCAGGAGAAGGTCTCCGTCGGCGACGTCGTGGTTGTCGACAAGCTTGCTGGTGAGATCGGCGACGAGGTCACCCTCGCCCCCGTCATGCTGGTGGACGGCGACAAGGTGACCACCGCTGCCGCCGACCTGGCCAAGTCCTCCGTCACCGCAGAGATCATCGGTGACGAGAAGGGCCCCAAGATCAACATCCTCAAGTTCAAGAACAAGACCGGCTTCCGCAAGCGCCAGGGCCACCGCGCTCAGCTGACGGCCGTCAAGGTCACTGCCATCAAGTGACCGCCCCGGCGCCAGCCAGTACGCGGGCATCCTGAACGCACACGCTCGAGAAGAAAGAAGCCTTAAACCATGGCACACAAGAAGGGTCTTGGTTCCTCCCGTAACGGCCGCGACTCCAACGCGCAGCGCCTCGGCGTCAAGCGCTTCGGCGGTCAGTTCGTCAAGGCCGGCGAGATCATCGTTCGCCAGCGCGGCACCCACTTCCACCCCGGCCGCAACGTCGGCCGCGGCAACGACGACACCCTGTTCGCCACCGCTGCCGGCAACGTCGAGTTCGGCACCTTCCGCGGTCGCCGGGTCGTCAACGTCGTGCTTCCCGAGGCCTGAGCCCCGAGCACCTCACACGTCGCATGAGGGCGGACGGCACCTGCCGTCCGCCCTCGCGCTATCCCCGGACTCACAGGAGACCCCATGCCCAGCTTCATTGACCGAGTGGTCCTCCACGTGGCCGGCGGCGACGGCGGCAACGGCTGCACCTCCGTGCACCGTGAGAAGTTCAAGCCCCTGGCCGGTCCCGACGGCGGCGACGGCGGTCACGGCGGGGACGTCGTCCTGGCCGTCGACCCTCGGGTGACGACGCTGCTGAGCTACCACCGCTCCCCGCACCAGCGGGCCGGAAACGGTACGCCCGGCATGGGGGACTGGCGTCGCGGTACCGACGGCAAGGACCTTGTCCTGCCCGTGCCCGAGGGCACCGTGGTCAAGGACGCGGGCGGTCAGGTCATCGCCGACCTCGTGGGCGAGGGCGCCAGTATCGTGGTCGCCGAGGGCGGCACCGGCGGGCGCGGCAACTTCTCACTGGCGTCCTCCAAGCGCAAGGCCCCTGGCTTCCACCTTCTGGGAGAGCCCGGCCAGGCCAGGGACGTCACGTTAGAGCTCAAGACCATCGCCGACGTCGCTCTGGTGGGCTACCCCAGTGCCGGTAAGTCCTCCCCTCATCGCCGCCATGAGCGCGGCCCGCCCCAAGATCGCCGACTACCCCTTCACGACCCTTGTGCCCAACCTCGGGGTCGTCGAGGCCGGCGATGTCCGCTACACGATCGCCGACGTCCCCGGACTCATCCCCGGTGCCTCCCAGGGCAAGGGGCTGGGGCTGGACTTCCTGCGGCATATCGAGCGCTGCGCCGTCATCGTGCACGTCCTGGACTGCGCCACCCTTGAGCCGGGCCGCGACCCCCTGTCCGACCTGGACACCATCGAGGCCGAGCTCGCCGCCTACTCCGAGCGCCTTGGCGACCAGGAGGACGATCCCTCACTCACTGGCCGGATCCCGCTCATGGAGCGGCCCCGCATCGTGGTGCTCAACAAGGTCGACGTCCCCGACGCCGCCGAGCTCGCCGAGTTCGTGCGTGCCGACATCGAGGCCCGGGGTCTGCCCGTCCACATCATCTCAGCGGTCGCGCACACGGGGCTGCGGCCCCTGTCCTTCGCCCTGGCCGGTGAGGTCGAGCGGGCCCGTGAGATGGTCCCGGCGACGGCCGCCGAGGGCGGTGGCCGGCCCAGCGAGTCCGGTGGGACCGGTGAGCCGCGTCCCGTCATCCGTCCGGCGGCGGTCGGGCGCCGGGAGAAGGAGAGCGTCGCCCAGGTGCGTCCGCTGGCTCACCCCAGCGAGGGGCAGGTCTACCAGGTCCGCGGGCAGCGCCCCGAGCGGTGGGTGCGTCAGACCGACTTCTCCAATGACGAGGCCGTGGGTTACCTCGCAGACCGCCTGGCCGCGGCCGGGGTTGAGGACGAGCTCGTCAAGGCCGGTGCCCACGCCGGTGACGCCGTTCTCATCGGTGAGGTCGACGGGGGGAGTGCTCTTCACCTGGGAGCCCTCGATGACCACTGGCCCCGAGCTGCTAGGCGCCCGCGGTACCGACCTGCGCCTGGAGGGCAGTCGGCGTCGGACCAACGTGGAGCGGCGCAGCCAGTACCACGAGATGATGGACGCCAAGGAGGCCGCGCGCCAGCAGCTGCGTGATGAGGCCGCCGAGGGGCTGTGGACCGACGCCGCCACCTGGCACGAGGACGACGAGGACTGACAGGCGGGCACCAGTGACTCCAGCAGCGACTGACAGAAGCGCGAGCCATGGGCAGGCACGTCCGAGACGGTTGCCGGAGGGCGCCCGCGTGGTGGTCAAGGTCGGCTCCTCCTCCCTGACGCGCGTCGACGGCGGGCTCGACCTCAACCGTATCGACATCCTGGCCGGCCTCTTCGCCGGCATGCGGCGGCGCGGCCACGACGTCGTCCTCGTCTCCTCCGGTGCCGTCGCCTCGGGCCTGGTCCCCCTGGGGCTGAGCCGGCGCCCCGACGAGCTGAGTCTTCTGCAGGCGGCCGCCTCCGTGGGACAGGGACGGCTCGCCGCTCGATGGGAGACCGCGATGAGCGCCTACGGGCTGGTGACCGCCCAGGTTCTCCTGACCGCCCACGACGTCGCCATCCGCAGCCACTACCGCACGGTGCGCGCCACCTTCGACTCCCTGCTCTCACTGGGGGCCGTCCCCATCATCAACGAGAACGACGCGGTGGCCACCAGTGAGTTCAGCCTCGGCGACAATGACCGCCTGGCCGCCCTCGTGGCCCATCTGGTGACCGCCGACGTCCTGGTGCTGCTCACCGACGTCGACGGCCTGTGGACCGCGCGTCCCGGGACCCCCGGTGCCGAGCCCATCCGATACGTGCGCTCAGCCGCCGACCTGGAGGGAGTCAGCGTCTCCGGGCGCGGCTCCTTCGTGGGCACCGGCGGCATGACCACCAAGCTTCAGGCCGCCACCATCGCCTGCGCCTCGGGCACCACGACCCTCATCGCCCGGGCCGACGACGCCGCCGGCCTTCTCGGGGAGGTCCAGGTTCCGGTGGACCTGGGGACCTGGTTCGAGCCCACCGGGCCGCACCGCCCCAGTCGCCGGCTGTGGATGGCCCACGCCTCCCAGCCCGAGGGGCGCCTGCTGGTCGACGCCGGTGCCGCCCATGCCCTGACCGTCGGTAAGAAGTCGCTCCTGCTGCCCGGCCTGACCGGCATCGACGGCGACTTCGAGTCGGGGGCCGTGGTCGACGTCGTCGGTCCCGAGCGCACCCTGGCCCGTGGGATCTGCCGCTACGCCGCTGCCGAGCTGCGTGAGGTCCTGGTGGCCCGGGCGGAAGGGGTGCCTGCGCCCGATCACGTGGCTCCCGTCGTTCATCGTGACGACCTCGCCGAGCTGCCCCGTACCGCCGGAGTCTGAGGCCACCATGTCGGGAGCCACCACGGGCCCCGGTGATTCGATCGATCGGTAGGACACAATGGTCGGGTGAGTCACTCGCCCCCGCAGCAGCCTTCCGGTCGGCCGCCCACCGGGCCGTGGATGCAGTCGCCGCCGCCCCTGAGCTCCCACCCCTACGGCGACCCCTGTTGCCCTCCCGCCCTTCCTCAGGGGCTCCTGCTGAGGAGGAATCTTCTTCTATGGTGGCCCTATGAACGACGTCGACGCCTACGAGCTTGTCACCGCAACCGCCCGCTCAGCCCGTGTGGCGCAACGGAGCCTTGCCGGGGCTCCACGTGCCGTCAAGGATGCCGCCCTGGAGGCCATGGCCCGCAGCCTTACCGAGCACGGCGAAGCGATCCTTGCGGCCAACGCCGCCGATCTGGAGCGTGGGCGCCAGGCGGGAATGAAGGCCGGTCTCCTCGACCGTCTGGCCCTGGACAGCGAGCGGCTGTCAGCCATCGCCGACTCGCTGCACGAGGTGGCCGCCCTGCCCGACCCCGTCGGTCAGGTCGTTGACGGCTCGGTCATGCCCAACGGACTGCGAGTGCGCCGGGTGCGGGTGCCACTGGGCGTCGTCGGCATGATCTACGAGGCCCGCCCCAACGTCACCGTCGACACCGCCGCCCTGGCCGTCAAGTCCGGCAACGCCATTGTCCTGCGCGGAGGCAGCGCCGCCCAGGACTCCAACGCCGCCATCGTCGCGGCCCTGCGCGGCGCCCTGGAGGCGCAGGGACTGCCCGCAGACCTCGTTGCGAGCGTCGATGCCGCAGGTCGGGACGGGGCCCGCGCCCTCATGCGCGCCCACGGTCTGGTCGATGCCCTCGTGCCTCGCGGCGGGGCCGGGCTCATCCGTACCGTCGTCGAGCAGTCCACCGTCCCCGTCATTGAGACCGGATCGGGCAACTGCCACGTCTACGTCGACTCCAGCGCCGATCTCGAGACGGCGGTGGACATCATCGTCAATGCCAAGACCCAGCGCGTCGGCGTGTGCAACGCCGCCGAGACGCTCCTGGTCCACGCCGACGTCGCCGCCAGCTACCTACCGGCCGCTGCCGCTGCCCTGTGGGGCAAGGACACCACCTTGCACGCCGATCCCGTCGCTCGCCGGATCCTGGCCGAAGTCGCTTCCGGCAGCGGACGCGAGGCGTTCCTGACCGAGGCCACCGAGGCCGACTGGGACACCGAGTACGGGTCACTGGACCTGGCCGTGCGCGTTGTCGAGAACCTGGAGGAGGCCATCGACCACATCCGGTCCCACACCACCGGGCACACCGAGGCGGTCCTCGCCCAGGACGTGGGTGTCATCAACGCCTTCATCGCCGGTATGGACTCGGCGGCCATTATGGTCAACGCCTCGACCCGCTTCACCGACGGCGGGCAGCTGGGCCTGGGCGCCGAGCTGGGAATCTCCACCCAGAAGCTCCACGCCCGCGGCCCCATGGGCCTGACCGAGCTGACGACGACGACCTGGATCGTCGAGGGCGCTGGCCACATCCGCCCCTGAGTTCTCGCACCTCCGAGCAACGTTGGGACGCCTTGGAGTTGTGCTGATTCTAAGAAGCGGGCGGATCAGTTCTGTGATTCTCCCGGTGCCGTGCTCCAGTGCTTTGTCATCTCATTCGTGTTACGGTCGACGAAAGTCGGACGGGTCCAGGACAACCGAGGGAGAAGGGGGACGCTGGAGTGGAGAGTCTGCTGCGTCGTTTCGGTCGTGGCCGCGTCGTTGCCACCACGGTCGTCGTTGTGACAGCGGGCCTCCTGCTCGCGGTCACCCGCATGGTGTTCTCCCACCCCGCCGAGTCGGCGAAGGAGCCGGGAATCGTCCTGACGGCAACCCCACAGGTCACGTCATCCCAGTCCTCCACCACGGCGAGGCCGAGCCGGAGTGCCGGCGGTGCCAGCAGTACCCAGCACGAGCCGGGCAGCGCCGAAGCGGGAGGCGCAGACTCATCGGACTCCTCGACGCAGGGCCACGCGCCTCAGGCGGTTGAGCCCGATCCTCCTGTCGCCGTCGACCACGGCAGTCATCAGGTAGCGCCCGCTGCTCCCGTTGCCCCGGCCGCGACCGGGGGATCCGATGACTCCCGCACCGAGGTCGACAATGATGACGACGACAGGAAGCCGGCCAGAAACGGTGTGCAAAAAGAAGCCGATGACGACGACCGCGACATCGATGACTGAATGGACGACTGACGAGATGGCTGACGCCGCGGTCACCGGCCAGTGCGCGGCGTCGCGGGGGCGGCGGATCAGGTGAGCCGGTAACCCATGCCGCGTACCGTCTCCACCCTGTCCCTGCCCAGCTTGTTGCGCAGGTAGGAGACGTAGACCTCCACCACGTTGGAGCCGGGGTCGAAGTCCAGCCCCCACACGGTGCTCAGGAGCTGCTCACGGCTGAGGACCTGGCCGGGGTGGCGCATGAAGGTCTCGGCCAGGGCGAACTCCCGAGCCGAGAGCTCCACTGTCCGGCCCTCCAGCGTCAGGGTCCGGGTGCGCAGGTCCAGGACCATGTCGCGGTGGGTCAACCTCATCTGGTCCGCTCCCGCGGCCTCCGGACGCAGTCGCACCCGGATACGGGCCAGGAGCTCCTCGAAGGAGAAGGGCTTGGGCATGTAGTCGTCCGCGCCGCCCTCGAGCCCGGCGACGCGATCGGCCACCGAGGAGCGCGCCGTGAGCATGATGACCGGCGCCGTCACCCCCTGACCACGTAGCTGTTGGAGCACCTCGAAACCGTCGATGTCGGGTAGGCCCACGTCCAGGATGATGAGGTCGAAGCTTGTCTGGAGTGCGAGCTCCACGGCCTCCCGTCCTGCGGCGGTAGTGTGCGTGGTGAACCCGGCCGCCTTGAGGCCCTTGGTGAGGAACGCGACGATGCGGGGCTCGTCCTCAACGATGAGGATGCTGCTCATGGTGGGTCACTCCTTGGACGCTGTCGGGGACTGTTCAGGGGGTGAGGCACCGACGTCGCCCGAGGTCGCGGTCTCGGACGAGGACGGAACAGGGGGACGCCTCCAGAGGGATCGTCATGGTGAACACCGATCCCTCGCCCACCTCAGAGCGTATGTCCAGTCGCCCTCCGTGCGCTGCGACGATCGTCTCCACGATACTCAGTCCCAGCCCTGTTCCCGAGCTCATCTCCTGAGCACCGGCGGTGCGTTTGAACCGTTGACGCACCATCTCGATCTCCTCGGCGGCGATCCCGATGCCCTCGTCGCCCACCCACATCAGCAGGCGTCCGTCCCTCACCGCCGAGCCCAGGCGGACGGTGCTGTAGTGACTGGAGTACTTCACGGCATTGGCCACCAGCTGGAGCCAGGCCTGGGTGATTCGGGTGGGATCGATCATCGCGTGGGTGAAGGCCGCCGACTCCAGCTGCCACCGGCGCTCGCCCAGGGCGAGGGACTTGTCGAAGACCATCTCGGTGAGCTCGGCGACATCGGTGTCCACCGGAGCGATGAAGTCGCTCTGGGCGCTCTTGGCCAGCAGGATCAGATCATCGATGAGCACTCCCATCCGGTCGAGCTCGTCAATGGCCAGCAGCTGGGTCTGGTGCACATCCTCGGGGTCGGAGGGGTCGGTGAGCTCAAGGTGCCCACGGACCACGGCGATGGGCGTACGCAGCTCGTGACCGACGTCGTCGAGCAGGTTGCGCTGCGCCTCCACCGAGGTCTGGACCCGGTCCAGCATCCGGTTGACGGCTGCGGCCAGGGCGGTCAGATCGTCTCGGCCCTTGACCGGGACCCGGGTGGTCAGGTCGTCCTCGCCGATGGACTCGGTGGCGCGCCGCAGCTGCTCGATGGGGCGCAGGAGCCGCTCGACGGCGAACCAGGCCAGGCCGGTGACCAGGGCGACGGTGAAGACGGCCGCCGCGGCGTAGAAGGCCATGGTGCGCAGGAGCTGGGACTCGGCGACCTTGAGGTCGATGACGTGCACGAGTGCCCCGTGCTGGGAGCCGCCCTGGACCGGGACGACGAGGACCCGGTAGCTCGATGAGGGGGTGCGTACCGTCTCGATGACCGACTCCGATGCGGCGGCCCGGGAGGTCACGTGCTTGAGCAGCTTCGCGTCCTTCTCCGGGCGGAAGGAGACGTTGTCGGAGGAGACCCAGACCAGCTCCGTATTGGAGCTGGTCCCCACGAATCCGAGCTCGGCCTCACCGGGTCCCTCCGCAGTGCGCTGGATGTGGACGCGAAGCACCGCTGAGACGTCCTCCAAGGGCCGGCCGCTGGAGGGATCCGTACCCTCCGCGGCCAGCTCGCGGATCCGGTCTCGGCTGTGCTCGAGCCGGTTCGTGGCGTCGGCCGACACGCTCGAGTGCCCCAGCGCCCACACGATCGCCCCGCAGGTGACCAGTGCGACGCCTGCGACCAGCACGATCGCCCACATGACGCGGGTACCGATGGTGATGGTACGGGTGGGCATCAGTGAGGTCACGTCGCCATTGTGCCCTGGACCCACTGGGCTCCGCCCGGCGAGTCCGGGTCCGGGCGGAACCGGTTGCGGCAGTACTCAGCGTCCCACCCCCGCGTAGGTCCACCCGGCCTGGCGCCATGCCACCGGGTCCAGGGCGTTGCGTCCGTCGATGATGACGCGATCGGCGACGTCGGTGGCAGCGTCAGCAGGGTCGAGGGCCACGAACTGGTCCCACTCGGTCAGCAGCAGGACCAGCTCGGCGCCCTTGAGCGCGGTGCGGGGGTCCTCCTCCACCGTGAGATGGGGATGGGACCTGGCCACGACGGGCAGGGCCTGCGGGTCGCAGACGGTCACCTCCGCCCCGAGGTCGGCCAGGCGGGAGGCGACGTCCAGGGCGGGGGAGTCGCGCACGTCGTCGCTCAGGGGCTTGAAGGCGGCTCCCAGGATGGTGATCGCCTTGCCGGAGAAGTCTCCTCCCACGTGGGTGCGAGCCAGCTCGACGATCCGGTCGCGCTGCTCGCGATTGATGGAGTCGACCCGCCCCAGCAGGTCCGCCAGGTGCCTGGCGCCGTGGATGTCGGCGCTGGCCTGCAGAGCCCGGATGTCCTTGGGCAGGCAGCCTCCGCCGAATCCGACACCGGCCTGGAGGAAGCGCCTGCCGATGCGCGGGTCGTGGCCGATCGCGTCGGCCAGGACGGTGACATCGGCACCCGGCGGTGTCGCACAGGTGGGCCATGGCGTTGATGAAGCTGATCTTGGTGGCCAGGAAGGAGTTCGCCGCGGTCTTGACCAGCTCGGCGGTGGGGTAGTCGGTGACGATGCGGGGAATGCCCTCCTCCAGCAGGGACTGGTAGACGGCGTCGAGAGCGGCCTGGGCCTCCTGGGCGTCGCGGGAGTCGGCGGGCATCCCGTAGACGATGCGGTCGGGGTGGAGGGTGTCGGCCACGGCGAAGCCCTCGCGCAGGAACTCGGGGTTCCACAGCACCAGGGCGCGGTTGGCCAGGCGCTCGGCCACCTGTTGGGCGGTGCCGACCGGAACGGTCGACTTGCCCACCACGACGCTGCGCCCGCCCTCGGGCAGGGCGTCATGAAGCATGTCGACCACGCTCCACAGCTGGCTCAGATCCGCCTCACCGCCGGTGGCGGACTGCGGGGTGCCCACGGCGATGAAGTGGACGTCGGCCTCGGCCAGCTCCGCCGCCGTCGGCGCCGAGGTGAAGCGCAGATCGCCCTGCTGGGCGCCGGTGATCAGCAGCTCGGGAAGGCCCGGCTCGTAGAAGGGGGCGCGGCCCTGGGAGAGGGCCTCGACCTGCTCGGTCCGGGTATCGATTCCCAGGACGTGGTGTCCCAGGTGGGCCATGGCGGCGGCGTGGACGGCACCGAGGTATCCGCAGCCGATGACGGTGAGCTTGAGAGGGGTCATGAGTTGTTCCAATCGTTGCTGAGGTCGAGGGGGGCGAAAGGCGAGGCGTGCCCCAGGCAGTGGCGCACCCAGATGGGCAGCCACTGGTGGGCGGTGGGCCGGAAGGCGTGGACGAAGACGAGTCGCAGCGCCGAGGATCGGTAGTAGGTCTCCAGACGCTCCGCCGTCGTGGGCAGCGTGCGGGCCAGGTTGTCGAGCAGCCCGCGGACCTGTGCGTGGGCCTCGGGGCCGAGCCGTCCCTGAACCGCCATGAGATCCGCATGGGCCCAGAGGTTGCCCAGGTCGAGAGCAGCCTCGGCCATGGCCGCGGTGTCCAGGTCGAGCAGGGAGAGGTCGATTCCGTCCCACAGGAGCTGGCCGTCGTGGAGGTCGCGGTGGGCGATGACGCGCTCCCCGTCGTCCTCCCGCAGGCTCAGGCAGGTGTCCACCACCTGCTCGTGCAGGGGAGCCGGCTGGTCGATGACTCCGTGGCGTTGGGCGGAGGCGAACCATCGGCGCAGCACCTCGGTCTCCTGACACGGTCCGTGGACGGGCAGGTCCGCCTTGTCGTGGGCCAGGTGGGCCCAGGAGTCCGTGAGCCGCTGCCACCCGGGCAGGCCGGCATCGCCGAGCTCGTCGAGGCTGCGGCCGGGCAGCAGCTCGAGATCGACGACGTCGTCCTCGTTGCCCAGGATCCTGGGGGTGCGCAGGCCGGTGACTCGCAGCACCGAGGCAGCGCTCGTGTGCGCATGTACCAGGGAGACGGCCCTGTGGGGTCGTACGATCTTGCGAACCCGGGAATCCTCCATCACCACGGCGCGGCGGCCGGCGCGGTGGACGACGAGCGCCCCGGTCAGGTGCGTGGACAAGGCAGGCAGGGCCGGGTCAGTGGCATAGGGCAGCAGGTCGGGAGTCGCTCCGGCGGTGACGTGACCGGCGCGCAGACGCCCTTCCCCGTCGACGCACTCGATGCTCACGCTCGTGGAGCCCGAGCTCCGGTGCTCGGGCCAGGCGCGGCGCAGCCCCGGGATCGCGCGCAGCGTGCTCAGCATGCCGGTCACTTCTGGTTTCTGTGTCATCTCAGTCATCCGTGTCGTAGTCGTGGCTTCGCTCATGCCCACCCGGTCTCCTTCTCAGGTGACTGGGCGATGCTCTCAATGACGGCCAGCTCCGTTCCGATGCGCTCACGCCAGGACGGAGCGGCTCGGCGCAGAGGGTCAGCCAGCCGCGCCAGGCGCGAGCGGGCGACCGCCACCCCCAGCTGCTCGGCGCAGGGCACCGGTCGGTGCTCGGCGTAGCCCTCCAGCAGGGCGCGCCCTTGGGAGGCCGGGGCCACCGCGAGGTAGGAGCCCAGGTCGGCGACTGCCGGCGCTAGGCGCACCCGGTCGAAGTCGGTCAGCCAGATCCGCCCGGAGGAGCGCTCGTACAGCACCTGGTCGGGGGAGGCGTCGCCGTGAGCGAGGACCGGATCGCCCGGCAGCCGGGCGGGCAGCATGCCGCCCACCGCCCGCACGCGGCGGGCCAGGTCGAGGGTCCAGGGAATCGAGCTGACGGGCATGAACCTCGGCCAGGTCCCGAGGATCGGGATGCTGGCGAGGCAGCCGGTCGACGAGCTCCGGCTTCAGCGCTTCCACGCAGGAGTGCAGCTCGGCCAGCAGCGCCCCCACGCGCCGCGTGGCACCGGCTGCGGTCTCGGAGACGACCTCGGACGTGGTGTGCTCAGCGGTACGGGCGTCGACGAGCTCGGCCAGGTTCGTGTCGCCGCACCACTGCTGGATGCTGACATGCCCCTGGCACCGGGCCACGGACTCGGAGTCGAGCAGACGCGGGACCGGGAGGAGCTCGGCCAGGGCGCGATGGACGTCGTCGGCCGGGTCACCGGGCCGAGTACGTATCCGCAGCACCGTGGAGCCGTCTCGCAGCACGAGACGCCGTGAGGGGTTGTAGCGCAGGACGTCCCCGGCCTTCCATGGCCCCAGCACCCCCTGGCGGGCGGCGCCCGCCATCGGCTCGGCCAGCTTGGGATCGGTGTGAACCGGACCGCTCTGCAGCAGCAGGTCGCCGTCTGCGCCCCGGGTGACCGGAGCCTGGTCGAGTCCCAAGGATGCGGCCAGGCGCTCGGCCTGAGCGGCCTTGGAGTGCGAGACCGGCCAGAGCAGCCGAGCCCACCCGGACGTGAGCCCGGTGGAGCGCTCCGTCAAGGACACCAGGACCGAGACGTTCGGCTTGATGCGCAGCCGGTCTGCCCGCACAGGTTGGTCGAGGAGCTCACTGAGCCGGTCGGCGTCGAGCAGCGTGGAGACGGCGTCGGCCGTGGTCGCTGTCGCGGCTGGAAGGTTCACGATCCGCTCCCCTCCAGGGCGAAGGAGCTGGACAGATGGCTGTTCGCCCACCGGCGGAACTCGGCCGAGGTGTCCAGGAGCCGCTGCGGGCTGCCCTCCAGCAGGATCCGCCCGTCCTGGATCCACACCACCCGGTCGGCGCGCATCGCGGCCTGAGGGTCGTGGGTGACCGTCAGCGTTGTGCGCCCGGTCACCAGCTCATCGATCGCCTCGAGCACCGCCGACGTCGAGGCGGGGTCCAGTCCGGTGGTCGCCTCGTCCAGGATGATGATCGGCGAGTCGCGCAGCAGCGCCCGGGCGATGGCGATGCGCTGACGCTGGCCCCCGGAGAGGGTGCCGCCCCGCTCGCCCACGGGCGTGTCATAGCCGTCAGGCATCTGGGTGATGAAGTCATGGGCGTGGGCGGCGCGCGCGGCCGCCTCGACCTCCTCGTCGGTGGCGTCTGGCCGTCCCAGACGGATGTTCTCCCGGATCGTGCCGGTCAGCAGCACCGCCTCCTGGTGCAGGACGGAGACCTGCGAGCGCAGGAACCTCAGGTCCAGGTCGTCGAGGCTGTAACCGTCGAGACTGACCGTGCCCGACGTCGGATCCAGGGCTCGCACCACCAGGGAGACCAGGGTGGACTTGCCTGAGCCCGACGGCCCCACGAGCGCCACGTGCTCACCGGAGACCACTGTCAGGCTCACGCCGTGGAGCACCCGGCGGCCCTCGTAGGCGGCGTGCACGTGATCGAAGTGGACCATGCCGTGGACCCGGTCCAGTACGACGGCGTTGTGCGGGGAGACGATCTCGGGCTCGACCGCCATGAGGTCGGCGACCCGCTCGCCCGAGGCCGTCGCCCGGGCGATGCGGCCGGTGTACTTGGCCATGTCCCGAAGCGGCTTCATGGTGGTGCGCAGGTAGGTCGTGAAGAGCACGAGGTCTCCCGGAGACATGGCGCCGTTCAGGACCCGGATGCCCCCGCCGACCATGACCACGGCCGTGGCCACGCCGACGATGACGTCCGTGGAACGTTCCAGGCGCGCGGCGATACGGCGTGAACGCACTCCCTCGCTCAGCGAGACGGTGTTGGCGCCCGTGAAGCGCTTGTGCAGCAGGGGTTCCAGACCGTAGGCCTGGACCACCTTGATCGCGCCGAGCGCCTCCTGGGCCGTGTTGGCCAGGTTCCCCTCCGACTTGCGGCTGCGCAGGGAGGCCGCGGAGATCCGTCGGGAGTTGCCGGAGGAGGCGATCGCGAAGGCCACCACCGCCATGACCACGATCATGGCCAGCAGCGGGTCCAGGAACACCATGACCACGACCATGACCAGCAGGGTCAAGGTATTGGCGGCCATCGGCAGGCCGGCGGTGACAGCCACCTCCTGCATGCGGTTGACGTCGGCGATGAGACGCTGAACAGTGTCCGCGCTGCGGTTGCGGGCGTGGAACTGCTGGGAGAGCCCCTGGACGTGGTGGAAGGCGCGGCTGCGCAGGGAGGCCGCCGTGCGCGAACCGACCAGGGCGAAGGCCACGGTGGCCAGGTAGTTGCACCCCGCGCGGCCGGCCACGAGCACCAGGAGGACCACGCCCAGCCCCACCAAGAGGAGATCGTGGCGGGTGCGCTGCCCGTGTGCCGGCCCATGGAGGCCACCAACGAGTCGATGACGACCTTCAGGGGCCAGGGCTCCAGTACCCGGAAGGCCACTTCCGCCAGGAGTACCACCGTGCCCCCGGCCATGAGACGCCACTGCGGCGCGGCATCGGGCCCTATCAGGCGCAAGGTCTGGCGCATGGGGGAGCGGTGCGCCTGGGCCGCGTGCCGAAGCACAGGCGCACCCATCACCGCTCACCCCCCTGAGCGAGGCCGGCCAGCTCCAGGATCCGGGCGACGGTCCGACGCCAGGAGTGGCGCTGCTCGGCCAGAAGGCGCCCGCTGCGGCCCATGCGGGCGCGCCGGTCCGGGCATACCGCCAGATCATCCAGGGCCGCGGCCAGCGCTGTGGGGTCCGAGGGGGCTACGAGCACACCGTGCCGTCCAGAGCCGTCCTCAAGCAGCTGGGGGACCTGTCCGACGTCGGAGGCCACGACCGCGAGCCCCGCGGCCAGGTACTCCAGAACCTTCATGGGGGAGAAGTACTGCTGCTCGCCCCCACCCAGGTCCGGGTAAGGGGCCACTCCGATCGCCGAGCCTGCCACGTGGGTGGGAATGTCCTGCGGCGCGACCGCCCCACGGAAGTCCACCTCCACCCCCAGGCGTCCGGCCTGGGCGCGCAGCGAGTCCATCTCGGGGCCGTCCCCGATGATCCGCAGGCTCCAGCTCTGGCGCGCCAGGGCCGCCGCCGTGATGAGGTCGGCCACCCCGTGCCAGGGCTTGAGAGTCCCCACGAAGGTGACGACCACCCGGTCCGGGTCCTCCGGCTGGGGCTGGATACGGCGCACGCTCACACCGTTGGGAACCGTGTGGATCCTGCCCACGACGTCGTTCGCGTCCGGCAGATCGGCGGTGCGGCGACGCACCCAGTCGGCCACCGGGTCCGAGACGCACACCGTGGCCCGGGCGGCCGCCACCTGACGGTGCAGCACCTGCGCCGCGCCGGAGGCGTCCACCAGCGAGCGGTGACGACGCTGCTCATCGATCAGCGGGGCATTGACCTCCAGGATCCCCGGCACTCCGGTGGCGGCCGTGATGTCGGCCAGTGCCGTGGAGAACAGGGAGTATCGCTCGTAGACCAGGTCGGCGCCGTCGGCGATCACCCGGGAGACGATCCGCTCCGCGGCGTGCGCCTGCGCCTGCTCCCGCTCGGCGGGCTCGACGTCGGCCACGGTCTCCAGGTGCAGCTCGAGGTCGGTGAGGTCGTCGGGAACGTGCTTTCCGGAGCGCACGGCGTACAGGGCCACCTCATGGCCGATGGATCGCAGCTCGCGGACGACCTCCTGGATGTGCACTGAGGCGCCCTTGGTCCCGAACACCGGGATGCCCGGGTCGCAGCAGATGTAGGCGATCCGCATCAGGCGGCTCCTTCCTGATCGGTCAGGCTTGCGGCGGGAGCGGCGGGAGCGGGGCGGGGGCCCGACTGCCAGGCGGCCAGCACCTCGGCCTGGGCACGGGAGTCGAAGTGCTCCTCGATGAGCCTGCGCGCCCCACGTGACAAGGAGACGGTGTCGACCTCGCCCAGCGCGATCCCGCGCAGGGCCATCGCCAGCTCGGCAGGGTCCCCGGGCGGCAGCAGGAGCCCGGTGACGCCGTCGTGAACCACCTCCGGCAGTCCCGAGACCGCTGTGGCCACCACCGGTGTCCCGCAGGCCATCGCCTCCAGGACCACCGTGGGCAGACCATCGATGTTGCCGTCGGCCGCCTCGATGCAGGGCGCTGCGAACACGTCCGAGCGCGCCAACAGACCACGCACCTCCGCCTGCGTGAGCGGACCCAGCAGACGAACCCTGCTGGCCAGTCCCAGGCGGTCGATCTGCGCGGTCAGGCGCTCGCGCTCCTCACCGTCACCGGCCAGCTCCACCTCGACGTCGACGCTGGAGCTCACCAGGATCCGCACCGCCTCGATCAGATCGGCGAAGCCCTTCTTGGGCACCAGGCGGCCCACGGCGCACACCCGAAGCGGTCCGCTCCTCCCGGACGCCACCGGCTGCGGGGCCCGGTAGGAGAAGCGGTCCAGCTCGATGGCGTTGTAGCGCAGCGACACCGTGGCCCCTGTTCCCGCTAGGACCTTGCCCAGGTGCGCCTCGTTGTAGCGGCTGATGGCGACGACTCGTTGCGCGTCGGCGCAGATCCGGCGCAGCCACACGGGATCCACCGACTCATGGAAGATGTCCTTGGCGTGGGTGGTCACGGTGTAGGGGATGCCGGTCAGGGCCGAGGCGATCCATGCGACCCGGCCCGCCAGGGACGCGAAGTGCGCGTGCAGGTGCGTGATGGAGTCCCTGCGCGCCTGACGAGCCAGCTCCACGCCCTGAGCCACCTCGTCACCGGGAAGGTCGGCCAGCACCGGCATGATGGCGGCGAAGCGCTCGCGGTCGTCCTGGCGGGTCAGGCCGTCGGTGAGCCGGCTCCACATGTCGATGGCCCGTACCGGCCGGCCCACCCAGTTGACCCGGGCGGCCACCCGGGCGATCTCGGGGTGGAAGCGCGAGTCCGTGGTAGGGCGCAGCGCGTAGATGCTCAGGTCCTCGCCCTGGGCCTCGCGGGCGAGGATCTCGGTGACGATGAAGGTCTCCGAGAAGCGCGGGTAGACCTTGAGGACGTATCCGATGCGGGCACCGTTCTGATGAGTGTCTTGCCGGTGATCGGTTGCGGGACTCATGCGGGGATCTCCATCCTGGTGAGGCTGACGGTGTGGCTGGTGAGGTGAGTGAGGCGGGTGTCGAGGACGTCGTCCCGGTTGCCGAGGAGCTCGGCGGCGAGCAGGGGGACGGTTTCCAGACCGTCCAGGCGCAGACGACGTCGCCCCGCCCAGCTGGCTGCGAGTGCCGGCGTCCTGATCGCTCAGCCGCTCGGCGAGCCAGTCCTCGAGTGCCGCAGTACTCAGGTCCGTGACTCTCAGGAGGTCGATGGCGCCCTGCGTTCTTCAGAGCAGTGGCCCGGATGAGCTGCTCGAGGCGAGGCGTCTCTCGGGGGACGAGGAGGGCCGGGGTGTCGGAGGCGAGGATCTCGCTGACCGTGTTGTAGCCGCCCATCGAGATGACCGCTGCGGCCTGCTGGATGTGGTGGCTCATCCCGGGCCAGGACCGGCGCACGATGGTGCGGGGGCCGGCCGTCTGAGCGACCTGGTGGAACAGGGCGGCGTCGAGCTGGGGGCCGGTGACCACGACGTGCCGGTACCCGTCGGGGACACGTGCCGCGGCTGCGGTACGCAGCAGGTTGATGCCGTCGGAGCCGCCGCCGGCGGTGGTCAGGATGAAGGTTCCGGCAGCCTCGGTGTTACCGGCCAGGGCTTCTGACGCCTCGGAACCGTGAGTGGCCTCTGCGGCATCGCGGCCATGGGCGAGGTAACCGGTGTAGCGCATCCGCTCCTCAAGCGCCGTCGGAGCCTCACCAGTAGCGCTCAGGTCGTGGACCGAGTCGTCCCCGTAGACCCAGACCTCGTCGATGAGCCGTCGCAGCGTGTCGGCCTCGCCGAGCTCCTCCCACTCGCGCTGCACGGTCACGGGTGTGTCCAGGACCTCGCGCAGGCCGAGCACCACGCGCGCGCGGGGGCTCGCCTGACGTAGACGTGCCAGGGGCTCGCGCAGCTCCTGGTGCACCCCGTAGGGATGACGGTCGATGATGAGCAGTCCGGGGTGAAGGTCGTCAGGACACCGGACAGCAGAGCGCTGCGGACCAGGCCCAGGTCCTCACGGGTGATACGCAGGCGCTGAGGCAGGTAGACGCCCTTGGCCTTCTTGACCCCCGGCAGTACCAGCCAGTCGAAACCGTCAGGAAGCCTGTGCTCCTGTCCCGGAGCCAGCCCGGTGATGACCAGGCCGGTGACGTTACGGCCGGTGAGTCCCGGCAGTGCCCGGGCCAGGTGATGGGCCAGAGCGAGGTTGCGGCGAAGGTGCCCCAGCCCCTTGGCGTCGTGGCTGTAGAGCGCCACCCGTAGGGGAGCGGTTGTCATGGGTCGTCTCTTCTCTCGGTGTCAGGTCAGGGTCGTTCTGAGACGATCCTGACCGGCCAGGAGAAGACGACGATTAGGGGTGGATGAGAAAGCTCTCAGGTTTCTCGGAGGCTAGACCAGCCGTACCTCGGCTCCCGCCCGACGCAGGACCTCGACCTGGTCGGCGGGGGCGCCGTCGTCGGTGATGACCACGTCGATCGAGCTGGTGGGGCAGATGAGGGCGAAGGCGGTGGAACCGAGCTTGGAGCTGTCGCACACGACGACGACGCGTTGGGCGGCACCGACCAGGGCGGCGTTAACGGCTGCCTCGCCGTCGTGCTGAGCGTAGGCGCCCCGCTCATCGAGGCCCTGGACGCCCAGGAAGAGTGTGTCCACGCTGATCGAGGGCAGGATGAGCTCGGCCAGCGGGCCAGTGAGCTCGAAGGATCGGGGGCGTGCGATCCCGCCGGTGACGACGACGCGTACGCACTGGCGCACCGTCATCTCGTTGGCGATGTTGACGGCGTTGGTCACCAGGGTGACCGGCACGTCCGGGTCGGTCAGATCCGGCAGCAGCACGATCTCCCGGGCCACCTCGGTGGTTGAGGTGCCGCCGTTGAGGCCGATGGTGTCGCCCGGGTGCACCATGGCTGCCGCCGCCTTGGCGATGCGGGCCTTCTCATCAGCCATCTTCGAGGTGCGATAGCGCAGAGGCGGCTCGGTGGAGGTGGGGTTGGCGATGGCACCGCCGCGGGTGCGGCTGATGAGCTGCTGATCCGCCAGGTGGTCGAGGTCGCGCCGTGCGGTCGCCGCTGAGACCCCCAACCGCGTGATGATGTCGTCGATATGGACACTGCCCTCGTCCATGACGATGTCGAGGATGGCCGAATGGCGATCATGCCGAGACATCTCGATCCTCCTGGGGGTCAAGGGGGTGGTGCGGGACGGAGAGGGGTGGGGCTGAGCGCGTACATGATTTGTACATCAACTATTTGCCTTATCCTGGTGACCGCGCGGCAGGTAGTCGGTGTGCTGACGTCAGCATAATCAGTCATGCCCTCGGCTGCCCGCTGAGAGCGACACATAGCGATACGAACCTTGCTACTGTCGTCGATATCAATCACACCAACGTGTGGGGTGGTGGTCCCGTGGGCTTGCCGCCCTGCCCCCGAGAACAGAGAAAACATGGGACATCCCGCAGACCTTTCCGAGTGCTCCTGCTCCAAGGAACGCGCTGTTGCGCTGGGGGTCGCCGTCGGTGCCGACGGCATCACCGCGGTTGTTGCCGATGGGCGAGGGCGTGTCATCTCCTGCCTGGAACGCGGTCTCCCGGAGGGTGTCACTCGAATGGTCATCGGCTGGCGGAGGAGGTCGCCGGTGTGATCGCCTCCTTGCGCACAAGCGCTGCTGATGAGCGTGCCGGCGAGGTGGCCGAGGCCGTGAAGACGTCGGCTCTGGCCGTTGGGGTCTGCGTGCCGGGCGTCGTCGACGAGGATGAGGGGCGCGTCTGTCGCAGCGGCGCGCTGGGACTGCAGGACGTCCCGCTGGCGAGCCTGGTGAGTCAGTCTCTGGCGGGCACGGCTGCTGAGTCGGCCGAGGTGGCGCTTTATCAGGATGCTCGTTGCGGCGCCTGGGCGGAGAGTCGGTGGGGAGCCGCTGGGGAGAACTGCCTCTTCCTGTCTGTTGCTGAGCACATCTCCTGCGCCGTGCTTCTCAACGGCGCCCCGGTGCTCGGCGGTGGTTGGGCAGGTCAGATCGGGCGGGTCCTGGTTCCCGATCCCGACTGGAGCGGGGAGAGGGCCTGCCTGGAGGACGTTGCCTCCGTTGACGCGATGGTCAGGCGCTATACCGCCGGAATCGTCGATGACTCCACTGACTCCACTGACTCCACTGACTCCACCGGCTCGGTTGGCTCAGGCGTTTCCGACGACATCGGCGCCGGGCGCACCGGTTCTCCCTCCTCGGGGCTCGACTCGCTCCTCAGTGCGATGCGTTCAGGGGACCGGGAGGCGCGCCGTGTCTGGGACACGGGCCTGGATGCGCTCGCTGACCTCATCGCTCGCGGTGGCGGTCTGCTCGGCCCTCTCGACGTCGTCCTGAGCTCGGAGCTGACTCGGGCGGGAGAGGCCGTCTTCCTGGAGCCGCTGCGTCAACGGGTCGCTGACCTCATGGCCGGCCTGCCGGCGCCGAGCCTGCTGCCTGCCCGGCTCGGGAAACCGGCACCGGCGCTGGGGGCTGCCGGACGCGCTCTGGATACCTGACAGGGCGCTGGTAGTTCCCTGAGTGCCTCCTTGTGTCTCTGCGCCGTTGGCTGACAACTCGCTTATGGCGTTGCGGAGGCCCACAATGGGTACAGGCCGTGGCAGTATGTTCGCCAACTGCAGTTGTCCGAACCGGTTGAGGAGAGCCAACGTGTCCCCCAGGAAAGAAGCGAGGCGCAGCGCGTGACCCAGTCTGCTCGTCCGCTTCGCATCGGTATCATGGGAGGAACCTTTGATCCGATCCATCATGGGCACCTCGTGGCAGCCAGTGAGGTCCAGAACGTCTTCGCTCTCGATGAGGTCATCTTCGTCCCCACCTGGGCCCAGCCCTTCAAGAAGGATCGCCGGGTCTCTCCGGCCGAGCACCGTTACCTCATGACGGTTATCGCCACTGCCTCCAACCCGAGGTTCACGGTCTCCCGGGTCGACATCGACCGGGGCGGTACGACGTACACGATCGACACTCTTCATGACATCGCGGCCGAGTATCCCGGCGCGGAGCTGTACTTCATCACCGGTGCAGACGCCCTGGCGCAGATCCTCACCTGGAAGGACAGTGAGGGCATCTTCGACCTGGCCCACCTGGTGGGGGTGACGCGGCCGGGGCACGTCCTCAGTGACTCCGGGGTTCCCCGCGACAGGATCTCGCTGGTGGAGGTGCCTGCCATGGCCATCTCGTCGACGGACTGCCGTCAGCGAGTCGGAGAGGGGTCACCGGTGTGGTACCTCGTTCCTGATGGTGTCGTGCAGTACATACGCAAGTACGGGCTTTATCGTATGGCCTTGCGGCCGGCGTCGGCGACGTCGATGACGGCGAGAGTGGCCCGCGAGCAGTCCCTGAGGAAGGAGAACGACGGTGAGCACTGAGCAGACCGGCGTCAATGCCCCCACGACCGAGGAGCCGACGCAGGATGAGCACGCTCCACGCGGCAGTCGTCGTGCGATCCGACAGGCGGAGCGCGCCGCCGAGCGTGAGGCGATCCTGACCGGTCAGCAGCCGCTCCTGACCCGACGTGAGATGAGGCGTCTGCGTGAGGAGGCCAAGGCGCTCAGAGCGGCCGTTGAGGCCGGAGAGATCACCCCTGAGCAGGCTCAGGCCCTCCAGGACCCTCTTGCCGATCCCGCTTCGGTCACCTCTCGTTCCTCCGCACCCTCTGGCGACGACGCCGGGGCCGACCTGGAGGAATCGGTCGAGCTCCCAGCAGTGGGTGAAGGGGAGTTCTACCTCGAGCAGGAGGGACAGAACCCGCCTCTCAACCTCTCCGTTCCCGAGGGGCCGTCCGCCTCCGCGCCGAGCTGGCGCTCATTGTCGGCGGCTGAGGCCGTGGCGATCTCCGAGATCGAGACGGGCCTCATGGAGGCAGTCGACCTGCCGGTGGCGACTCTGGACTACGACGCCCACTGGGCCCAGGACACCAGCTCCGAGCCCTGCGCCGGTGCCCACGCGTTTCTCGCTCAAGGGAGCGCCTTGAGGGAGGACCCACCTCGGACGCCGAGGAGAGGGGCGACCAGGACGGGGCGGCGCTCCAGGCTCCTGGCGAGGACACCGGTGGGACGGAGGCTGAGGAGCTCGCTGCCGGCCCCTACGACTATCGAGAGGACTTCTCTCCGAGCGCCCAGTCGGACGAGGCGCCGTCTTCGGCGGCCTCTGCGGCCTCCTCGCAGCCCTCCTCCCAGTCGGCGGAAGCCGTCAGTGCGGTCCCCGCCGTGTCGACATCGGCGTCCGGCGCTGCCGACTTCGCTACCTTCGGACAGGCTGGAGCCCCTCAGGCGGCCGAGTCCGCACGCAGTGGTCTGAGCGCCGGCTCGGCGTCCTCAGCCGGCTCGGTGCGCCGTCCCATCGTGCGCATTCCGGCCGCTGCGCAGGGGGTGCGCACCGTCAACGTGTCCACGGGTGAGCTCAGCTCGGTTCAACCCGTCGACAGCTCGCCGTCCGCCCAGGAGGCCGCTGACGCTCAGGATGTCTACGGCGTCGCCTCCATCGAGGAGCCGATGACGCAGGAGACCGTCACGGTCGATGTCGAGGCGCAGGCCGCGATGCCCACGCCGTCCGAGCAGCCGGAGGTCGAGTTCGGCACCCCCGGAGCCCCGCAGTGGAAGTCGCTGCACCAGCCCTCCCAGGTGGACAGCTTCCAGGAGACGATCGTGACCGGAGTGGCCGATGCCACCGATCCCGCCGTTGCGATGTCTGGTGAGGCAGTCGGTCCCTACGCCTTCTACGCCGATGAGGTCGAGACCGGCAATGGTCCGGTCGGCGGCTCCGAGTGGGACTCCGTGGCGGTCCCGGCTGCTGAGGCGCCTGAGGAGCCCTATCTGGCTCCGGTCAATGAGGTGACTGACGGGTTCCCACCCCGGATCACGTCCTGCCGGTGGAACAGGCCAATTCCTCCTCGCGCATCGGAAAGGTGCTCATGGCCCTGCTCATCGTCGTCGTCCTGCTGCTCATCATCGCGGTTGTCGCGTGGCTGCTGATCGCCAACGGCAGTAACAGCGCCAGTGCCATGAGCGCCGTGGGCGCTGGGGAGTGGATCCGACAGGTCGTATGACGATGGTGCGCACGGTACAGTCGCCGCTGCATGATGCCTGACTGCCCGAAGGAGATCCGTGCCCGCCACTGAACATGCCACCCGTCTGACTCTTGCCGCGGCTCGTGCCGCAGCCGACAAGAAGGCGGAGCACCTCGCCGCAATTGATGTCTCCGAGCGACTCGGCCTGACCGATGTGTTCCTGCTGGCCTCCGGCTCGAACGATCGCCACGTCCACGCCATCGTCGATGCGGTTGACGAGGCCATGCACGGTGCCGGGGTCAAGCGCCGCACCCGTGAGGGCTTCGCCGACGCCCACTGGGTGCTGGTGGACTACGGTGACGTTGTCGTCCACGTCCTGCAGAACGAGGACCGGGAGTTCTACTCGCTAGAGCGCCTGTGGAAGGACTGCCCGGCTGTCGAGCTGCCAGCGGACCTGACGCAGCCGGATGGTCCGAAGGAAGATGAGGGCGGCGGCCAGGAGGATGCCGCCTCATGACCGACCTCATCCTGTTGCGTCACGGGCAGACCGACTACAACCTTCAGGGACGCATCCAGGGGCGAGTCGACATCCCCTCAATGACACCGGTCGCGAGCAGGCTCGCCGTGCAGCCGACTGCATCGCGGCGCTAGGTCCTACACGCATCGTCTCCTCCCCGTTGCTGCGGGCGCGGGCCACTGCCGAGGTCCTGGCGTCTCTGACCGGGCTGAGCGTCGAGATCGCCCCAGGGCTGGCGGAGAAGTCCTTCGGGCAGTGGGAGGGGCTCAAGGCAACCGATATTGAGAAGCAGTGGCCCGACCACTACGCCACCTGGCGCGCCGGTGGCGACCTTCCCCAGTTCGGGATCGAGGGGCGCCGTCAGACCGCGCAGCGAGTGGGGGAGGCGCTCAGGGACATCGCCGCCGACGCAGGGAAGGACGATGTCATCGTGGCGGTCTCCCACGGGGCGGCCACCAACCTGGGGGCTACGCACCTGCTGGGGATGGACCCCCAGCAGTGGTTCGGTCTGCGCGGCATGAGCAACTGCTGCTACGCGCTCATGCGCACCAACAAGCGGCCTCCGAACTGGTCCGTGGTGAAGTGGAATGCCGGACCGTCGGTGGATCCCAGTCCGCTCGGCAGGATCCTCGGCTGAGTGGGTGAGGTAGTACACGCGTCGTGGATTTGCTCCAGCGGGGCCGAACTTCATACAGTTATCCGCGTCGCCGCACGAGAGCGACGCCCGAACGGGGCTATGGCGCAGTTGGTAGCGCGCTTCCATGGCATGGAAGAGGTCGGGGGTTCGAATCCCCCTAGCTCCACGAACCACTCGGATTCTTCTTCGGGTGGAGCACCCATCTCGGGGCTATGGCGCAGTTGGTAGCGCGCTTCCATGGCATGGAAGAGGTCGGGGGTTCGAATCCCCCTAGCTCCACAGTTCTTCATCAGCAGGCCCTGCCGTCAGGCGAGGGCCGTTTTGTTTCCCTGCTCGCCGCAGGCATGTGCGGCACAATGCGGATATGGCTATCGCTGTGCTGGTCAAGGCCCTGGGAGCCTTCTTCGCGATCATGAACCCCTTCGTCAACCTGCCCCTGTTCCTGAGTCTCACCCAGGACCAGGATGCCGCGACCCAGCGGCGTACAGCGGTTCGTACAACGATCTCCTCCGCCGTCATGTGTGCCGTCGTCCTGCTCCTCGGCGCGACAATCCTGAGGTTCTTCGGCATCGGCGTCGACGACTTCCGGATCGCAGGTGGAATCGTCCTGCTCATCATCTCGCTGTCCATGCTCAACGGCAGTGGATCCAGTGCCCACGAGGGAAGCGCGCAGGAGAAGGAGCAGCACGACGCCGTTGCTGGTAGCGGGAACGACGTCGCCTTCTACCCCATGACCTTTCCCATCCTCGTGGGGCCGGGAACGATCGCGACCATCATCGTCATCCAGTCCCAGGCTCGGGGGCTGGGTGGGCATGCGGCCGTTGCGGCTGCGCTGGCAGTCATTCTCGTGACGCTCGGGATCGTTCTCTACTTCTCGGCCAGCATCGGTGCGCGTCTGTCCATGACGATGCGTACCATCATGACCCGCCTCATGGGCATGATCCTGGCCTCGATCGCGGTACAGATGATCGTCGTCGGGATCCAGCACCTCTTCCCGGGGCTGGCTCGCTGAGACACGCTCCACGCGTGGGCTTCAGCAAGGAACTGGCCCCTCGGGCGCTCTGAGGGTAGCCTCACCTTCAGATGTTGCCGGGAGCACCCCGCTCCCACGTGCGGCAACACGGTAGGAAGGTAAGCGTGTGACGTCCGTTCAGGTCCCCGACATCATGCAGCGCGCCCGGCGCACGGCCAGGCGTCTCCTGGCTGGAAGTGGAAGCGCCGCGGTGACGGCCTATCGCATTGACCCCTCCGCTCCTGCCGCCTTCGTCGCTCACGCCATGCGGGCCGATGGTCAGCTTCTTGTGGCTGCCTGCCCGCCGGAAGGTACTCCGCTGTCCATCGCTCCCGATGACGTCGCCGTCGATGTCCGGCTCGACGTCACTCTCGACGCCGCCGAGCCCGGTGTTCGTATCACGGCCGCCACGGCTCACCTGCTCGGCAACCTGACCTGGGTCAACGGTGAGGACCGCGCCCTCGTTCTGGCCTCCTCGCGGACTCCGGCCTGCCACTGCGCCATCGTCGGTGAGGACCCGCTCGAGCGCGTCCGAGAGATCGCCTCGGGTCCCGGTGGACGTCTGGGTGTCATCACCTGCGAACGCGTCATGCTTCACTGCGTATCCGGGGTCTCCAGCCACGACATCGAGGAAATTCTCGACATCGCCTCGGCTGATGCCGACGCCTCATCCTCCCTCTCCTGGAGCCCCCAGGAGGTCATGGACGCCCATGAGGCCGTCAGTGCGGTCGGCCAGCTGGGGCTGCGCGCTGTCTGTGAGGCCGTGCGAGAGGGGCAGATGCTCGGCTGGATCTGCTCCTCCCGTCCCCGCCGTCGGCGTGTGCCCGACGTTGTGGGACCGGACCCTGTGCGTCGATGTCGACGCCCACGGGGTCACCCTCATGTCCATCACCGGGGAAGAAGTCAGCACTCTGGTGGTCTCCTTCCCGCAGGCCCTGACCGGCGCTGCAGAGGTCGGGCCGGTTCTCGAGCGGCTCGCCTCCCAGGCCCTCCCGCAGCGCCTGGCCCGTCCCTGAGCGGCCTGCCTCGGTTGCGGTTCTGAACGTTCCGGTCGCAGAGACCGGAACGGGGGATACCACCATGCGGTGGTATCCCCCGTTTGGCCCCCAGCCGCTCGAGCTGGAGAGCCTTCCGGTCAGCGAACCTCGTAGGTCTTGCAGGAGGCGGTGTCGCCGCCGACGGTCACGGCCTCGGCCGTGCACATGAGGTCCTTGTTGTGGACGCACTCGAGGCGCTGGCAGGCACCACCTGACCCTCGGCCACGGGCAGGCCGCCACGGGCATCGAGGCTGATGAAGGTGTCGCAGGCCGGTGCGCCGTTGTCGCCGCCGACGGTGATGGCGAAGGCGGTGCAGCCTCCGTTGTTGAAGGCGCAGGAGGTGGTGGTGCAGGAGGTGATCTTGGTGACGGACATGATGCTTTTCCTTTCGAGCGGGTGTGCGCTGCGGACATGAATAACGTAAATCCGCACCCGCGCTCCGGCAACGAAGGACAGCCTGGCCTGTATGGCTTCGCGTTTACGAACGTTGGAATTCCAACGTTTTGACGGTTCTCGTCGGGTCGCTTCCGTCAGTGATGGGGGCTTGAGAAAAATATGGGGTTGTGTGCCGTTGATTTTCGTTATTCCTCGCAGGTAAGGCACTCCTGAACGGGGGTGGTCAGGAATTCACCGATGCGTGGAAGGGCTCCATTCATGGGGGAGGCGTGGTGGCGCGACCCGTGTCCCGAGGAAGGACATCTGCGCTCCCTGGGCCGTTCAGAGGTCGGAGTGCTCCAGTGGTCCGCGTGTGGATCAGCTGTGGGCGGCCGCCACGGCCAGGCGCAGGGAGTCGGCGAAACGCGTCTCGCGCTCGGCGGCACTCATGTCGCCGGAGTGGTCCAGCAGGTGGTCGGAGACGGTCAAGACCGCCAGTGCCTGCTTGCCGTACTCGGCGGCGACGCCGTAGAGGGCGGCCGCCTCCATCTCCACCCCCAGCACCCCGTAGCCGGCCAGGGCCTCGTTCTGCCCCTCGGGAGTGAAGTAGAAGTGGTCGCGCGAGAAGACCGTGCCCAGGTGGACCTTTCCGTCACCCTCTGTCTGCTCGGTCAGGAGGCCTCGTAGGGCGGCTCGGGCGAGCTGGAAGTCGGCGACCGCGGAGAAGTTGACGCCCGGGATGCGCAGCTGGTTCATGGCGGAGTCCGTGTGGGCACCGGTGGCACGATGACGTCGCCGATCTTGACTCTGGGGGAGAGAGCGCCGGCGGTGCCCACGCGGATGATCCGCTCCACCCCGAACTGGCTGAACAGCTCGGTGGCGTAGATCGTGAAGGAGGGCTGGCCCATGCCTGACCCCATGACGCTCAGTGGCCTGCCGTTGGCGGTCCCGGTGAAGCCCAGCATCCCCCTCACGTCGGTGACCAGGCGGGCGTCGTTCATGAGGGTCTCAGCGATGCGCTGGGCCCTTCTGGGGTCGCCGGGCATCAGGACTGCAGGAGCGAAGTCGCCTGGCTCGGCAGCGATGTGCGGTGTGGCCATGGGGGTACCTCTCGGGAAGTAGTGCGGAGCGGAGTGACGTTCAGTGTGTCACAGGTCGCGTGATAAAGGACAGGTGGCGGCCTGTTCCGGCTGTCCGTATCGTGGACGTCGGGCGACGCATCGTGGTCGTGAGGATTAGCGTCCAGCGACAAAAGGGCCTGCGACCAATCCGCAGGAAAAGGCGACCATCCGGTCGCCTTCGTTTGTGACATCACGGAAGGTTGCTCATGACCTCCAAGACAGGGGAGAGCGAGTCTCTTCAGGCGCCTCCGCGCGAGCAGTGGAGCGGTCAGCTCGGCTTCCTCATGGCGGCCATCGGCTCGGCGATCGGGCTGGGTAACATCTGGCGCTTCCCGGGTGTGGCGTACAGCAACGGCGGCGGCGCCTTCGTCGTCCCCTACGTCATCGCGCTGCTGGCGGCGGGGCTGCCGATCCTCTTCCTCGACTACGCCCTGGGACACCGCTTCCGTGGTTCGCCGCCGGCGGTCTTCCGGCGCATGTCCACCAAGCTGGAATGGCTGGGCTGGTTCCAGGTCTTCATCTGCTTCGTCATCATGACCTATTACGCAGTAGTCGTGGCCTGGTCCCTGCGGTACATGTTCTTCTCCTTCAATATCGCCTGGGGCGACGATGCAGGAGCCTTCTTCCAGCACTACATCGGGGTGGACCGGCTCGGCTCCGAGGTCGGGTACTCGCCGGCTGTCGTGATGGGGGTGGCCGTCCCCTGCTGCTCGTATGGGCCTTCGGCCTGGTGGTCACCGCTCTGGGCGTGAGCGACGGTGTGGAGAAGGCCAACAAGATCTTCCTGCCGCTGCTCGTCCTCATGTTCGCCGCCCTCGTGGTGCGCGCCCTTCTGCTCCCGGGGCCGGGGGAGGGGCTTAACGCCCTGTTCACCCCCAAGTGGTCCGCCCTGCTGGACTACAAGGTGTGGATGGCGGCCTTCGGGCAGATCTTCTTCTCCCTGTCGGTGGGCTTCGGCATCATGCTCACCTACGCCTCCTACCTCCAGCGTCGTCGCTCCAACCTGGTGGGGACCGGCCTCGTGGCGGGCTTCGCCAACTCCTCCTTCGAGCTGTTCGCCGGTATCGGTGTCTTCGCCACCCTCGGCTTTCATGGCTCACAACCAGGGCGGCAGCGTGAGCGACCTGGAGGGATCACAGGGTGTCTCCCTGTCCTTCATCACCTTTCCCACGGTTATTGCCCAGATGCCCGGGGGTGCGCTGTTCGGAGTGCTCTTCTTCGCCTCCTTCGCCATGGCGGGACTGACCTCCTTCATCTCCATCATCCAGGTGGTGGCCGCCGGTGTGGGGGAGAAGCTCGACCTGGCGCCGAAGAAGGCCTCCCTCGTCGTCGGCGTCCCGGCTGCGGTCCTGTCCTTCGCCCCTGTTCGCCACCAGGTCGGGTCTGCCGGACCTCGACGTCGTCGACGCCTTCATCAACAACATCGGCGTGGTCGCCTCGGCCATCATCATGTGTGTGGTGGTGGCCTGGGTCCTGCGGCGCAGCAGGCTGCTTCAGGACCACCTCAACGCCGTCTCCGAGTCGCGAATGATCGGCCTGTGGTGGCGGGCGCTGGTCGGTGGGATCGTTCCGGTCCTGCTGGGCTACATGTTCTTCCAGACCCTGTGGACCTACTTGTCTGAGGGATACGACACCTATTCCAGCGGCTTCATCGCGGTCTTCGGCTGGGGATGCTCCTGGTGGTTGCCCTGTGCACCGCCGTCATGACCCTCATCTCCTGGAAGACCCCGGTGGATGAGTTCGAGCCCCTCAGGCTCGAGGCCGCTTCCGAGGAGGACTGACATGACCGGAATCGCCGTACTCATCATGCTCGCCGCCGTCGTCATTATCTGGGGAGGCCTGGCCGTGTCCATCACCGCGCTCATCTCCCGTGGACGCCGAGAGGACCGTGACGCCCGGGCGGAGGCCTCGGCGCGCGCCCGCGAGCACATGCTCAACCCTGAGCAGGTCGACTGACCGGCTCGAGCCGGCTGAAATCCTCTAATGGGATCCGCTGCGAAGAGAGACTGACTCCACCACTCGCATGAGGCCCGGTTCGGCCGGTTTCCAGACGGGTAGGACACAATACGCCTATGACTCAGACTGATGTGAGCCCCGAGGTGCTGCCCCGGCTGGTGGCCTTCGACCTTGACGACACGCTGGCACCCTCGAAGTCGGCCATGCCTCCTGCCATGGCCACCGCGCTGAGACGGCTGCTCGACGTCGTCCCCGTCTGCATCATCTCCGGTGGGCAGGTGGGGCAGTTCCGCGACCAGGTCCTGGCCCACCTCGACGCCGACGCCGACGAGCTCTCCCGGCTTCACCTCATGCCCACGTGCGGGACTCGGTACTACACCCTACGACCCTCCCAGGCCGGCCGGGGAACTGATGCCTGGAAGCTGGTCTACGCCACGACCTCACCCCCGAGCAGATCCGCACCGGCTTCGAGATCGTCGAGGCCCAGGCACGCAGGCTCGGCCTGTGGGAGGAACGGACCTGGGGGGAGATCCTGGAGGACCGCGGCAGCCAGATCACCTTCTCCGCCCTGGGGCAGGAGGCTCCCCTGGAGGCCAAGCGCGCCTGGGACCCCACGGGGGAGAAGAAGGCCGCCCTGCGCGACGCCGTCGCCCCTCTCCTGCCAGAGCTGGAGGTCCGCTCCGGCGGGTCCACGAGCGTCGACATCACCCTCAAGGGGGTGGACAAGGCATATGGCATGACCCGATTGGCCGAGGTCACCGGGATCGCGCTGGAGGAGATGCTCTTCATCGGTGACCGCCTGGACCCCGAGGGCAACGACTACCCGGTCAAGGCCTTGGGCGTTCCCTGCCAGGCCGTGGGCGGATGGCAGGACACCGTCACCTACGTCACCTCCCTGGCCAGCCTCATCGCCTCCCAGCAGCACAGCGGAGAGGGCCACGCCACCCGGGTCTCGCTGGGTGCTCGTCTCTGAGGCGGGTCGTGGTGCGGACAGGCATGGACTCCGGCTCCGACACGGACGCCGACATCGGTGCTGGTCCCGGTACGGGTAATGCCGGGCGCGCCGCCGACCTATGGGCAGGTCTGCTGACGGCTGCCCGACGTTGCGGTGCCCTGATGCTCACGGTGCTGCTGTCGCTGCGCACCTGGTGGCGACGGCGTCGCCGGAGAACCCGAACAGTCGTTGCCACGGCGGCGATGATCCTGGCCTCCAGCACGGTCTCCCTCCTCTGGGCCTGTCCACGGCGACGGCCTCGGCGCCGGTGGGCCCGCACGAGGCGACCTGGTCGACGACCCTGGACTCCACCGTCACGCTGGACCTCGGGCCGCTGGGGACCGCATCGATGGAGTCGCCCGCAGGCATCCTCGGCGTCAAGGTGGTCCTGGCGAGATTCCCGGTGACCCTGCTCCCGATGCCGCCAGTGCCGCCAGCGTGGGGCAGTCGCTGTCCTCCGACGCAGCCTCTACCTCTCGCTCGTCTCCCATCCCGACCTGACGATCAGGCAGGGGCCTCTACGGTCTGGCCGGGGACGCCCTGCGCCGGGCCGGGGTCGTCGAGACGATCTTCCTGTGCTGCGTGGCCGCCTGGCGCCTGGCACCGACGAAGCCGTGGCGCGAGACCGTCCGCGCCGGGTGCCTCGCACCGCTGGGCGACGACCGTGGCGGTCTCGGCGGCTGTGGCCACCGCGGCATCCCTGCTGGTCCCGGCGATGCGTACCGTCAACCCACACGGTTCCACCCTGTCCGCGCTGGAGGGCACCCCATTGGCCCGGGCCCGCTTCTCGGGTCGGATCGCCGATGTCGTCACCGCCTACGGGCCCCAAGGCTCGCTCCTTCGTGGAGAGCAACAGGACTTCTATGCCAAGGCCGACACCAATCTACGCGCCGCCTGGAAGGCTGCCGAGCAGACCGAGGGCATGGTGGACGTCACCGCCGCTGACGGAAAGGTGAATACCGAGGAGCTGCAGGCGCGGCTCAAGACGACCTCGGCGAAGACCGTGGTGAAGGCCGGCGCCGAGCCAACGCCGACTGAGGGCCCCACGGCCCTCGCAGGGCCCGTCAGCCTCCGCGGCGCCGTCGGCATCCTCGACCCCACAGCCACGGCCCCACCGGTGACGGGAGCTCGCTCGGTCCCTCGAGCGCGGCCGCAAGACGGCCGTCCTCACCACGGACCTGCACTGCAACCTCGACGTCATCGCCTTCTCCGGGGTCCTCGACCAGCTCTCCGGCGCCGATGTGCACATGGATGACGGCGACCTGACCATGACCGGCTCCGGCCCGGAGCGGGTGTGCGTCGACGCGCTGACCCAGGCAGTGCCGAGCTCGACGGACAAGGTCGCCACGATCGGCAACCACGACTCGACGCCACGGCCGCCCGTCTGCGCTCCCAGGGATGGACCGTGACCGACGGCTCGGTCCAGACGGTCGCCGGGATCACCGTCCTGGGGGACGACGACGCCGAGCGCACGACAACGGCGGGCACCAAACCGCGTGGCGGCGAGACCACCGAGCAGATCGCCACCCGCCTGGCCAAGGTCAGCTGCGGGCGCACTCCGGTCGACGTCGTTCTCATCCACCAGCCGGCCACCTTCGACCTGCTCATGAAGGAGGGCTGCGCGCCGCTGCTCCTGGCCGGTCACGTCCACGCCGAGCGGGGGATGACCACTGCGATCAGCCCCCGGACCGGCAGGCCCGTCTCCGGGGTCATCTCCGGTGCCGGTAAGGGTGGCACGTCGCTCGGCTCGGTTACGGAGGACGCCTTCCTCCACGTCATGTCCTTCGACTCCACGGGCGCGCTCGTGGCCTGGCGAGCAGTCATCCTTCACCCCGACGCCTCGGTGACAGTGGGGGCCTGGCGGTCCGTTCCGGGTATCGCCTCTGGGCAGAAGACGGCCACGATGGCCTCGACCCGAGTCCGTCGGCCTCGGCCACCACGGAGCAGACGCAGACCGAGGGCCGCCACGCAGTCGCCCTCCCAGCCCGAGGCGGGCGCCGCGCCCTAGGACGAGTCGATCTTTTCGGACGGTGAGGGCGCAGGGAGGGCCGTTGTGGCATACGCTCTACTCTAGATAGCCGCACGACGCCCAGAAGAACTGATGACGCACCACCGGTGAGGAGACTGACGATGTCGCGCATGCCCACAGATGCCGAGATCGACGAGATGAGCGAGGAGGAGCTCGAGACCTACCTGGGCTCAGCCCCCGGCCAGAGGCTCGACCGGCGTGCCCGCCGCGACGCCGATGACGACTCAGCCGATCGTCCCGCCTGGCTGCGCTGTTCCGGGGCCGAGCGAGGCTTCGGCTGGCTGCCTCGTGTGCGGGCTCATCGGGATCATCGCCTGCTGGGAGCTCATCAGCTCTCAGCTCGACCTGCTGCGCAACCCGGACGCGGAGCTCATCTGCGACGTCAGTCCCCTGGTCTCCTGCGGGACTCCCTCAACGTGTGGCAGGGGAACCTGCTCGGTGTGCCGAACTCCTTCATCGGGGCCATCGCCTTCGGCGCCCTGACCGCGATCGGCGCGGTTCTGCTCAGCGGCGTGCGCCTGCCGCGGTGGATGTGGTGGGGGCTGAGCGCCGGCAGCCTGGGGGAATCGCCTTCGTCATCTGGTTCCCTGTCCGTCTCCATCATGACCTTCGGCAAGCTCTGTCCGTTCTGCATGGTCATCTGGTCCGTCACCATCCCGGTGGCTGCTCACTCCTGGGCCTGAGGCGCGGCCGGCGGGCACCTGGGGCTGCGCGACAACCAGGCGCTCGACCTGCTCGAGGCCCGCTGGTGGGTCATGGCGGCGATGTACCTGGCGGTGGTCCTCACCATCATCATCGCCTTCGGCAGCCAGCTGGCGAGGTTCTTCAGGGTGACTCCGTCTTCGAGCAGGGGCGGCCGCAGTCAGGCCCGCCTGGAGGCCCTCGGTGGCGGGGGACTCGACTGTCACGCAGGACTACCTCAAGGTCGTGTGGGCCGCCTGCGAGTGGGGCGGAGCGGGCGCCTCCATCACCGGCCTGGCCAAGCGGTATGGAGGTGGCGCCGTCGACCGCCTCGGGAGAACGTGGCTCGCCTGGTGGAGGAGGGGCTGCTCGTCCACGAGCCCTACAAGGCCGTCACCCTGTCCGAGGAGGGACGGCGTCGGGCCATGGGCATGATCCGCCGCCACCGCATCCTGGAGACCTATCTCGTCACTCAGCCTCGGCTTCGGCTGGGACGAGGTGCATGCCGAGGCCGAGGAGCTCGAGCACGCTGTCTCCGGAGCGGCTGCTGGAGCGGCTCGATGCGGTCCTGGGACACCCCACCCGAGACCCTCACGGGGACCCGATCCCTACGGCGGACGGCCGGCTCGTCGTGCCCGACCTGGTGCGTCTGGAGACGAGGGCCGGTGGGCTCCGACGGCGTCGTCGGGCGGATCCAGGACGACTCCGAGACGCTGCGCCGTCTGGGGCGGGCCGGGATCGGGCTGGACAGCCGGGTGCGGATTCGTGATCGGGGCACCGTGGCAGCGGCCACGGAGGGCGGTAGCGCCGGCGGGCGACCGTCATCGTCCTGCTGGGACAGGAGGCTCGCGCGGCGCAGTGCCCGAGAGCGCCTGGAGGCCATCATCCCCGACGGTCCCCTGTGGCTGCTGGCCTGAACAGGGACGCCGCCTCTATGGATCTGGGCAGATCCGGGCACGGCTGGGGGACAATGGGGCCATGAGCACGATTTTTCACCAAGATCATCGAGGGCGAGATCCCGGCCGTTTCGTGTGGGCGGACGAGGTCTGCGTCGCCTTCGCCACCATTGAGCCGCATACCGACGGGCACGTCCTGGTGGTTCCGCGGGTCGAGGTCGACTCTACGTGGACGCGCCTGACGACGTGGTGGCGCACCTGGCAGTGGTCGCCAAGCGCATCGGTGCCGCGCAGGTGCGCGTCTTCGAGGCGCCCAGGGCCGGGACTCGTCGTGGCCGGCTACGGGGTCGACCACCTGCACCTGCATGTGCCGCCGATCCGCTGTGAGAGGACCTGTCCTTCTCCTCGGCCTCGCCACCCCGAGGGCCGAGCTCGACGCCACCATGGAGCGCCTGCGGGCGACCTCGTCGAGACGGCTGGGGCGAGTTCGTGCCCGCGCAGATGGGCCGCTCTGCGGTGCGATGACGCCTGAATCGACGTCTTCTTTTGAAGAGGATGTCGGTGTCGAGAGATCCGATGCGACTCGCGCATTCCAGGACCTGTGTCGGTCAGTCAATCTCCGCTGATGAATCGCGAGAAACTGGAGGTCGGGCTGCCCCGACTATCGTTGGTCGCAGCCCGACAGTGCTTCTGAGGTTATCTGACAGATTTATTAGACAGCGCCGAAAGGCGGAGAACCGTTGCCTTCCACTGTTTCCGCGGCTAGTGTCGCAGGCGTTGGATATGTACCCTTTGCGGAAGGCAGACAATGGGTGCTCGCGACGTCCTGGAGAGGACGAAGAATCGTGGTGAGGGTGAGGCAGGCCTGTTTCTCTGGTGTTCTTGGATTGTTGTCATGGCGGCCGAGTGATGACAGGATCTTCAAGAAGGTCACACAATATTCGGAGACCTGTCATGAAATGTTCTCTCTTGTGATGACCGGACCGTTGATCACGACGGTGGTGTGCAGAGCTCGTGGTTCCTGCGTGGTTTCGGGAATGCCCTCAAGTTTCTTCAAGGAGACCGCGTAGAGGGTGGGTACGGTCGGGTTCACTGCTTCTGCAGTGCAGCTCTCATGGTTCTGCTCATCGAGCCCGGAGGGCTTGCCATTCGTTCCGTCAGGCTGGGTGGGACCTCGGTTGGTGCTGATCGTTGTTGGTTTGTTCGTTGGTGTTGCGGAGAGATCGGGTACAGAGGGTGATGTACCGATAATGGCTGAGAGTGTCACCCCTGGCCGTGCTGTCATCGTTAACGGCGCTTTCTTCAGTGTTTGTCATTTGCAGTATTTTGATCTTGGTCTCTGCATGTCACTCTCATTCGTGGGATGTGCCGTTGGTTTGATGTGATAATGGCGTCCGTCTGGGTGGGATCTTGGCGGAATCGTGTTCTTGCAGCCTCTGTGGTTCATGGCGTCGCTAATGTTGTGCTTCAGGCTGTGGGTGTGAGTATACGGTGGGGACATGCTTGATGTGGTTCTTGGCAACGGCCTGAGTGCAGTGATGGCGTACATTATTGGCGTGAAGATGGGTGTTGGAGATTTTGCTGCTGCACGTCAAAACCAAGATTGGGATGAGGGAGCGAATAGGGGTGATTTATGGCGTTGCCTGATTTCTGAGAGCCGTTACGATCTGTGGAAGCGACGCGATGCCGTCTGGAGGCCAGAAGTGGCCCGCGCCCGGAACGGTGACGACGTCGGCGCCAGCGCGGCGGCGACATCCAGCGAGGCCTTTGGGGACGAGTGGGTCGTTGTCGGAGGATGACCGTGGTGCGCCCAGAAAGTGGACGCAACTCACGAGGGCTCGGCGCCGTCGAGGAAGTCGTCTCAGTCCGGTGATGAGGAAATGGTCGAGCCCGCCTCGCCCGTCGGAGGGAGATGCTGCAGCGAGGGGCGACGGCGATGAAGCCGCCAGGTGCTGCCCGTCACGGTGGTCCAGTGAGCTCGCACGATGACCGCTCGATCGCCCGCAGCGCGTCGAGCCCGCCAAGACTGTGCGTCACGATGCCAGTCCTGCATGTTCGTCCGGTGATGAGCCGATCCTCTCGGCTATCATCGGACACCCAGATCGAGGCATCCGAGGCCTCAGGAGAGGGGCCGTCAGTGCTCGACGTGGCGGAAACACTCCGCGCGAGCCAGGGAAACCAGTGGTCGTCAGGCCCCGCCCCGAAGCCGTGGACGAGAATGACTCTGTCGATCCGTCGAGTCCGTCGAGAGGAGCAGTGTTCTGTAACGTGATCCATGCCCTGGACGGTAGACATTCACGCCATGCTGGCAAGGTCAAGCAGAAGCTGCTCACAGGAAAGGAGCGCTCTCGTGCGCATCGGAGAGTTCGCCCGACGGCGGGGCGTCAGTCCCTGTCTGAGGCACTACGAGGAGGCCGGTCTGTTTCGTTCCCCGCCCGGACCTCCGCCGGATACCGGAACCACAGCCCTGACAGACCTGACGCCGTCGCACGCATCCGGCCGATCCTGGCCACCGGTCGGCGTTGCCGCCGCCCGGCGCTACCTGGACTGCGTCGAGGTCGCCGGGTGATGATCGAGCCGTCTCCATCACCATGTGCTCCCAACCTGCGCCGCGAGCCTGGAGGCGGTCGAGGAGCGGATCGCCCGGCACCGCAGTCGCCTGGCGCGCGAGCAGGACGCCCTCAACCGCTTCAGGCCGCTGCTGGGGAAGAAGAGTGAGGACGGCTGCTCAGTGCTCCAGGGGGCCTGACCGCGACTGGTCTCGCCTGCGCCCGCGGGCGGACGCCGCCGGGCCCCACTGCAGCCGGGCGATAGGCTGTGCCCCAGCACCAGGAGCACGAGTAGGAAAAAGAGGCGCTGCCTCGAGAGAGAACCGCACCGGTGGAGTCCGACACCCCTTCCGCTACATCGGCGGCGCTGGCGGACCCATCGAGACCGCCTGGCAGGCCGCTGGGAGGCCGAGGGCACCTTCAACGCCGACGAACCCCTGTCGGCGCTCTGGCCGGCCCCGGCGCGGCAGGAGAAGTTCTTCCTGCTGACATGTTCCCCTACCCATCCGGCAAGGGCTGCACGTGGCCACCCGCTGGCTACATCTCCACCGACGTCGTCGCCCGCTTCAACCCGCACGACCGGCAAGAACCGTCCTGTACACGATGGGCTACGACGCCTTCGGCCCGCCCGCCGAGCAGTACGCCGTCACCACCGGCCAGCACCCACGCATCTCCACCGAGGCCAACATCGCCAACATGCGCCGCCAGCTGCGCCGCCTGGGCCTGTCCCACGACCCGCGTCGCTCCTCGGCCACCATCGACGTCGACTACGTGCGCTGGACCCAGTGGATCTTCCTGCAGGTCTTCAACCCTGGTTCTGACCTCGAGGCCCTGCGCCGCGACGGCCGCAGGCAGGCGGGCCCGGCCGGTGATCCGAGCCTGCGCGACGCTCGCCTCCGGCCAGGTCCCCGTCCCCGACGGTCGCGACTGGGCGCCCTGAGCGCCGCCGAGCAGGCCGAGGTCATCGACTCCTTCCGCCTGGCCTACGTCTCCAACGCGCCCGTCAACTGGTGCCCCGGCCTGGGCACGGTGCTCGCCAACGAGGAGGTCACCTCCGAGGGCCGCTCCGAGACGCGGGCAACTACCCTGTCTTCAAGCGCAACCTGCGCCAGTGGATGATGCGCATCACCGCCTACGGCGACCGCCTCGCCGACGGACCTGGACACCGTGGACCGGCCCGAGAAGGTCAGCTCATGCAGCGAAACTGGATCGGCTGCCCGAGGGCGCCGAGGTGACCTTCGCCGTGCCCGGGGCCGGTCAGGCGCTGACGCAGGACGTCGCCGAGCGCTCTACACCACCCGCCCCGACACCCTCTTCGGCGCCACCTTCATGGTCGTGGCCCCCGAGCACCCCGTGCTGGGCGGCTCCAGGCCTCCGGCTGGCTCGGTACGCACCGAGACCCAGATCGCCGACGACGCCGCGGTCCCTACGTCCCGGCTGCCTGGCCCGAGGGCACCAATGAGGCCTGACCGGCGGCTACGCGACCCCCGCCGAGGCCGTGGCGCCACCGCGCCCAGGCCGCGGCGACGTCGGACGCGGACCGCACCGACGAGGGCCGGGTCAAGACCGGTGTCTTCACCGGCTTTTCGGCATCAACCCCGTCAATGGCGCGAAGGCTGCGCTCTCGTGGCTGACTACGTCCCCATGGGCTACGGAACGGTGCCATCATGGCCGTACCCGCCCACGACGAGCGCGACTACGCCTTCGCCACCAAGTACGACCTCGACATCACCCAGACCATCGGCCCGGCCGACGACCCCCACGGCGTCGACCCGTCGCGCCCAGGCCTACACCGGTGACGGGGTCGTCGTGAACCCGCCCAGGCGGACCCGGGACATCAACGGCATGAGCAGGGACGAGGCCAAGGCACACCATGATCGGCTGGCTGGAGGCCAAGGGCGGCGGGCCGCGCGGTGGTCACCTCACCGCCTGCGCGACTGGCTCTTCTCCCGCCAGCGCTACTGGGGCGAGCCCTTCCGATCGTGTGGGACGAGGACGGCGGCGTCCACGCCCTGCCCGAGTCGATGCTGCCGGCTTCGAGCCGCCCGAGGTCACTGGACTACCGCCGCGCTCCTACGACCTCGACGACGCCGACTCCTCCCGGAGCCGCCGCTGGCAAAGGCCACCGAGTGGGTCGAGGTCGAGCTCGACCCGACGACGGCCCCCGCACTACTACCGCGAGAGACCAACACGATGCCGCAGTGGGCCGGCTCGTGCTGGTACGAGATGCGCTACATCGACCCGCACCGATGACAACGCGCGTCGTCGACCCGGCCAACGAGGCTTACTGATGGGGCCGCGCCCGCAGGCCGGGCAACACCTCCGGCGGCACCGGGACCTGTCACGTCGGCGGGCGTCGAGCACGCCGTCCCGCACCTGCTCTACTGCACGCTTCTGCACAAGGTCCTGTTCGACCTGGGCCACGTCTCCTCCTCCGAGCCCTACCACCGCCTCTCTTCAACCAGGGACTGTCCAGGCCTACGCCCACACCGACTCCTGTGGCCAGCACGTGCCCGCCGACGAGGTCGAGGAGGTCACTGCCGAGACGGCACCACCAGCTATCTGTGGCAGGGGCACGGTGCGCTGCGAGTACGGCAAGATGGGCAAGTCCCTGAAGAACATCGTCACCCCCGACGACATGCTACGAGGCTTTACGGCGCGACACCTTCCGCGTCTACGAGATGAGCATAGACCGCTGGACGCCGACCGCCCGTGGGACACCCGCGCCGTCGCCGGCAGCCAGCGTTTCCTGCAGCGCCTGTGGCGCAACGTCGTCGACGAGACCACCGGTGAGCCTGACGGTGGTCGACGAGCGCGCTGACGAGGAGACCCGCCGCCTCGTGGCCAAGACGATCGTGGCGTGCGCGAGGACTACGAGGGGCATGCGCCTGAACACGGCCATCGCCAAGCTCATCGTCCTCAACAACCACCTCACCGGGGCTGAGCGCGGTCCCGCGCGAGGCTGTCGAGGCCCTCGTCCTCATGACGTGCGCCTGTGGCCCCGCACATCGCCGAGGAGATCTGGAAGCGCCTGGTCACGAGCACCTCTGGCCCACGAGGACTTCCCGGTCGTGACCGACGAGTCCCTGCTGGCGGCCGACAAGGTCACCTGCGTCGTCCAGGTCAGCGGCAAGGTCCGCGACCGCCTCGAGGTCGACCCCGATATCTCCTGAGACCGAGCTGGAGAGCGGTTCCGGCGCCCTGAGGTCATCCGCACCCTGGACGGGCGCGGCGTGCGCAGGATCGTCCGCGCCCCCTAAGCCTGGTGAGCATCGTCCCCGAGTGACCGCGGCTTCGACGGCGCTCGCTCACGGCCGCGCCGCGGTAGCCCGGGGAACAGCACGAGGGGCTGCACGGAACCGGAGATGGCTGGTGCAACCCCTGCTGCTGCGTCCGAAGATGTTTCGCGATGCATCTCAGGCAGAGTGCCCGAATCGCTTCTGCGCAGCCTCGCCGGGTCACGCCGAGAGCAGCTCCGATCGCTACAGTCCAGGAGTCACCCGCTCAGCCGTCGCGGGCACCGCCGCATGCAACTCGGTCTCGGCGTCAGGCGCACCCGCCGACTCGCGGCAATGATCGCCCGGAAGTGCGCGGCGTCCCGGGCTGGCGCGTGGTGCCGACGAGAGTCTCAAGGCCTGTCGCGCCGTGAGTGTGCGTCGCGTGTGAGGACAACGTCAATCACCTCAGATGCAGTCGTAGAACTGGTCGCAGGCGGTCGGCATGAGCGATCCGCGTTGCTCTCGCGGCAGGAACCGCAACCAACTCGAGCAAGGTATGTCAACTGCTGGCCCGATGACCAGGAGCCGCTCTCCTTTCGTACCGTACTGACCAGTCTTGCTATGTCCAGGCGTGTTCCACATCCGTACGGGACCTTGTGCGCGACTATCAACTGCTGGCCAATCTCAGTTGACAGCATGAGGGTTGGTCAAGGTGGCGCCCATGTGTCTCGACAATTAGGGCTCAGCGATTTCGAGGGTGCCGCGATGGAGCGCGTGATTCGCGGGTGATCTGGCGGCCCACCGAGCCGATGGTCTTCTCGACCTCCTGCTGGCGGCGCTCGGCGGCCTTCCGCCTCGCGCCGGCGACGCGGGCTCTTGACGCCTGCCCCAGGCGCTCGGCCTCCCTGACGCTGAGCCGCCTGGCGGGCGGCCTCCTCTCCAGGGCCTTCTGCGCGGCGGCATCGGCCTTGGCCTGCCCTGGCGGCCTGCTCGGCGGCGCGAGCAGCCCCGCGGCCCGGCGTCGGCCTGGACCCGCTGGGCCAGCAGCCGTAGGCGGACCTCGTTGTCCACACCCGTGGCGTACTTTGGGCTTGAGCGGGTGAGGAGGCCAGCACCTGGCTGACGCGCGCGTCCTGCCGGCCCCATGACGGCGGCGGCGGGCACGTTGACGACCACCGCGCTACCGAGCCGGGCGCCCCTTTCCGTCCAGCACGCTGACGACGGCCCGACTGGTGCCCAGCGACGTGAGCACCCTGGCTGAGGTCCACCGGGCTGACCGGGAAGGTGGAGACCGCCTTCTGAGGTTGGCGGCGTTTGCCGCGGGCGCGCAGGGCGTGCTGCACCCGGCCGCCGAGCCGGGCCAGACCTCATCGGGAACGTCCGTGGGGGACTGGGTGATGAAGACGATGCCCACACCCTGGAGCGATGAGCCGACTCGAGGCGCACCACGGCCTCCAGGAAGGCTCTTCGAGGCGCCGGAGAACAGCAGGTGCGCCTCGTCGAAGAAGAACACCATGGTGGCTTGTCCGGGTCGCCGACCTCGGCAGGGTCTCGGAAGACCCGGCGAGCAAACCACATGAGGAAGGTGGAGAACATGCCCTGGGACTGGATGCTCGGCCAGCTCCAGGGCGGAGATGACGCCCCGGCCATCGGGGAGACCCGCGCATGAGGTCCCGCACGTCGAGAGCCGGCTCGTCGAAGAAGGCCTCGCCTCCGGCCGCCTCCAGGGCGCAGCGAGATCTCCGCAGGATGACCCCGGCCGTGGCCGCCGAGACCCCGCCGATGGTCTTGAGCTCCTCCTTGCCGGCGTCCGTGTTCGTCAGATAGTCGACGACGGCGCGTGTCCTCAGATCCAGCAGGGCTGCCCCGGCCGTCCGCCCAGTGGAAGACCAGCCTGAGGGCGGAGGCCTGGTGTCGTTGAGACCCAGGACCCGCGAGAGCAGGATCGGCCCGAACTCGGTGACCGTCGTGCGATGGGGTGCCGCTGATGCTCGCCGCCGGAGTCCGACCCACCGAGGTTGAACAGCTCCATGGGAAGGATCGGTCTTCCAGTCCTGGACCGGTGGAGGCGATGCGGAGGCGATCTTTGCTGCTTGGAGGCTCCGGCTGGCCAGGCCGGTCAGGTCCCCTGACGTCGGCCAGGAACACCGGGACGCCGGCACTGGAGGCCCTCGGCCAGAGCTGAGCGGCGGCCTCACTGTGCCGGTCGCCCCGGCCACCAGCGCGTGCCGGTTGAGCAGCCCCAGCGATGCCTCACCGACAGGTCCCTCGACTGCCGCGGGTCACCACCGGAGAGCGTATCGAGGTAGGTGCCCACCGGGCGTGTGAGAAGCGAAGCCGGAACGTACCTGAGCGGTATAGGCGACTCTCGGCCCCTCGTTCCCCGGATGCCTGGTCGGCCGGGCGCGGCCTCAGCCTGCGCAGAGGACCGCTCCTGCGCCCCTGGGCTGCCCGCAGCCGGCGCTGCTCGCCGGCGGACCGGTCCGCCGCCGGCGTGCGGCACGCCCGCAACCGGCTCGGCTGGACGCGTCGGCCGTTTGAGCGGCGTGGCCTCCGTCGCAGTGGCTCACCGGTTCGCACGCCGAGGCCGGGTGAGGCGATGGCGGCGTCGAGGGCCGCCTGAGCGGCGGCCGCCTCTGCGGCGGCTTCCGGCGGCGGCCTGGGCGGCCCTCGGCCTTGGAGGCGCGATCTCAGCGGAATCGGTCGCGACTCATCGTAAACCGCCGAACCTGCCAGTGCGCTGACCAGTGCGTGCCAGTGGGAGCCGGCGCCATTTCCGACCGCGAGGGAGTAGCTAGGGGCAATGACAGGGTAGCCTTCGCCTCAATGACGTTGATGATCGATACGTCCGATCCCCACACCCTGCCCGTCCCCAGTGCCGCGCGGTGTCTACACGCCCCATGTTGCCCCCTGCGTCGTTGTTTCCGGAAGAGCCGCCCCGCGGGCTGGTTGCTGGCTACACCTCCGCGGGATCAGGTGAGTGCCATGGATCGCCTTCATTGACGACCACCTCCCTCCGTCCACGGCGGCCACCTCCACGGCACCTTCCGCTCCGCCCTGGAGCGCATGGGACACGAGGTCTCACGTGGTGGCAAGGCCGAGGGGGCTGGTGAGGAGACGACGACCACGTCATCCGCCCGTCCTCACTGCGCGACTACGTCTTCGACAGCCGCGAGGTCGCCACCATCTATCCCGGCCTGCCCGACGCTTCGACGCCTACGACTTCGACATCGACCACAGCCAGACCCAGTTCAGCAGTGTCCTGGGCCCACTGCAGGCCAAGCGTCAGAACATCCCTCACGTCACCACCATCCACATTCACACCGAGTGCTCACTCGACGACTACCGCTGGTCGTGGTCTCCGGCCGCTGGCCCGTCTCCGTCGCTCTCCCTGTGGCGCTCAAGTCGCTGAACCGGTCCTGCGCGCGCGCGGCACCGCGACTCCATCAGCACCCTCAAACAAGCGCGTACATGAAGACGGCCCTGTCCCGCCAGGGATGGCGCGACGGCGGCCTTTCGCCATCAAGCGCGACGCCTGCCCGTCGCTCCCAGCACCCAAGCTCCAGGTCTCATCGACGACGGCGGACCGGACCGCTCCTCGCATGGTGCTGCCGCCCAACGGGCTGAACTCCGCCGCACACCGGCAGCGCCCGCGCCGCCGACTCACCGATCCCCAAGGCCCCCGGTGAGTAGAGCATCATCTGCGTGGCCCGGCCTCAGCTCGAGAAGCGGCAGATGACGCTCATCGAGGCCATGCCTCCACCCGCCGACATGCCGGTCAAGCTGGTGCCAGCGGCCTGGCCCTTCCCAGGAGTGCAGCCGGGTGAAGCGCGCCGAGGGAGCCCTGCGTCGCGGACCGCGGTGGTCCTGGCCGGCAAGCGACGCCGGATGGAGGTCGCCGTTCTGCGTGCACAGGCCGACGTCTTCTCCTGGCCTCCTACCACTTCGACAACCAGCCCATGTAGGTGTTCCTGGAGGCCGCTGCCTGCGCCGATCGTCTACTGCGACGAGCGGATGATTCGAGTGCCTTCACCGAGCGCAACGCTGATCCTCAACTGATCGGACTCAGGCGTGACTTTCGCCAGCCTCGCGCCCTGTTGCCCGGACGACGCCCCGGCTCGCCGAGCTGACACGGACGCGCCCCGAGGTCGCTCAGCAGTTCGACTCCCAGACGATGACCAAGCGGCATCGTAACAACTCACGACGACCTTCCCACGCCGCAGCGCGACGTCGCCAGGCCGAGGGCGCAGTAGAGCGACTGGCCTCGCGCCACAGCCGCGCACGCGGCGGCGCCTGCTCGGTGCGCAGCGGCGTTGCCGATAAGGTGGTGCGTCATGTCGCTCGCCGTCGTCACCGACCTGCCGCCTGCCTGACGGAGTCCCTCCTGCGACCGTGATCAAGATCGAGGTCGTGGCTGCTCCACGCCAGTCCCCTGGCTGAGAACGGTGCGTCCGGGGACCACCATCCTGACCCAGCAGCGTCCAGGAGCCTGGTGGACGCCTCCACCGCCGCGCGGCCGGGCCGGGCCCAGGAGGTCCTGGCCACCATCATCCTCGGCCCCGTCCGGCACCATGGACAACGCCCGCGACCGCCGCCGCCGCCCAGCTCGAGGCCGAGTACCGGGACGACTACAGCGGTCAGGGCGGGAGCGTGGGCGCCGTCGCCCGCAGTGGCTGCGCGTCGTCGACCCGGCACCAGCTCAGGGCCCTGGGGCTTGCAGGTGCTGGCGCGCCGCCGCGCGCCCACGACGCCCGTCGCGGCGCCGCCATCAGCCGTGCTGCCAGCACCGCCCGCTCCTGCAGCCCTCTTCGTCGTCGACGACCTGGGGCCGCCGGGCCTGCCCGCGGGAGCGACCGCATCGACCCGCCCGCCTGGACGGCGTCCTCGCATCCGTCCGGTCCTGGCTCACCCGCGACGGCATCCGGATGTTGGAGACCGTGCGCGGCGCGGCCCGGAGCCAGGCGCCACCTCATCGCCCAGGCCGTCCGCGCTCGCCGGCGGGACCGCCCTCGTCCGGCCCCAGGCGTCCTGCCGACCCGGCGCGCGCCTGGTCATCCAGGGCGACGACACCGACATGTTGGGGCTACCGAAACCGGTTCATGCCAGCGTATGGAGGAGGCAGGAGCTAACGTCACCGAGGTCCTCACCTCCGGTCGATGAGGATGAGCACCCACGGGCCCTGGCGCTCGGCATCGCCGTCGCCCCGGACCCGTGGAACCTCTGAGCCGGTCGACGGGCCCGGTTGCCACAGGTCGCCGACGACGAGTGCTCATTGGTGCGGCGACAGCCTCACCCATGCGTCGCGCGGATCCAGTCCCTACCGTCGAGACATACAGAAGGGAACAGCACGAAATATGTCCCTGGATGACCTAGTAAGTCTGGCCTGCTCGACCGACCCCGAGGAGCCGGAGCGTCGGCCGAGGCGAGACTCGCGATCGCGCCGAGCCGCGATCATCGCCGGCTCCGCCTCTCATCCTGGCTCTCGCCCCGCACTGAGAGCAGTCATGGTCTCCGCCGGCACCGGCAGCCAAGAGGCCCTTGGCAGCGGCGGGGCCTGGCGGCGATGCGGCCCCACCCACAGGGCAGGCTGCGCACCAGGCATGAAACCAGCCACGGCGCCGACCACGATCGGCGGCAGGACCGGTGTCGCGACGGCTCCAGCCGGCAACGTCGCCGTCCACGTCACCGGGCGGTGACCAGCCCGAGTAAGACCCTGGCCCTCGGGAGCTGGGGTAAATACCGACGCCATCAACGCCGTCGGAGGAGCCCACGGACGCCGACACGAGCAGCTCAACCTCGCTCGGGTCCCGACCGACGGTGAGCAGATCCGTCCCACGTCGGTGAGGTCCCGTTCACCCCGCACCGCAAGCCAGTGGAGCCGCAATTCTGCGTCAGCAGCCCCGGGCAACTCCCGTGATGGCGGCGCATCCGGCACGATCGGCCAACACGGCCTCCGCCCGACCTGGAGAAGTTGCCTGGCATCGGCCCGTCCCCGGCTCCAACGGATCGTGGAGTACCGCGACCCCACGGGCCCTTCGCCACCGTCGACGCCCTCACCGACGTGTCCCCTGGCACGGTAAGGCTGCTCGAGGGACTGCGGGAGCAGGCCACCGCTGAACGGGGGAGCATGATGAGTCCCAGGGTCTCCGTGTGGACGACCCTGCGCCCACGAGCGCCGGCGCCAGGAACAGGCTGCAACCGGCACCGGGACGGACATCACATCGCCACCTCCTCCAAGGCCCCTGAGGCCCTCGACCTGCGCTCGCTGGCCCCGGCGCTCACCGTTGGGTCGGCGTTCGGTGGGCCGTCGACTCGAGGCAGCAGATGCTCGAGACACGCCCTGCTCCTGGCCTCGATACAGTCCTGCTGGTGGTAATGTCGTCCCTGTCCTGCGCTTCTCCGGCCACTGCGCCACTGGGCCGACCCAGCCCCGGCGCCCCGAGCATGACCCCAGGGCCATGGGAACCCTCAGCGCCAGCCTGCTCGTAAAGGCCCTGTGTGCCGCGACGGTCCTGACCATCAGCGTTGCCCACCCAGGCTCTCGCCAGCGCGACCCCCGAGCGTGGCGGTGGCCCGGGCAGCCGGTCACCCTCATCGGCACCGTCTCCCAGGAGCCGTGAGTCGCAGCCACGCCGATCCACCCTGGTCATCACCGCCCTCGACGTCGAGCAGGTCGACGCACGAGACTCCACCTGAGCGCCACCGTCCTGGGCGCGACACGCAGTGGCTGAGCCCGCCCATGGGGACCCGCGTCCGGTGCACGCGCCTGCGCCCTCCCACCGGGCCGACGCACTGAGGCCGCCATCAACCCGCGCGGCCGGTCTCATTGCCATTCACCGAGCGGGTGCTCAGTCGTCACTTCCCGCATTCGCGCCGGTCTCGCCCAGGCAGTCGGAGTCAGGCGCTGAAGCGAGCCGAGAGGCAGGCGCAGGCTTCGCCGTGAGCCCCGCCCCGTGCCGGGCGTCGCCCTGGGAGACCACGCCCTGCCGGCCCAGGCGCGAGGACATGCGGCACCGTCTCCGGTGACCCACCTGACCGCCGTCTCCGGGCAGCATATCGCCATCATCCTGGGACTGGCCACCGACCAAGTGCTGCCCTGACGGTGGCGGGCACTGCTCGGCACGGTCATGCTCACCTCCCCTCGTCATCCTGGTGCGCCCCTCGGGCCTGTACTGCGCGCCGCCACCATGGGGCCGCCGCGTTGCTGCTGCCGTCGCCGGGCGACGCGCCGCCTCCGTGCCCGCCCGTGCGCCGGAGCCATCGTCCTGCTGCTCATCGACCGGCAGTCCCGCAACTGCCGCACCGTCCGCCGTGGTGGCCACCGCCGACGTCATCGGCCCAGCCGGTCGCGGCCCACCTCTCGCACCGCCTGCCCAGGTGGTTAAGCCGCCGTGGCGCTGCCGCTGGCCCAGGCCGCCTGCGTCGATCCTCATTCTCCTTCAGCCCCTCGCTGGGGGCCTGGTCGCGCCAACCCGCTCAGTGAGCCGGCGGGCCGTCATCACACCATCAGCGGGTTTCGGCGGCGCTGATCGCCCGGCCTGGCCCGCAGCCGCCGCCGTCGGTCGCTCAGCCGCGCCTCGCGGCCTGCTCCCGGATGGTGTGGGTCGCCGACTTCTTCGTTTCACTGCCCTGCGCGCCCCTGCCCTGGGCTGGAGGGTCTCACGGGGCCCTGGCACTGGGGGCCTGCAGAGATAGGGGTCCCACCGTGGTGGCCTCCCCGCACCCGGGCAGCGCCCCGCTGGAAGGAGCCAGAGGGTTGATGCGGCCCACTCGTGGCAGGCTTGCCCACGGCAGCGACCCGAACCTCCTGCCCCGCGGCCCGCGCACACCGGTTGGACCGCGCTGGGACCAGGCTCAGCTGGCGCCGATCGTCTCCGTCTGCGCCGGCGAGAGGTCCTCGCCGACCGAGCGATGAGGAGTCTTCCGGCGCAGGCCAGGCCAAGGATCCCACCACCGAGATCACCGCCTGAGGCTGCCACCCACGAGCCCCACCAGCCTCGACACCCCGTGTTCTCCCTGTTCGGCGAGCCCCGGCCCATTCACGTCCCTCGCCCTGGAGCAGATGACTGACGCCCTCCTGAGCGACCTCATCGTTTACGTAAGCGCTGCTGACCCCGAGGTCAGCGTCATCCTGCGCCACAACGGGGGGCCATCGGCAAACGTCTGCTCGACGCCATCAAGGCCTCGCCCTATCCGACCATCCAGCGTGAGGCCATCAAGAGCGCTATGACAAGTCCTCCTGGTCGTGGCCGATGCGCTGCGCCGGAAGAAGCATCGATCCTGAGGCCGTCGGCGCCCGTCGACGCCCTGGGCAGCGACTCCGCGCGAGCTGTGCCCGCTGTCGACCAGCCCTCGCCGACACCCAGGCACCATCAGCGTCGACCACGTGCACCCTTACCACGCCGGACGCATCGAGGCGACCGGCTTCACCGTGGCCGACGCCGCCGCGGCCGGCAACACCTCGGCCGCCATCGCCGGCCCTGCGCCACGCCGTGGCCACTGGCACCGACCCGGTGGCCATCGTCGGGCCCCGGCTATGAAAGGTGCGCCAGTCGCCTGCCTGCGGCCGGGGACGACGCATGAGCCCGCCGAGCTGGGAATGGCCCCCTGGCAGGTGGGACCGGCCTGCCGCGAGCTCCAGGGCTGGTCCGATGACGCCCCTGGCTGCCTTCGATCCTGGCAGTCGCCCGCCGACGCCGAGGCCATGGGGCCAGTCATGACCTTCGTCTACGCTGTCGAGCGGGCGGTGTCACGACCCGGGTAACGCCCGCCGCCCGGTACCCGCCGGCGCGAGCCGCCATCGACCCGCATCGGCGTAAGCGGGCGGCCCCTGCACCCGCGCTCTGTGGACGTTGTCAGGACGTACCGAAAGGTACTGAGCGATGTACTTGGCCGCGACGTCGACCTCGAGGTTGACCGCCTCGCCGACCTGCGTGAGCCGAGCGTGGTGCGCCGCAACGTCTCCGGGATGAGGAGACGGTCACGCGCCCCGGTGCCTGACCCAGCGCCGTCGACGACGCCGACGACGGTCATGATGCCGTCGATGGCGATTGAGCCCCTTGACGGCCACATAGCCCATCAGCTCATCGGGCACCGAGATCTCCAGGACGTCCCAGCGCTCCTCGTGGTGCCGGGCGAGCAGCGTCCCAGTGGCGTCCACGTGCCCCTGGACGATGTGCCCTCCCATGCGGTCGCCGGGTGCAGGGCACCCAGGTTGACCCGGCTCCCAGGCTAGGCCAGACCGGTGCGTTGAGTGGTCTCGGCGACATCGGCGACGAAGACGCTGTCGGACAGCTCCAGACGGTCAGGCAGCAGCTGCTGACACTGATCGAGTCGCCCGTGCGCGTGCTCCTCGACGACGACCCCCGGTCCTCGAACCGACAGTCGGGCGGAGCAACAGGCGGCGCGCGTTCAGCGCGCAACGACCTGCCCGAGCTCCTCAACGATTCCGGTGAACATCAGCGCTTCCTGTACAGGGACTTGGTGGCGTAGACGGGCTCGTTGCTGACCTGGACACCCAGCGCCCGGAAGATGCCCTCGTCCACCGAGCCCAGAATCGTGGGAGGTGTGGACGCCGCAGCCCCGCAGCGTCTCGAGCTGGTCGAGGGCCTGCGGGCGCGTCGTCCCCGCTGGCGGATCAATGGGCCAGGGCGATGAGCACCTCATCGGTGTGCAGCCGCGGATTGCGGCTGCCCAGCCTCTGGCCTTGAGCTCTGGATGGTTCGATGGAGGTCAGCCGCAGGTTGATGTCGTCATCGACCCAGCCAGACCTGAGGGCGTTGAGTTGGCATCGCTGAGGAGCAGCCTTAATAGGGCGGAGGTCTTGCCCACATGATGCGCCCGTCGGGCAGCTCGATCGCCGAGGCCGGTTTCGTTGCGGCCGTGGCTACCTCCAGCGCAGGCTGCACGCCGACGGGACGGTCCTCCTTTGCTCACCCCCCACCTTGGCCATGAGCAGCGCGATCCGGGACCGGACGGGGGCGATGACCCCGCTCGGCCACCAGGGCCCGATAGTAGCGGCGATGATCTCCTGGCAGGCTCGCCGGCAGCACCGTCGTCGCCGATGCAGCACGGCCATGTTGACGCCCATGTCCGTGGGGAGGGCGCAGGGCGAGGAGCCCAGGATCTCCTCGAACAGGCGGCTCAGACCAAAGACCCCCGACGTCGCGGTTGGAAGTTGACGGTCTGGACACCGGGCCGCCAGGTGAAGGGGTCGATCATGTTGACGTCGTCGAGGTCGGCGGTGGCGGCCTCGTAGGCGCGTTGACCGGTGGTCCAGGGCAGTTCCAGATGGGAAGGTCTCGAACTTCGCGTAGCCCGAGGAGACGCCCGCTGGTGGTCGTGGCAGATCTGGACAAGCAGGTGGCCATCTGCAGTGCTGTGTTCGGGCCGGGGGCGGACGACCACGAGGTCCCGGCTGGTCTCGATGTACTCGTTGCGCCCAGCCCTCCGCCGAGACGATGCGGGCGACGTCACCGTAGCGATGGGGAAGTGGCGGTAGACCGATGTCCAGCGCCTCGAGCTTATGCTGAAGTCGTCTGGCGGTTGTCGTCAGTCCACTGCGTCACGACGACGCCCACGTAGAGCCCATAGCTGCGGAAGGCATCGATGTGACGCAGCAGGTCGTCCCGTAGGGGATGCCCAGGGTCCGCGCGGACCTTTGTTGCGGGCGAGGTCCTTGCATTGACCGCCATGACGATCTCGACTCGTCGGCCAGCTCAAGAGCATGACGATCTTTGTTGTCCGGGTGAAGCCTGGCAGCACGCGGGAGGCGTGGCGTCGTCACGAGTTGCCGCCGAACCCAGATAGAGCTTGCCGCTGAACTGGGCGCGAGGCCCGCGATGTGGCTGGGACTGCATCCGCAGTACTTGTCGCGGTCGAACTACGCGCAATGGCTCTCCTGAGACGGGTCTGATGAACGGGCAAAGGGTGACGAGGGGTGGGAGGCGCCTCCTCGGTGGGAGGCGCCTTCAGGTGCTCACCGCTGGTGGCCTCTGAGGAGCGACGCGCTTGGCGAGCTTGGACCAGGGTTATGGCCTGGTTCTGTGGATGATGCTCTGGAGACGGCCTTGTCCAGCTTGCGGGAGGGCCTGAGTGCTCGAGAGCGCGGCGTCCTTGTCACCGGCCTCGACGGCCTTGCGCACGCGGCGCACGTAGTCTTGAGCTCGACTCTGACGGACTTGTTGCGCAGGCGGCCTTCCTGCTGGTCTTGATGCGCTTGATCTGGACTTGATGTCTGCCACGGTGAACTTTCTCGCGTCTGATTGGTCAGATGGCCGGAGAGAGGGTCTGCGCCACGGGTTGACATGGGAGGTGGTGGGCACCTGAAGACCCGGTCGCCGGACCCCGCAGCCGGCCAGGCCAGAGGTCCAGGCGACTGTATCATTCAGATCCCTGTGTCCCCAGTGGCGAAGCAGTGTCCAGGGCGTGAGGTGCATCGCCCATGGACCTTCACAGGTCCTCCGCGTTCAGGCCGGGCTCGGGAGGTGATCAGAGTGGTGGCGGCGCAGGGCGGCCACGACACCGTCGAAGACCTCACCGCCTTACCGTGGCTCTCATTATGTACGGAGGCCGGCTCCACCAGGAGCAGACGGTCCAGTCGCACTGCTGGGCGGCTTGATATCCCATCGCCCGTGCTGACGTCGTGCCAGAATCGTCCTCAGCGCGCTCCTGGCGGCGTCACCGGTCATGGTCCTGCTCGTCATCTGGGCCACGACCAGGCGGGTCTCATGGCGAGCTGGTGACCAGGACCGGCCGGTCCTTACCCTGGGTGGATCCTCTCGAAGGGAACCCAGGCCACACCACCACCGCCAAGTCGGCATCGCCGTCGGGGTCGGGGGAGTGCTGAAGTCGGGCAGCCCCTGAGTGACGTCGGTGACGCCGACACCGCGACGGAGGGGTGTTGTTGTACCCGCCCCGGCGCCGCTGTCGGGAGCGGGTCTGGTCGGTGAGCTATTTCGCCGCCGATGACTTGGGGCGCGGGACTGCGTACTGGCCGAACTGGATGAGGTGTGTTGTCGACGCCGGACGGCGTCGAGACTTCTGGGAAAGGGCGTTGCTGACGGCGTCGGAGGCGCAGGCGCGTCCGGAGCAGGTGAGATCCGTTGAGAAGGTTAATATGGGCGTCACCCCACCGCCGGGCGGGACGGGTGCCGCAGTAATATCGACGAGACCAGCGCCACCGGTGGACCTGCCTCGCCAGGGGACCAACGGTGGCGCTGGCGAATGGGGTGACGGTGGCAGGTGCCCGGAGACCGCACCGGTGGTATTTCCGGAGCGCGCGTCACAGGGGTGCGGTGATCGTGGGTCCTGGCTCGGTGCCGCCGTAGCTGCCGGCGACGTCGATCTGCATGGTCAGTCCCTGAGGGGTCCTGGCAGGCCAGGGCCTCCCAGTGGTGTCCTCATAGACCGCTCTGGCGTTGACCTCGTAGATGCTGGGTGGTCATCGGTTGACGAGTGGCGCTCAGGGACTCACCGGTGCGCAATGATAAGGAGCCGTCATCCTGAATGACGAAGTCCGCCGACCCACTGCGGAGTACCAGTACCTGTCACGTTTGAGCGTGAAGCCGGTGGGGATCCGGGGCCGCAGGACGGTATCGAGCGGATCCGTCGGCGTCGGTGTTGTTGGTGAAGGTGACGCACTGACCTCGATCTCATATAGGTGCCTGTGGGGTTTGGTCGACCAGGGAGATCCGTGGGATGAGTCGAGACCGACCACCGGCCGGACGTTGACGTAGTCGCTGGAGAAGGTCTGGTCGCCGGTGGTCAGTGCGGCCTTGACCCTGTTGGCTGCGTCCTACCACGCTGCTGAGGTCCACCCAGGTGATCTCCTTGCCCTGGGGACCTTTCGCCGTGCTGCTGCTGGAGACGGTGAGACTCTCGGTCATCCTTGTGGCAGAGACGTAATTTCAGCGCCGAAGGCGGCCGGTGGTCGCAGGTCGGGTATTCGCCTGGCCTGCCTTGGTCCGGCCGGGCGGAGATGGTGAAGTCAGACAGGACGGTAGTGAGTCGTTCTCGCCGCAGTAGAAGCGGGCAGTGTCTTTGGCGGCTCCTTCGACTGTGACCTCATTGGTGAGGATTGGTGGCGTGAGCCGCGGGCTGCAGGTTTGGAGGCTGCACAAGGGGTCAGAAGAGAATCGCGTTGCGTGGAGACCTGATCGTGGGTGTGAACGGTAGCTGCAAGGTATCCACACCGCCACCACAGTGGTCCTGGGAGGTCCAGATCGAAGTAGCTGGTCTTGTCCCAGTAGGTGTGTAGTTGACCGCATAGGTCAGTTTCAGGTGCCCAGAGAGCAGGAACAGCCTTGACCGAGCCGATGCTGTCATCCAGCAGGTTGTAAGGCCGGAGACGGAGCTCAATCCGGTCCGCCATCGCTGCTTGTATGCCCGCCTCGCCCTTTGTCGATGGTAGAAGGAGCTGTCCCGCCACCGTTACGTCCGGGGAGGGCAGACCAGGTCCACTGGTCCGGGCACGGAGTCGGCCTCAATGTGACGTTAGTGGAGCCCTCGGCGATGGCCGATGGGATGCGAACTTCAGGTCAGACATCTCGGCGTTGTCAGAGCTGGGCGACAGCCGGTACCGCTGTGTGGTAGAGCCCTTCCACGATGTTTGGTGGCTGGCGGAAGCGGAGCCGCCACGGCGGCGGCGATGAGGGGAAGAGCCAGGCACGTGAGGTGCCGCCGCCGGCTGGTCGGGTGGGAGGGAGGAAGTGCAGAGCACGCCTTTCGCTGAAGCAGTGATTGAAGGGAAGCCAATCGGTTCTTTAATATATCCCCCGAACAGCATGGATACGGTGGATTGCTTCTCCTGTCGCACTTTCCACCTTCTTCAGAAGGGATGTTACTGGTTGATCCACCTTTGCGCAGCGACCTTGTCGTTGTTGTTGTCGTTGTTCTTCTCGGACCCGTCTGCCAGACATCGCCCATCAGTGGGCGCGCCCTTCATCGTGGCGGTGAAGGTGACAAGGTTACTGCGCAGTGCGCCGAGCGCGTAGTGGCGGCGCCCTCGTTATTACCGCTCCGCCGTTGTCGCCAGAAGAGGCTGCCACGATCTCAGGGGCGTAGCGCTCCACGATCTGACCGTGGGCCGAGCTGCCGATGGCACCGTCAGCACCGGCTGCGATGGCCCGGCGACCTGCTTCCGCGGAGATGAAGCCCAGCATGACAGGCGCGGCGGCGTCGGCGCGCAGTCGTTCCACCGACTCAGCAAGCCCCACGCAGGAGGCCTGTCTGGCCGGTGACGCCCACCCGGGAGACGGCATACATAGCCGCGTGAGGCTGCCGCCACTGCGTCCAGGGTCTCGGCGGCGGCCGACGGAGGCGATGGCACGGCGTCGACACCGGCGCGTCCTCGGCGGCCCGGCTGAAGGCGCCGACTCTGGTGATCGACGTCGGGCAGCAGCACTGAGTCGATGCCGCCTGCGCGCATTGGGAGTAGAAGGCCCAGTCCATCGCGAAGGGCACGTTGCCGTGATGAGCATGCGGATGGGCAGCCTTGGCAGCCGCCGCACCCGCTGAACCACACCCAGGCAGTCCTGAAACCTACGCCCGCGTCAGGCCCGGATTATTCCCTGGATCGTGGGGCCGTCGGCTACCGGGTCGGTGGCGGCACACCCAGCCCAGGGCGTCGGCCCCACCGGCGATGAGCGCCTGATGACGGCCTCACTGGTGTCCGGGTCAGTCGCCGACCATGACGAAGCGGGAACGAAGGCGTTCACCGCGCCCTGAGGGCGGCGGGCACGTGGACAGCGGCTCATCTCTGAACTCCTCATCCGCCGGTGGTCGACTGGCGTTCTGGCGGCGTTCAGGCTCGCGTACCGGTGCGCTTGCCCATCTGCTCACTCCTCATCCAGAGGCCCTGGCCACGGCACTGTCAGTGAGCAGCGAGCCCCCAACCCGCCCGCACTCCGGTCGGCGGGTCCCCACGGCCCGACAGGCAACACCAGCAGGATCGGGGCCGCCGTCGTGGGTTAACTTCCCGGGCCAAGGCCAGCGCCCGGGCCAGGGCGTGGGCGGACCCATGGCCGATGATCCCTCGTGGCGCGACAGCAGCCGGAAGGCCCCACCGCCCGTCGTCGCCGATACCACGTAGCGGGCCCGCCGGTGTCCGACAGCCAGCGTGCTCGGGTCCCACGCCCGGGTAGTCCAGGCCCGCCGAGACGGAGAAGCGACCTCGACCTGCCCTCGGAGGTGCGCATGAGGTAGCTGCGCGCACCGTGGAGGATTCCCACCAGGCCCTTGTTGATGGGGGCGCCGCGAGGACGTCCAGCCCCTCACCGGCCGGCTCAACTCGATGAGCTCGACCCTGGTCGTCGATAAACCGCGAACACGATCAAGTGAGCCACCGCCCACGCAGGTGATGACCGAGTCCGGCAGCCGCCCAGTCAGGCCCAGGACCTGGCACGGGCCTCCGGGAGATGACCTGGTGGTACTCGCGCACGATCGTGGAAGGGGTGGGGACCGGCGGCAGTGCCCAGCAGGTGTGGTGGTGTCGGCGGCGAGGCGGTCCAGTCGCGCAGCGCTCGTTGACGGCGTCCTTGATACCCGCGCTGCTGTCCACCGGAACCACTGTGGCCCCTATGAGTCTATGCGCCGACATTGGGCGCCTGACGCACGACATCGGTGCTCCATGTAGATGGTGCAGTCCAGACCAGCAGGCGCAGACCATGGCCGTGGCCGCCCAGCTGGCCGGCGCCGGTTCATGATGATGCGCTGTTACCCATCCGTTGGCCAGGAGGGCCTGCCTGAACCTGGCTGCCCTTGTGGGCAACCCCATGACCAGGTCTCGCGCGAGCAGGATACGGGCGTTGCCCTCAACGGCAGGTTGCACAGCTCGGTGACCGCGCGTGGGGCGCCCCAGGTAGCGGAATGCGAACGTGTCCAGCTCAGCGGCGAAGGCCGGATCCGCTCAAGGCGTCGATGGCGTCTCGAGCTGGTCCAGCGCTGAACCAGCAGCTGGCACGAACTGGCCCCTCGTAGGGGCTGAAGGCGGGCAGGCGCGGTGGTGCCCCCGCCCCGGCCGTCCTGGTCCAGCCCCGACGATGCCCTCCTCCTGGCTGGCAGCGGCACCGCGTTTGGCCAGCCCGAGCGGCCTGCTCGGGTCCGCGGCCCCGGACAGGACGACCCACCAGGAGGGCGTCAGGCCGGACAGGCGCCGCACGTCCTCGGAACGCCGACCCCGACTCACCCACGAGGACCAATTTGCCGGAGCCAGAGGAGCCAGCTCCTCGGTACGCGCCAGATCCGTGTCCAAGGTGCGCAGATCGCGGTTGTTGATACCGATGACCTGCCCCCAGGGTCGAGGCGCGATGCATCTCCTCCGTCGAGACCGTGACACCTCCATCCCCAGGCCGTGAGCCAGCTCAGCCAGCTCGCGATAGACGTCGGGCACCACCGAGAAAGCATGAGCAGGACCGCGTCCGCCCCAGACTGCGGGCCGCCAGCACCTGAACTCATCGACGATGAAGTCTCTGCAGACGGGGACGTCCACCACCTCACGCACAGCCGCCAGGTCGTCGAATGAGCCGTTAGCGGTCGGGTCAGAGCACCGAGACCGCGGCTGCGTAGGGCGCGTAATTTAGCGGCCAGCGAGTGCTGGGTCGTAGCCTGAGCGATGGTGCGGGCGAGGCCGCCTTTGCACCCATGATGAGAGCGGGCTGCGGGCTGTGGCTCTGGCTGCTGTGGTACGCAGGGCGTCCGAAGGAGCGCTGCGAGCGCGGCAGCTCGGCTCAGGTGTCCGAAGCGGGCGCGCAGCTCACCGGACAGCGCTGCGGCGCGCCTGCGATCGAGCGCGAGTCCCAGGACGGCGCCTGCGGCGATGAGATCGCGCCTCGACCGGCTCACGGTGCGCGCTTCACGGCCGGCGCCATCGGGTGACGCGCAAGGGACGGGGCGGTGTCGGGGTGGTCACGGCTTCTCCTCAGGCCGTCTCAGTGGTGAGGCCACTGGTTTTGGTCATGGACTCCAGTGGCGTGCGGGCCACGCCACCGAAATGACCTGCTCCAGGGCCGCCGCAGTGCCGCCTCGCGCGGCTGCCGCAGGCCCGGCCGGTGAGGTGCAGCAGTGCACCGGCATTGACCGGCGATGGCGTCGCGGTGGCGCGGCCCGCCTCACCCGAGACGGCCTCCCGCAGCAGGCGTGGGCGTTGTCGGCCGCTCAGCCCAGCAGGTCCATGAGCCTGTCAGGCGTCACGCCCAGGTCCGGTGGCGTGACCTCGCAGGCTCCGCACTCGGGCGTGGCGCCTCACGCACGAGGGTCGGCCTGTGGACGGCGATCCTTCGTCCAGGCTCGAGCTGTGAACCACGAGCGCACGCCGCGCCCCAGCTGGACCATCGCCTCAGCGATCATGTCCAGCATGCCCGGGTCCCACACACCCATGAGCTGGAAGGTTGCGGCCGGGTTCACCAGCGGCCCCAGGACGTTGAAGATCGTGGCGTGGCCAGCGCCTCAGGCGTGCACCGGCGCCACATGCCGCATCGCCGGGCCGGCAGGCCTGGGCGAACAGGAAGGTGAAGTGTCACGGCCAGCAGCTCGACTGCCGTGGCCGGCTCCACATCCAGGGCAGCCCCAGCTCGGCGATGACGTCGGCCGCCCCGTCTTGGAGGACACGGCCCGGTTGCCGTGTTTGGCCACCAGACCCCATCGAGGCGTGCTCACCAGGCCCGCCCCGTGATGTTGATCAAAGCTCACGCCGTCGCCCCGGTGTACCGACGATCCAACACCAGCGGGAAGGACAATTCGACAAGGCCTGGCCGCCTGGCGGAAGGCGCTCGCGGCCCCTGGCGACCCTGGGGCTCCTCGCCGCGGGCGAGCGCAGCGCCGCCAGCAGCGCCGCCGTCTCCACCTCGACAGGTCACCGGCGCCCAGGGCGGCGAAGCACCGTGGAGGCCTGCTCGCGGCTCAGCCGCCGTCCCGCACCACCTCTCGCAAGCAGGCTCGTGCGCCTCCTGCGCCGTGGCAGCAGGCGCAGCCTGTCTCGCCGCGCCGCCGCGCCCGTTGGTCTCACTCATCGGTCCGTGGCGACTCCTTCGCAGGTGGCTGAGGCATGGTCGGGGCGCCCGTGATTCTGCCCGAGCGGTGGCGCGAGCTGTCGGCATCTGCGGGACAGAGGCGTGCGCGGCGTGGCGCTCAGTCCGGAGCCAGGCGGCGGTGGCCATGCGCCTCGAGCAGCGCCGGGCCACTGCGGTGAGGATCTCGACTCGCGGGTGGAACTGCAGCCCGACCGCCGCGGCGCGACCGGTGCCCGGGCCGCCATGACGATGCGCCGCGGGTCCGCTGTCTGTCCTCCGGGGTGCGGTGCGGGCCAGGCTGACAAGGGCCTCAGCAGCGTGCGCGTGCCCAGGGTGAGCAGCGGGCACGTCCGCGGATCCGCCGTCGAGCACCGCGAAGGCCGCGTCCGCGCGGCCCGCCTCGTGACCTCGCGCGGTCGGAGCGGCTGCGTGGACCGGGCCACGGGCGACCCGTCCGCCGCAGGCCTCGGCCGAGGGCCTCGAGCGGGCAGATGCCCAGCGCGCGGGATCACGCCTGCTCCAGGGCGGTGGCGATGAGCCGCATGAGGCAGCCTGACGTCGCCGGGTAGCGGCCCGGGGACGACGCAGGGACCGGGCGACGCCTGGCTGCCGCCCGGCCGCGGTGGGCTCCGAGGGCAGCGAGCACGGGAGGCCGGCACCGTTGTTGCGGTAGACCTCGATCTGCGCGAGGGTCGCGAACTGGTCGACGAGGTTGTAGACGGAAGGGTCGCGGCTGTCGAGCATGAACACTCAGGCGGTGCCGGGGCCTGCGGGCACGACTCGCGACAATGCGGTCACTCGGGGCTGCTGGCTCACGCGTTGGCGTCGTGCTGAGTGCTGCGATGGCCATGGCTCAGGCCTGCCGGTGCGTGTCGATGACGAGGCGGCGCCCGCGCGGCGGCGACCGCCTCCAGGACGGCACAGGCCTGATGGACGGTCTCGAGCGCGACTCGGCGGCCGGGAGGAAGCCGCCACGACGCCGGCACCGGCCTGGACAGGGCGCTGTACCGGCGGAGACGAAAGCCCGGCGGATGACGATGCAGCTGCCAGCCTCGCCGTCGTCGCGGATGTGTGCAGCCCACCGAGCCGCCGTAGAGCCGCGGCGCACGCCGCTCGGCCTGGCGGATGAGGCTCGGCGGCCCGCGCTGAGAGGCCCGGTGAGGGCCCCATCGTCATGTTGAGGCGCGGAAAGGCGTCCAGACGTCCAGGTCCTCGGCAGCGCTCGCCGGAGACCCTCAGAGACCAGGTGCATCACCCGGCTGTAGCGGTCCCACGCGCAGAAGGTGCTGGACGCTGCGGGTGCCGGGCGACTGACCTCGGGCGACGTCGTTGCGGGCCAGGTCCACGAGCATGGCGTGCTCGCGCGCCCTCCACTGGCGTCGGTGCGCAGCCCAGGCTCAGGCGGGTGTCACGCTCGTGGTCCACCGAACCGTCGGTGCAGCCCGCGCGGCCGGGTCCCGCGATCGGGCGGATGGCGACCCGGCGCTGCGCTGCTCAGCAGCGCGCCGACTCCGGGAGGCGCTCGAAGAGCTCGAAGTCCGGGCGCGCTAGGTAGGAACATGCCAGCGGGCTGGGGTATGGCGCGCACCTGGCGTGGTGGGCGGCCAGCGCATCCGGGGCGAGTGCAATGAAGCCGCGCGAGGGCACCACGCTGGTAGACGTCGCCGTCGGCGATGTAGCCGCGCATCTTCCTCCACGACCGCCTCGAAGTCGGCGTCCGAGACAGTAGGCACCGCGTGCAGGACGGGGGAGGCTGGGCGCCACCGGCGGTGCCTCGATGGCCGTGCTGGCGCTCACGTCGGCCCGCGTCCTCGATCCCGTCGATGGCGGCGTGGCTAACGTCCATGCGTCGCTCCAGGTCGGCGCGTCGAGCGAGGCACCCACCGGGTCGCCTCCTGCGTGAGTGGTCGACGACGCGGATGATGCGGCGTCGTAGAAGAGGTAGTCCGGCAGGTGTTGGTGCTCCTGGGCCACCTCGGGCAGGGACCCGAAGGTGGACTGGGTAGTCGAAGGCGAAGGCGGCTTCCAACGGCAGGTGGAGATGGTCGACCCGGCAGGCCAGCACCCGCAACGAAACTCGGTCGTGGACAGGGCCGTCAGGCGCCTCGCGCTCCTCGAGGGTCGGGGTCGTCGTCGGCAGCTGGTGGGCAGGGTGAGAGTCCAGCGGCCGGGAGCGGTCGGTGACGCATCGACCAGACTCCTCAAGCGCGCCAGAGCTGCGAGATCACCATCGCCCCGGGGGCGATCCGTCGACGGCGTCCAGCGCCTCGGCGGCATCCACGGTCCCGCCCCCAGCACGTCAGCTCGGCGAGGAGCCTCCAGGACGGCGACCGTGGTGCGCGAGCCTTGCTCGTCGATGTCGGCGCTCTCCAGCAGGACACGCAGTCCGACGCGGGCGCACGCAGCCGCTGTCGTCGCCCAGTCGGCCTGGGTGGTGCGCAACGAACCGGGCTGCTCGGCACAGCTACCAGCAGGGCACCGCCGCCGACGGGTAGCGCGCGCGGGCGCGTCGAGACACAGTGGGTGAGACAGTAGCAGGCGGCTGACGGTGCGGCGCGGTGTCTGGCACGGAAGTCTGGCATGATTGGAGCGGCATGGGCGCTCTTTCCTGAGATCCGTGGGTTCAGGCGGGCCTCACTCATGCGTCGGGCGGGCCCTGCGGTGCATGAGCCGGTACGTCCCTGGCCGCGCGAACGAGGGATGGCGGCTCGCCTCGAGGGAGACCACCACACCAGGTCGTGCGCCGTGTCGTCATGGCGGTCACTCTAACGTCGACCCTGGGAGACGAGCTGGTCTCACCAGTCGTTCAGCGATCGCGGTCCGTCGTCGACGGCGCGCACCACGATGCGATCGAGCGCCGCGGCGCCAGGATGACGACGATACCGCGGCCGGTCGGGCCCGGTGAGCCACGCCGTCGGGATCGCCATGCCGATGGTCGCAGACGGCGGCCCAGGCGATCGCCCCGGCGACCGTGGCCACGCGCGGCAAGCAGCGCGCATGCAGCCACGCCCGCGGGAGCAGCCGGATGACGCTCTGGATGCCGACGGTCAGGAAGGACACGGCACGGCCAGCACGCCCCAGCGCGCCGACCACGCCTGGGCGCGGGCGCACACGGGGGACTCGGCAGCGAGACCCACCGGGTGCGCGCGGTCCCCGCCGTGATGCCCCCGGCCGATCCAGTACATGGTGTGCGAGCGCATCATGGCCAGGCACCAGAAGAACAGAAGACCCCAGGGGCAGGGCGTGGATCCGTTCCAGCATGCGAGGAAGGCTAACTTGAAGTCGATCGCGTCCGTCGTGCTGTGCACGCCTACGCTCGTGCGCACTGTGGGAACCTGTGGCGTGCGGCACATCACACTGCTGGCTGGCCCGGCGGGCTGGGGCGGCGGGCCGTCGTCGGGAGACGGCTCAGACCCATGCCGGATAGTGAGGAAGAGCCAGGAACCGATCTCCGTGTCACCGATCCCCACACCAGAGCAGATGACCAGCGTCCAGCCCGCCGCCACCGAGCAGGCCCGGCTGCGCAACTTCTGCATCATCGCGCACATCGACCACGGCAAGTCCACCCTGGCCGACCGCATGCTCCAGGCCACCGGCGTCGTCCAGTCTCGCGACATGCGCGCCCAGTACCTGGACCGCATGGACATCGAGCGTGAAGCGCGGCATCACCATCAAGTCCCAGGCCGTGCGCATGCCCTGGGCCATCGAGGGCGACGACGGCGTCACGCGCGCCTACGCCCTCAACATGATCGACACCCCGGGCACGTCGACTTCTCCTACGAGGTCAACCGCTCCTGGCTGCCTGCGAGGGCGCGGTCCTCCTGGTCGACGCCGCCCAGGGCATCCAGGCCCAGACCCGGCCAACCTCTACTGGCCATCGAGGGACCTGACCATCATCCTGGTCCTCAACAAGATCGACCTGCCCGCCGCCGAGCCGGAGAAGCACGCCGAGGAGATCGCCTCCCTCATCGGCTGCGACGTCGACGACGTCCTCAAGGTCTCAGGCAAGACCGGGCAGGGCGTGCCTGAGCTGCTCGACCGGATCGTCGAGACCGTCCCGCCCCGCACGGCGACCCCGAGCGCCCGGCCCCGCGCCGCGATCTTCGACTCCGGGCTCCACGACACCTACCGCGCGTGGCTACGTGCGCGTCGTCGACGGCGCCCTCAAGCCTCCCGCGAGCGCATCGGATGTTTCCACCAAGGCCGTCCACGACCTGCTGGAGTCGGCGTCATCAGCCCTGAGCCCACGCCGTCGGCCGGGCTGGGGCCGGCGAGGTCGGCTACCTCATCACCGGGGTCAAGGACGTGCGCCAGTCCGTCGGGACGGTCACCTCCGCGGCGGCACCGGCCGACGAGCCGCTGTCGGGCTTATCAGGACCCCAGCCTGCGGTCTTCTCCGGCCTGTTCCCCGTGGACGCTGACCGCGGCCCCTGCGCGACGCCCTGGACAAGCCAGCTCAGCGACGCCGCCTGACCCTACGAGCCGGAGACCTCCGTGGCCTGGGCTTCGGCTTCCGCTGCGGCTACCTGGGCCTGCTGCACCTGGAGATCATCCGCGAGCGCCTGGAGCGCGAGTTCAACCTGGACATCATCTCCACCGCCCCCTCCGTGGTCCGCGAGGTGACCATGGAGGACCGCACCACGCACGGTGACCAACCCCAGCGAGTTCCCCGAGGCAAGGTGCTCCGTCTCCCGAGCCGGTGGTGCGGGCCACGATCTGACCCCAGCGAGTTTCGTGGGCACGGTCATGAGCTGTGCCAGTCGCGTCGCGGCACCATGCAGGGCATGGACTACCTCCGAGTCCCGCGTGGAGATGCATCACGCGCCGCCGCTGGCGGAGATCGTCTTCGACTTCTTCGACGCCCGAGTCGCTGACCCGCGGCTACGCCTCCCTGGACTACGAGGCGGACGGCTCCCAGGACGCCAACCTGGTCAAGGTCGACATCCTGCTCAACGGGGACAAGGTGACGCCTTCAGCGCCATCGTCCACCGCGACTCGGCCTACTCCTACGGCGTCAGTGATGACCAAGCGTCCAAGGACCTCATCCCGCGTCAGCAGTTCGAGGTTCCGTCAGGCGGCCATCGGCACCCGCGTCATCGCCCGCGAGACCATCCGGGCCCTGCGCAAGGACATGCTCGCCAAAGTGCCACGGCGGTGACATCACCCGTAAGCGCAAGCGCTGGAGAAGCAGAAGGAGGGCAAAGCGCATGAAGCGCCATCGGCCCGGGTCGAGGTGCCCTCAGGAGGCCTTCATCGCGGCCCTCGGCGCGGACACGCCCACCGGCGCCAAGCCGGGCAGTAGCGCAGCCGGCGGGCACGAGCAGGACGAGCAGACTGGTACGGCGCCTGGCGGACGACGGAAGGACGGCTGCGGACATGAGCGACACGAGCAGGCAGACCACGGCTGACGCTGCCCTGACCGACGACGGCTCCGGCCTGTCCTGACCCGGGAGCTGGCCCGGTCCTGGGCGAGCCCCACGCCGGCGCGGACGGCGCGCCTGACGATGACTCTCACCGTTCCACGACGGCGACCTGGTGGGAAACCGTCAGCGCGGTGTGCACCGTCAAGGGGCTGCGGCCCGACGCCGGAGACGGCAGGCGTCCGGCGATCCACAAGGGCGCCGTCAACGGCCGGTCTGGGAGGTCAGCCGCACTCGATCGTCACCGACATAGCACGGGGGACCGCGCCCACCACGCGGCAGGACAAGGCCCTCATACGTCATGAGCGCTGCCGAGCAGCGACACTGGTCCGAGGTCCTGGCGGTATCGAGCCGGGCGGCTGGGGAGAACCTCCTCATCGAGGGCGACATCGACGACGTGGAGATCGGCGCGATCCTGTCCATCGGCGACCCGAGCAACGGCAGGACTGCGGGTCAGGGTGACCGGCGTGCGCAACCCGTGCGCCACCTTCGCCCGCGGTGGGCCGCGTGGACTGGGGTGAGGTCTTCCGCGCGCAACCGGGTGAGCTCTCACCTGGCGGTGCTTGCACCGAGGGCGCGGTGCAGGCCGGCGACGAGGTGCGCGTGGTCTCCTCCCGGGGCACCGTCACCTGCCGGCGCTGGTCTCGCCCACCACGACCCGCGCGACGCCCAGGGGCTGCCCAACTCCGGAGAGTCTTCGGCAACCGCGTCATCGCCCCCTTCACCAAGCAGCACGTGCGCGCCGCCGCCCACGAGCAGGTCGGCTGACGGCGCCGCCCAGCGCCCGACGGCACAGGCAGACGGCTTTCTGAGACCTACAGAAGTAAAGGACGCAAGGCCTCGCATGGCTCAGCACCACCCGCCCCTGCTCCCACGCCATCCACTCGCGGGTGCGCCCTTCCGCGCGCCGGCGGCAGGCTGCGCCCGTCCAGGCCGGGAGGCCCGCCGAGCTCGGGCCCCGCTACGTGGTCGATGTGCCGCGGGCTGATGCCGCGCACTGTGTCCCCGAGCCTCCGCCTGAGCCGGAGAAGGTTCTCGGGCACTGGGCAGGTCAGGCCGCTGATCGTCGAGGTCGGTCGGGCAGTGGTGAGGCGCGTGCCCACGCCGCCGCCCACCCGGTGCCGACTACCTGGCGGTGGAGGTCTGGGAGACCGCGCACGCCCGACTGGTGACCTCGATCCACCGCCAGGGCCTGCACACGTGCAGCGTCGTCCCCGCCGACGCCTCCCAGTTGCTGGCCACCGCCCTGCCGGTGTCCTGCGCCAGCGAGGTGGGGTCTTCTTCCCGACCCCTGGCGCAAGCGGCACCGCAAGCGCCGCCTGGTGGCCAGCGCTCGCCGACTCGGTGGCGCGGGTGCTGCGTCCCGGCGGGGTGTGGCGCCTGGCCACCGACCGGGCGGACTACGCCCGGCAGATGCGCGACGTCGTCGAGGACGTGGCGGCGCTGCCCACTCGGTCTGCGCCCGGACGCCACCCTGCCCTACTTCCGGCACGACGACGCCGGCGCCCGTCCTGACCTGGGGGCCGAGACCGCCGAGGGAGGCAGTCTGGGCAACGGCCTGACCCGGGATCCTCCCGGCGGGGTGCGCGGCGGGCTGGTCGCCCCGTTACGAGGGGCGGTCGCGACCCGCTTCGAGCAGCGGGGCCTGGACGCCGGGCGCACGATCCGGGACCTGACCGCAGTGCGCACCGGAGGTGGCTCTGATCCTCGAGCGGGCGCCTCCATGCTGGATCGCCTCGAGGCCGAGGGCAGGCCTGAACCACCTGAGTCCCAGCCCTGGCGGCTGCGCGAGGGCGCGGCGACGGCCTGCTGCACTCCGGCGGACCGGCCCGTGACCATTGTCTCCAGGCTGCCCGCCGCGCCTGGCCTCCTGGTCATCGTCGCCGGCTTCCTCGGTTCTGCGCGGTCCTGCGGGCACCGGTCGGGCGTCATCCCGCCCCTGCTGACGCGCCTGGGGCAGGACCTGGGCATGGGGGAGGTATCGCGCGCGCACTGACCTCCGTGCCGATCCTGTGCCTGGGCTGCTCACCCCGCTGGCCTCGACCGTGGTGCGCCGTGTCGGCATCAACACCGCGGGCCTGCTCACCCTGGGAATGGCTCTGGTCGGGGCCTGTTGCCGCTCGGCCGGTGCCACCTGGGCGGCCTCGTCCGAACCGTCATCATCGGGGCCGGGCTGACAGTGGGCAACCTGGTAGCGCCCATGGTCATCGGCCGCGACTTCTGGCACCGCACCTCACTCATGACGGGCCTGTACTCCTCCACCTGCAACGTCATCGTCACCGCTGCCACCGCCCCTGGCCGTGCCGCTGGCCCTCGTCATCGGCTGGCAGGCTCGGCCGCCGCCTGACCGCCATCCCGGTGCTGCTGGCCGGGGCACCGTGGCTGTGGGTCTTCCCGCCCGGCAGCCAGGCGCCCAGGCAGAGCCTGCGGGAACGATCGGGCATGACCTCCTGGGTGACGGAGCGCTCCCTGGCCCGGCCGACGCCGTCGACCGGCACTGCTGTCTGGAGACGCCCCCTGACCTGGGTGATGGCCGTGGCCTCGCAGCCCAGACCTCTCCTACTACGCGATCTCGGCTGGCTGCCCACGGCCCTGGTTGATGAGCTCGCCATGAGTGAGTCCGGTCGCGGGCGTTGCCGCCTCCGTCTTCTCCCTGCTGGGAATCGTGGGGCCCCTGCTGGTCCCGGTGATGTTTGAGACGCTGGGTGGCTGGGCCAGCAGGGTCCTCGGCGTCATCTGCGCCTCGCTGGCTCGTGCTGCCGATCTGCCTGACGGTGGCCCCCGGCTACTGGCTGGTGCCCTGCATGCTCTCCGGGCATCGCGCACGGCGCCTTCTTCGCCGCCCTGTTCACTCCTGGTCATCCGCCGCTCGGCGTCGGTCGACTAGAACCGTCGGACCACCGCGGTCATCCAGACGACCGGGCTACCGCCTGGCCGCCGTCGGCCCGGTGGTGATGGGCTGGGTCCAGCAGCAGCGGCGGCTGGGTGGCCCCTTTCGCCATGGTGGTGGGAGTACTGGTGCTCATGACCGTGTGCGCCCAGATCGCGGCCCGAGCGAGCGACCTCGCAGGCCCGAGCCAGGCCATTCCCGCCGGCGTCCTGCGGGCGATGAACGGGCCGAAGGCGCGCGGCGACCAGTGAGCCCGGCCCAGCCGGTGGGCGAGTCCTCTGCCGGGAACGGGGAGCTGCCGGCGCAGGTGATCGCCCCCTGCGTCTGGCGCGGCAGGAGCGCCCGTTCTCGGTGTACCCGCACGTGCCCTACTGCCGGGTGCGTTGCGGCTACTGCGACTTCAACACCTACACGAACCCTGACCATGGGGCAGGGCGCCTCAGCCGAGGACTTCGTGGGAACTCTCGCCGGCGAGCTGCGTGCCGCCCGCCGCGCCATGGACGGCGGGGCCTGCCGGTGCGCGCAGCCCGGACTGTCTTCGTGGGTGGAGGAACCCCACCATGCTGCCCGCCTCCGACCTGGTGAGCATGCTGGAGCTGGTGCGCGAGTGCTTGGGCCTCGCTGCCAACGCGGGAGGTGACCACGGAGGCCAACCCGGACCTGTGGACGAGGCGGGGCCTGGCAGGCCCTGGCCGAGGCGGTTTCAGCCGGTCTCCTTCGGCATGCAGTCGGCCGTGCCCCATGTGCTGAAGGGTCCTGGAGCGCACCCATGAGACCCGCACGGTGCCCCGCGTGGTGGAGTGGGCGCGGCGGACCGGCCTGAGTACCTCCTGGACCTCATCTACGGGGCGCCGGGGAGTCCCTCGAGGACTGGCAGCGCTCCCTGGACGCGGTGACCCGTATCGGCCCGGACCACGAGCGCCTACGCCCTGGTCATCGAGGAGGGCACTCAGGATGTGGGGGCAGGTCCGCCGCGGAGAGCTGCCGATGCCCGAGGACGACGACGAGGGCAACCAGAGTACGAGATGGCTGACGCCGCTCTGCGCCAGGCCGGCTACGAGTGGTACGAGATCTCAACTGGGCGCGACCGGCGCCGAGTGCCGCCACAACCAGGCCTACTGGCTCGACTGGGACTGGTGGGGCGTTGGCCCGGGCGCACTCCCACCTGGGGACGTGCGCCTGTGGAACACCAAGCACCCGGTTGCCTGGGGCCGGGCAGATCGCCACCGGCCACCCTGCCCGTGGCCGGGCACGAGGCCATCGACGCCGACTCCCGCGAGCTGGAGCGCGATCATGCTGGGCATCCGCCTGCGTGAGGGCATCGAGTTGGCGAGCCTCGGGATCCGGCCGAGCGGCCCACCAACAGACCTACCTGACGCCGCCGAGCCACCCCGCCGCACCTTTGGTGCCCGTTGTGGCCGGTCTCGTCGCCGATGGACTGTCTCGACGCCAGTGCAGCCCATGATGGGCCGGGCGGTGCTCACCCTGCGCGGCCGTCTCATGGCCGATACCGTCACCCGCGCCCTGACCCGATGAACCCACCCCAGCTACTGCTGAAATGAGCTACTTCACAATCCGAAGTGTTGGTCTGACAGTCGGGTGCTCTCACTGCCTGAACTCTCCAAGCTGGATTCCGTGCCCGTATCTGGGGCTGTGAAGCGCTTGGCCGAGCATAAACCAGTAACATCGTCAAGACGTTGACCGATTGTCCTAGCCCAGTCTGAGACTGAGAGTCCTCGAGACCTGCAGATGATCATTGACAGTGCTGAAGACTCGTGATTTCATGAGGGGAGCATACCGCCTGGCTCTCGTGATGGAAGCCTCGTGTGGTGAGCGCTGAGCGAGCATCTGCCGGTATCCTCAGTCCGACAACAATCCTGCGTCGTAGATAGAACGCGCCGTTGCGATGGCCGACGTCCCGTAGGGTGATCTTGATCTTCATCAGAGTGTCGAGGACGGAGGCTTGATAGCTTGGCGCGCAAGGACTCTGTGGGAAGCAGGAACCGGCGGCAAAAATCATTCGCTTCGCTGCTCTGATCTGCCGGTCTGTTGCCCTTCGGTTTTGGTGACATCCGAGTGGGAGTATCAAATGGCCGATCTCGTGCCAGATCGAAGCGTGAACGCCCGCCGTCTTGACGCGGGACAGAAGATGAAGGGCGTCCGTCCGCTGACCAGAACAGAATGCATCCACTGCGACGTCCACCAACGGAATCCCGAGGACCTGGATTCCATGCGCCTCAGCCATCTGCACCAGGTTGGGAGCAGGTTCCGACCCATTCCCCATGCTAGACGCAGACATGGCTGCCTCTTGAGGTGAGTTGTGAAACTCGGTGTCGAGCAGGCTGAGGGCAGGTGTCCTAAAATGCTTTTCGAGATGGACCTGTAGAACTCGACCCCAGTGCTCCGAAGGCCGTTGAACGACGCAGTAAGACGGATGGAGAGCGTCGTCGTGCCCAGAAGAACAGCTGTTTCTCTTCCAGTGGGTCAATCTCCTGGTCGAGAAGAACCTGGGCGGCATCCTGTGATGGTGGCGATCTGACGCAACCTCGATGAGCCCTCGTAGACTCGGGCGTCGTCACTGTGCGAGGTGTCGTCCCTGTCTTGTGGGCCAGCGCTGACTTGGGACAGTCCTGCCCTCTGTCTGGCCAGGTGACTCGCGATGCCCCGAGTGTCATGAGATAGCGGTGATCTCGAAGTCCACGTCCTGTGTGCTGCATAGGACTGCATGTCGTCTCCGGAAGACAATTCAGTATATCCTGAGAGATCTTGTGTGGGAAAGAATGATGCGGTCTCCTCACTGTGACGAGTTTTGTCGCATTCTATCGGCAGCGATAGCTCCAGGCGTAACTCATTGCTGGCTCGGTCCCAGAAATAGAGCGGACCCAGGTTTGCAGGTTGGCGAAAACTGTATCCTCATCTCCAGGTCCGAGGTTGAGCCGACACTGCGTGTATCTCGGAGATCTACTCTTTGCCGCGTTGTTTTCGATCTCATTGGCGAATCTGGGGCCTTTGATGCTGCATTGCGCGGGTTGCCGTTCGCGTGAGCAGTCTGTGAGTCGCCGCCAACTGCTGCGATTGCCATGTTCCCGTCTCGGGCTGACTGATCGGGGTGCGTTGGCGCGATGTCATGGTGCTTCCAGTCCTCCCTCGTTGAGCTGTTTGCGCAGAGCTCCCACGATCTTCGCCCAGATGGAGATCCCGGCTGGCGATCACCGGCCGAAAGATGAGTAGCCAGATGATCGCGCTCTGCAGCCCCTCAACGCAGTGGGCCGAGTGAGGCTGAGATCAGCCCCATCGCGTGAAGTTCTCACCGGCCGCCGCCCGGTGATGACTCGTCGCGCGTGGTAGCTGTGTGATGGGCTGGTCATGCAGAGCCTCCCAGAGCTCGAACAAGTGGACGAAACCACAGAAGGCTACCACGTGAGCGTGCAGAACCGGAAGCGACAGGGTGTTGCCTGTCGCTGGCCAAAGGATCAAGGTGGCGAGTCTATCGTTGGTGGTCTCGTCGTCGATGGACTGCTCGACGCCAGTGCAGCCATGAGGGGTCGGCAGCTCACCCTGCGCGGCCGTCTCATGGCGATACCGTCACCCGAGCCCTGACCCGGTGAGCGCAGCGAGCCGATAGGGCGTCGACTTCTGGCTGCAATTCGCTGACGGTGCATCCTGTGCTACTCGCCGTCCGGACAGCATGTACTCTCCTGGAATCGCCCTGGAACAGCTCAGCAGCAGCTCCACGTGGCCGAAGCGCAGCTTTGCGCCAATTTCGCTCCAGCCCGGCAGGGCGCGCAGGACATCAAGCGGCACTTCTCGCACCGGCGTCTGCCACCGATCGTCGCGCGTCGGCACGGAACGAAACCGGGAAACATCTCGTACCGGTAGACCGTCGGTGACCACTCCGCAGGCGGTGATCGCCGACACGGACGGCGTGACCTGAACTCCCCGCTTTCGGTGAGTAGTAGAGGATGTGGTCGCCTCCGCATACCGTTGAAGCGGTGCCTTCTTGCCGTGGCAGCACAGCTGACAGAACCCGTCAGCCACGCCCAGAGCCACATGATCCTCGCCAGCAACGCCGCCAGCATCTCAAATGTGCCGTCCTTCCTGTTGTGCCGTTTGGCCTCAGTCGCCAGTGAGTGGCCGGCCTGGCTGCTGCTCAACCGGCCACTCACCGGCGTGATCGGCTCAGGTCACGACGCCTTCGTCGAACGGGTGACGGCATAGCCATCCGGATCGGCGAAGGTGAACGTCAGGCCGAAGGGGCGGAGCAGGCATCGGCCAGGATTGCTGGTTCCTGGAGGCCTCGAGCGAGTCGTGAGCTCCTGAACCGCGTCGCAGCGCAGCTTTCAGAGTGCCACCCGCGCATCGACGGGAGCAGAGAGATCAACCCGCAGGCTCGCGAACCGCGAAGGATCGGCGTTGTGGCGAAGAGTGACGGCGCCAGGAGGTGAGGCTGGGGTGCGGCGCAGTCCCAGGGCGTTCTCGTAGAACCATGCGAACGCTCGAGGTCGCCTCGCCTGCAGGGCGATGAAGTCGCCGGTGACGGCCGTGGAGATCTCCTCTCAGACGATGTAGTATGCCGATTTGACATATCGAGAGTAAGGCTCGAATACTGCTAAGGAGTCAAGACGACAGGGAGCTCCTCGGCAACAGCTCAAGCACGTCCAGGCCGCGCTTCGAGCACGGGCGGATCGAGGCCCTCCGACCTCTGGGGCTGAGTGCTCCAGCACCTCTGTCTCGCGCTGCTCAGTCGTGCCCCGAGCCTCGGACTCCTCCGACCTCGCCAGAGAGGCTCTTCAGATGCGCCAGACCATGAGCACGCTTCTGCGCACCCGTGGACCGTGGTCTGGTTCAACGCGCCGCCCAGGCAGTCTTTCCGGCCGCGCACTACCGCAGCTCACCCCCGAAGGGCGGGACCTCGAGGCGTCGAGGGTGATGCGGTGGAGGTCGAGCGCCGCGATTTCGCCGCTAGTGAGTCCCGCAGAAGCAGCAAGCGTGGTGCAAGAGGCGCCTCCGGTCTGCATCGCCGCTCTTGGAGGAGTGAATGCGTGGGTTGCAGGGTGCTTTCTCATCGCGCTGAGCCGGCGACGCAGCAGGCTGACGACAGGCCAGTAGCTGGGCGGAACCGAAAGGGCGCTGGCGATGATGATGACATCTCGATGACACCTGAAACGCAGGTCCTGCTCAGGGTGCCGGCGAACCATCTCGCCCGCTCGGCTTCCGCTTTTGAGCAGTTCATCTCGCTGCCCGCCATCCTCACTGGCGCGCGGGTTGCGTGGCGCGCGGAGGCACCTCTCGGTCACCACCACGGAGGTCGTCTTCGAGCCCCCACCCATGAATCTCAACAATGACCGAAGTCGGCCACGTATCCCTATTGCTGAAAACTCGCTGCACGCCCCAGCTTCATTCCACGTCACCGTTGTCATCTCAACCGCGCGGGAGGCGATCTGAGTTCGTGACGTGGAGCAGGAAGAGGATCACAGGCGATCCAGCAGGCGCGGGCCGCTCAAGGCCTGCACCTGCCGATGCAGGATACTTTGCAGCGTCGTCGGGCTTGTGGAAATTGGTGAATCAGCCTCTGGGAATTATGTCCTCCTGTGACCTCATCTCCGGGAGGCCTCCTCCGTGCCCCTGAACCCCACTGCCCCTCGACCCGCCGGGCGCGGGCGAGCGCCCCGCCTCATCCTGGCCAACCTCGGCACGCCGTCGGCTCCCACGCCCAGAGCTGCCCGGCCCTTCCTGCGGGAGTTCTTCCGACCGCCGATCGAGGAGGTCGACCAGCTCAACCGCGAGACCTTCACCACTGCCGGGGGCTGGCGGCTCCACTGCGTCCCCTGGGGCAACGACCTCGACGGCGCCATTGCCACCCTCTGGCTCAGCAGGCCAGAAAGGTACCGGGCCGGTTGATTCTGAGCCGCGCGCCCCGGCGGCCCTGCCACCGCATCAGGCCGGAAAAATCGGTCTCAGCACGAGACCACAGCCCCTCACCGGGGAAACTGATGCCCGACGGCATGTACCCGAACCAGTCCAGATTCTGTGGAGGAAGTCGCCGTGCATCTGAGTGGTGGTCCGTCCTGCCCTTTCGCGGGGCATGCTCGCCTGCATCGCCGTCCCGCTGCTGATCCCGGCCACGGGCCCACTGGTGGGAGAAGCACCAGCCAGCTGATCGTCGCCGTGGGCCTGGGGGTGCTGGTGGCCGCCTGGATGTGGGTCGCCTCGCTGGACGTCCGTTCGCCGCCGTGGTGGAGTACGGCCAGTTCATCTGCCTGCTGCTGGCCCTGTTCGTCGTCTCCGGAGGCATCTTCCTCAAGGCGATATCCGCCACGCCCCGCAACAACACGATCTTCCTGGCCGTCGGCGGAGTCATCGCTCCTTCGTGGGGCACTCACCGAGCCGCCATGCTCCTCATCCGACCCCCTGCTGGCCACACCGCGAACGCCACTACCGGGTGCACACGGTGCTGTACACGATCTTCATCGTGGCACAACTGCGGCGGACTCTCACACCCTGGGCGACCCGCCCCTGTTCCTGGGCTTCCTGCGCGGGTGCCTCTTCACCTGGACCTTCAACCTCCTGCGCGAGTACCTTCGTCAACATCATGCTGCTGGTGAGCTACTACGCCCTGACCCTACTACTACTCCCAGGAGCCCGCCAGAGCCGTGCACGACGATGACACCGAGATCGAGCCCCTGCCTCAAGGCTCGCTCAACTCGTCTTCTTCGCCGTCATCATCGCCGCCGTCGCCTCGCCCCTCCACTGACGTTCACGTCATCGAGGAGGGGCATGCCGCCATGGGCAGACCGATCCCCGTGCGCGAGCGTCATCACTGCGCTCGGCCCGGCAGCCGGCTCACTACTCCTGGGCAGCCGCGAGGTCCGTTTCAAGGACAACCAGTTCACCTGGGGCCCATCGTCGAGGTCGCCATCCCGTTCTCATCGGCATCTTCCTCACCATGGATCCCCGCCCTGCACTACCGACGAGGTCGTTGGCTCGCTGCCGCTCAACGAGGTCACCTTCTTCATCTTCACCGGCGGGCTCTCCTCCGTCCTGGACAACAACGCCTCACCTACGCGACCTTCTTCGAGATGGCCGCAAGGTGCTCCACCCCGGTAGTGCGCTGACGGCCGGATCCCCTGAGCTCACCTCGTGTCCATCTCACTGGGAGCCGTCCTGTGTGGTGCCATCACCTACACGCAACGGCCCGAACTTCATGGTCGTCCGTCGCCGGAGTCCGACGGCGTCGAGATGCCCAGCTTCGGCGGCTACGTAGACGCTCATGAAGCACGGTGCCGGTCATCGCCGCCATGGTCCTGCTCTTCATCGCCCCACCTGTGTAGCTGTCCTGCGGGCTGCTCACCGGGGCTCCCGCCGCGACGTCTTCCTGCTCTCCAAAGTTCCGCTGGCTCGCCCTGGCCGACCAGGCCGAGGGTGAGGACAACCAGCTGGTTGTCGGACCCCTGATGTCCACCAGCTGCATCTGTCCTCGCAAGGCGGTTCCTCCCGGATTGCGTATGCGTAGCCTGAGCACGCAGCTGGGACACGTCATCTACAAGGTTAAGGACCTCTCGGGCAGTGGCCGACTTCGAGGTTAGGGCTGCCGTCGAGTACGGCACAGTGAAGCGTCCCACAACGCGCTCATTCACTTTCTTCCGGCCCTCACCTGAGCTCCTGGCCCGCACAGCATGCCGCCGCCCTGGGGCGCCTGCTCGCGCTCGGCCTGCGGGGCGCGGCTCGCCGTCATCCTGGGACGGAGGCCCCGAAGGGTGTGCGGCCCAGCCTCGAGGGCGATGCCTCCGGAGCTGGAGGAGGGGACAAATTCGTTGAGCGGCAAGGGCCTGCGCCTCAAGCCCGCGCGTGACCCCCCACGGGCGGAGCTGCGTTACTGAGTGTCTTCTTTCCGACGACGTCGACTGTTGCTCAGAGCTCACCTCTCAGCACTGGAACTCCAGACCCTCGGGACTTCACCCAATTTCAACGGATTGGCTCCATCGCCCATCGTCACCTACCCGATGCCCGAGCGCAAGCGGAACACCGTCCTCAGGCTGAGTGATGACGATCGGCTCGAGCTCGTGAACCCGGCGATCTGCGACGGTGACCTTCGACGACGGCAGTGTCCCGTGAGACTCCCCCGAGAGCACTGTGCCGAGGGCCGTGGCTCGGCGACCCCCTTCGGTGACTCCTCAGCGCGTGCCCGCGGTGACGAAGTCGATGAGCTCCTCCAGCGCCCAGCAGCCTCGGGGCCTGAGGTTCCTGTAGAGCGCACCGTCGCCAGGATGCGCTGCCAGCCTGGGCGACGTCGGCCTGGGTGGCGTGCGTGCACAGCCCAGGGCAGAGTGCCGTGCTTGACGCCGGTGCGCCGCGGGACGTCCGGGCCAGCGCTCCAGACCCACCTTCCGGGCCGGCTTGACCGCCCGCCACACGTCCACGTACGGGTGCCCCAGAACAGCACTGCCTCCCCACCGGGCATCTCGGCCACCCGCTGGGCGATCCGCGACTCCTTGGAGCCGCTGTACCACGAGAGACCACGAGGACGCCGGCCCGCCGCTCGGGGCTGGGCGAAGTCGGCCATGACCTCCTCGGGAGGCTGTCGACGCCGTCGAGCATGAGGACTGACGACGCGCCCTCGTGGCGCAGGTCGTCACCCCCAGACCTCTCCACCAGCTCGGCGCGTCGTGCTTGCCCCCACCCAGATCCGCGAGTGGCGCGGCCACCTGGCCTCGCCTGTACCCTCGACCGCGTAGGGAGCCGAGGCCGTCAGCCGTCTCGCCGGCGGCGCTCACTGCTCCGGTGGCGGCGTCTGCGCAGGCGCCACGGGCGGGTCCAGGACCACCGGACGGCCTCGATCCAGAAACCCCGGCCCCAGAGCGAAAGCCGCGGCGCACACCGCGACGGTCCTCCAGACCACGACGTGCCGCCGCCCGACTCTCCACCGCCACCGCGGCCTCGACGAACCCGGTCTGCCGGTCCTCGACCACCAGTACGGCGTCACCGGCACGTGCACGCGACCCGGGCGCAGCTGGCGCCCGGCGTGCGCGGTGGATTGACCTGACAGACGTCCTCGCCGTAGCGGTCGCTCGACGACGGCCTGCGGGCAGCGGCTTTGCTCGCAGTAGCTCGCCCGCGCGCGCGAGCGCGAAGCGGCCGGGCGCGCTGCGCCGCGTCAGCCTGCTCCGCCTCGGCGCGAGCTCCCTCAGGGGGCGGCACGGCGGGCGGCGGTCGATCCGGCACGGGGAGCGGTACGGGGCGGCGTGTTCACCTCGGCACGGTAGGGGAAACTCACGGTCCACCGGTGGACCCGCCGGATCATTACAGGATGGCACTCACGTAAGAGTGCTAATCGCTGGCCGCACCCCACCGGTGCGCGGGCGGCCTGTCGCCCGACGCCGGCACTGATCGCGTCTCGGCAATGACGAGGGAGGAGGACCCGTGGCCACGACCGACGTCTCTCAAGGTCCTGTCCGCCATCGTCACCGACTACGTGCGCGCGCGAACCCGTGGTCCCAAGGCCCGTGAGCGCCACCGCCTTGGGCGTCTCCCGTCAATAACCGTACCGACATGGCGGCACTGGAGGACGAGGGCTAACCACCAGCCGCACACCTCGGTGCCGGGCGCGTGCCCACCCAGAAGGGCTACTGGCTCTTCGTCGACGAGGTCGCCCCGCGTCACCCTCGGCGTCCGGAGCGGGCCGCCATCGCGCTCCTGTCGGGAGCGGTCGACCCGAGCAGGCGGGCCTGCACCGTGCGAGCACTGGCCCAGCTGACCGGCCAGCTCGCCGTCGTCGAGTACCTCCCAGCCTCAGGCACCACGGTCAGCACCTCGAGCTCGTGGCCCTGGGGGCCGGAGCATCCTGCTGGTCATCATCACCGACACCACGTCGACCAGCGCACCGTGACCTCAGGTCCAGGCCTTGAGCTCAATTACGACGGGGGCTTCGACATCACCGATGTGTCGTCGACCCCCGCCTGGAGCGCCTGCGCACCCGCTCAACAGCTCCTCGCGGGTCAGCCGCGCGCCGACGTCGCCCTTCCCGGTCCTGGTTGCCCTGGCTGAGCAGGCGCCGACGAGCGGATCCTGCCGAGGCCGTCTCCGGACGAGCTGTCGTCGCCCTGCGCCCCCGACGCCGAGGAGCGGCTCGTCGTCGCTGACCGCGAACCCGCCTGTGCCACCCCTTTATTTCTCTCCTGGGTCCCTCCTGACGCCGTCGAGAGCAGGTGAAAGGTTGCGCCTGTTCACCGTCGCCGATGTCGCCCAGGCCGGCGAGAACCGGATGCGCGTGAGTATCGGCTCGAGAACGACGACGCCCCGGCCGAGGCCTCCGTCGTCACCACACCACCTCACGGACTGGCACCGGTGAGGCCGTCGCCCACCCGGGTCATCGGTCCACCCGCATGGACCACCCGGCCACCATGACCGCTGTCCGCTGTGGTCACACTTTCCCGTTCCCGTCCCCACCGGAGACGTGAGAACTGGCTCGCCCGGACCCGCCCCACAGCGGTTCGGTCGAGTACGCCACCAGACATCCACCGCAGAAGTCGTAGCTGTAAAGGAAGAACGCAGTGAGTAACCACTACGAGGTCCTCGGCGTCAGCCGCGACGCCAGCCCCGAGGAGACTCGAGGCCTACCGCAAGAAGGCCCGCCAGCTGCACCCCGACGTCGCCGGCCCCGGCCACGAGGAGGAGTTCAAGGAGGTTCCACCGCCTACGAGGTCCTCTCCGACGCCGACAAGCGCCAGATGCCGACCTGGCGGGAGGACGCCGCGAGGTGCGGCGGATCTGGCGGCGGGTTCGCCGGTGCTGACCGCGACCTGGTGGCATCTTCCAGTCCTTCTTCGGCGGGGAGCGGCGCCGTGGACCCGCCTCCCGGGCCCGACGTGGCCAGGACTCGTCAGGTCGTGGATCGAGCCTCCGATGTCGCCTTCAGCCACCTGATCAGTTCCCCATCGACACCACGTCACCCGGCAACGCCTGCGAGGGCTCCTGTTGCGCTCCCGGCACCGAACCGGTCACCCGCTCCCAGTGCAACGGGACGGCAGTCCAGCGCATGACCCGGCACCCGCTGGGGCAGCATGACCTCACCCTGCCCGGGCTGCCAGCTACGGCACCGTCATCGTCACCCCTGCAAGGACTGCCGCGAGGGCCGCACCTGTGTGCGCCAGGATCTGAGGTTCCATCCCCGCCGTCCACCGGGACGCGGTATCTGCATGTCGGCGCGGCAGGTCGGCTCGGCCGAGGTCTCAACGGCGACCTCTACCTGGAGATCTCACGAGAAGTGGCACGAAGTTCCTCGAGCGCGACGGCGACGACCACACCGAGCTGCGCGTACCCACGACCGCGGCCGCCCTGGCGCCGCCCTTCCCGCGAGACCTCGACGGCGAGCAGAACGTCACCGTCAAGGCCGGCACAGCTCCGGCGACGAGGTGGTCCTCGACGGCCTGGGCGTGGGCGCCTGCGCCGCAAGGCCGCGGGGACCCGCACGTGTCCATCATCGTGGAGCACCCTCACGCACCTGGACGACCGCCGCGCGCGAGCTGTTGCCGAGCTGGTTCGCCTGCGCGGGAGGACGACGTCGAGCCCGTACGCGACTCCAGCGTCAAGGCAAGCCTCAAGAGCGCTTCTCCGGGCGCGAGGCCACCAGGTGGGGTGGCAGGTCAGGTCCGGGGCCGCGCTCATAGTCCGTTGTTCAGCTGCTGGCCCGCGGCTGGTCGGCCTGAGACGACTCGGGCCAGTAGTAGAGCCGGGGTGGCCTGGGCCCCGAAGATCGCCTGGCCCACCTGCACGCAGGTGAGCGCCCTCGATGGCGGCCCGAAGTCCCTGCTCATCCCATCGACAGCAGCCCGTCGCCGACGGTACCGCCTGAAGTGCGGCGTCGCGCAGCCGGCGCATGATTGAAGCACTCACGCGCGCCTCATCGCTGGTGTTGGCGGCCAGGTCGCGAGCGCCCGCGCACCGCAGCTGAGGAGTAGCCGGCAGTGCCGAGAGGGAGTCGGCGACGTCGCCCGGCTCCAGCCCGAACTTGCTGGGCTCGCCTGAGGAGTTAATCGCACGTAGACGTTCAGGCCGCGCCCGGCCGCCCGAGGCGCCGGTCGAGGGCCCCGGCCAGGCGCAGGGAGTCCAGGGCCTGGAACTCGTTTGATAGCGGCCACGTTCTGGCCTTGTTCGTCTGCAGGCGGCTGATGACTGACCAGAGATGCCCATAGGTCCGCCAGGTTCACTCTTGCGCTGAGCCTCCTGGACCTTGTTCTCACCATCTGCGATGCCTGCGGCGAAGCGCGGCGCAGGCGCTCCTCGGGACGGTCTTGAGACCGGCAGCAGGCGGATCTCGGTATATCGCGGGTCGGCGGCGCTTCGCGGCGCGTCGATGCGCAACGGACGGCATCCAGGTTGCAGGGAAGTCCTCCACCGTGACTGCGGTGGTGCAAGAGGGGCCGAGACGACTGAGGGAAACGGGCGGCTGGGGAGCCCGGTCATGGTCACTGACGCTAGCACCGCCGGCGGACACCTGTTGGATACGGCCTGGGGCGGAGCCGACCGCACCCGTCTTCCTCTTCACCCCGAGACCATTGAGCCCGCCGACGCCGTCGCATCGGCGGGGCTGGAACCGTCCTCATGCTCACTGGTCCTGAGGCCATGCTGTGACCGTCAAGCGCCCATGCCCAGGAGCGCGTGGATCTCGCTTGACGGCGCGGGCCTGCGCCTGCTGTGCGAGGTGACCGGGGCCGGCAATGGCGGCGCTAAGGACTGCCTGGCCGTGCGGGTCCTGGAGCGCGTTGAGGAGCCCACGTTGCTGCGCCGGTCTCGTTCAGGCCTCCCGCCAAGGGCGGGCGCGACGAGCGGTCGTGGGAGACCGCCACCGAGGTCGGAGCGGGCTGGTGCTGCCCTTGGCAGCCCGAGCGCTGCGTGTCCGTGTGGCAGGGCGTCAAGCAGGCTGCGGGCGCCAGCGTTGGCAGGCCACCGCCTCCAGGCTGCTATAGGCGCGGCGGGCCTGCCTGAGGCTGAGGTGGCCTGCGGCTGGCCGACTGGGTGGGAAGACGGTTCGCGATGGGGAGTGGTGCTGGTCCGCACGAGGAGGCCAGACCCGATCAGTAACGATGAGCCGAGGCGCCTGCCCGTGCCGGGAGAGGCGTTGGCTGGCGCGGGCGTCGTCGTGGGGCCCGAGGGCGGTATCAGCCCTGAGGAGACAGCGGCTCTGGAGGCGGTCGAGCGACGAGACGGTGCGGCTGGGCCCCCACAACATGCGCACCGCTCAGCCGGCCCAGTCGCCCTGGTTGTCCTCGCCCACGCCAGCGGCCTGTGGGAGGCGAGGGCGATGGCGATCTTTGTGGAGAGATCGGAGGAGCTGAGTTGGCTGGCTGATGAGCGTGGTATCGGCGTGGACGCTGTTGTTTCAGGCAAGCGCTCGTTCGAGTGCTTCGCATGAACTCCGCAGTTTCGCCTGCGCTCAGCCTCACGGTCCAGTGCGTCTCGATGAGCGTGGCACTTTGAAGGCGATGGCACAAGATCCTCGTCCGAGAGTCGAGGCCGCCTGGAGAAAACAATGAACTCTCCTGAGTACTGGTTACTCTCCTCGTTCTGCTGCCTCACCGTCGCTCGATCTCGTCGTCGCGAGCGGCTCACTCTTCGTCTTATAGGTGCTCATGTGTTTCTCCTTCGACCTGTAGTTCCCGGAGCCATCTTGTCGGTGAGTCTGCTGGCGTGAAAAAATCAGTAGGCTGCCATCGTCGAGTTCCACTAACTATCTCGAGCAGCCGTCCAGAGAGTCTGCCCGGCTGCTGCGCGTGTGCACTCAGGCGGGTCAGGTTTCTTCGGCGGACTGCGATGGCGCTGCGCCAGGCGGACTCAACGTCTGCGACCTGTATGTCAGGGTGGCGGCGGTGATGCAACGGTGATCCTGTCCAACATCCGCACAACCCCCGCCGACATGTTTTGTTAGACAAAATTCTAACATGTCGCTGTGGGGTGCTTTCCCAACGGGTGGTGGCTTGCGGCGTTTCCGACTACGAGCGAGACGAGGAGCGATGAGCCTGCGGGCGGGTGCGGCTGGCGGAAACCGACACGCGCGAGGCCATCCTGGCGGCGGCTCGCACCGCCTTCGCCCGCGACGGCTACCAGACCTCTTTTGCGCGGCATCGCGCGCGACGCCGGCGTCGACCCGGCCCTGGTCCACCACTACTCTCGACCGGGCCACGCCGCTGTTGCCGTCATCGAGTCGACCGCCGTCGACGCCAACCTCACGCACCGGGCTGCAGGGCTCACTGAGCCGGAGCCCGAGCACCTGGGGGAGGATCGTGCGTTCCGTCAGGCCTGTGGGATGAGGCGGGCGGACCAAGCCACCGCAGTCATCCACGCCGCGCTCGGCCAGGGGTCGTGTTGAGCCCTTCCGCGACTTCATCGCCACCGGGGTCTTCTCGCCGATCGTCACCCACTTGTCCTGACCGCCCCCCAGCTGCGAGCCCAGCTCATTGCCAGCCAGATCGACCCGGCCCGCCCGGGCTCCAGCGATCATATCTCCGGCCTCGACGTTCAGGTGAAAGTTGCCGCGCTCGTCGGCCCCACCATTCAGCGCTACGCCTGACGACCCGTTCGACGTCGCCAACCCAGCCTGATCGCTGAGATCGGCTGAGGTCTCCGAGGCGAGTTTTGTCCGTATGGACGACTTTGAAGGCTGCGTTTCCGGTTTGGAACCAAGTTGCTTCACCTGACCTGCACAGATGAACTGTTCTGGCTGGTTGGGTAACCAAAGTCGTCCCATGCGACAGTTTCAGCCCAGGTTTCGACAGCAGGTCGCCGCCGACCCATATTCATCACATGATGAAAAGCGATGAAGGAGACGCGCCCCGGGAGTCGGGGGCCAGCAACCGATCGCATCGACTCCAGTCGGAGACATCGTCCGCCACCGACTCGGCACCACCGGCCGTTACCGCGACGGACCCAGGCGTGACCTGCGCGCAAGGAGACCTCCCACGGCCTGACCTGAACCTGAGCCCGGCACTACTTTGCCGGCCTGCCGGTCCTCGGGCTGCGCAAGACCACCCTCATGCGCACCGTCGTCGGCGTCCAGCTACCGCGGGCAGGCTCGTCTCGGCACGCACCTGGTGCTGCCGCCGTGCGTGCCGGGTCGGCTATGTCACCTGTGACCAAGCCGCTCACACTGACCCGACAGCCTGCCAGAACCTGCGCCATTGCCTCCTGGCTGGCAGCCGGGCCCGCGACCTGGACGAGGTCTCGACGTCGTCGGGTTGATCTCGCCCTGGCGGACCGGGCCTGCGTCCACTTACCCGGCGCGGCGAGGCCGGCCGCGTGAGCCTGGCCTGCGCGCTCGTGGTCGACCCGACCCGCCCGTCGCGCGGACGATGACCGTCGGCCTGGACCCGTCACCGCGAGGAGCTGTGGAGCACCTTCCACGGCCTGGCGTCGAACGTGGCGCCACCTCCTGGTCTCCAGTCGTCATGGACGAGGCCTTCCGCTGCGACCAGGTTCCTCCTCATGCGCCAGGGCCGCATCCTGGAGCCACCACCACGCTACCGACCTCCTGGTTACACTGCCGATACCACCGACGCCGCCTTCCTGGCCGTCATCGCGACTCCGAGAACCGACCCGAGCAGAAGGGAAGGTGCGCGATGCACCTGCGCACCTGTATCTGGCCACCACCCGCCGTATCCTCACCCAGCTGCGCGCCGATAGGCGAACGGTCGGCCTCATCGCGACTGTGCTCGCGCGCTGCTTAACCTGCTGTACCGTCTACCGCGACTACCCTGGCGGGACCTGTTGTTCAACCACATCGCCGTCTCCATGATGGCGATCCTGCCGACCACGGTCATAGCCCTGGTCACCAGCGTCGC
>BNJU01001450.1_pt1 | contig 146648 bp, 151 predicted proteins | sample 8539281 | NCBI WGS metagenome assembly BNJU01 (sample SAMD00202456, study PRJDB9452) | human saliva metagenome | isolation source: human saliva | place: Japan | reverse complement strand
TCAAACTACATATGACGATTATTTTTGCATTTGCAGCATATTCTTCGTTACGTTTGATCATTTGTTTTTCTGTACCAAGCGAAGATTCCGATATAGAATGCCAAGAAGACAACTACACCAAGGATTGCTTTGATATCACCAGTTGTTGCGTTACCGATTGTCCAACCGAGCAATTTTTCAACTGGTCCTTCAAGAGTTGAGTGAGTGATCAATTGAGTAGAAGCTACCCCTTTAGGGAAGGCATCAACACTCTTAGCCAATTGAGTTGCAAATGGTGCAATCAATGTTCCTGAAAGAAGGAAGAGTGGCAAGAGAAGGCTTCCGAAGATGATCATACGGATCAATTTACCGCGTGTTACAACCAACAAGGCTGGAGTCACACCCATAGCGATGATACCTGCAAGTGGCAAGATACCATTTCCGACTTTAGAAAGAAGCACTGCTTCGATCAACATGATTGGTGCAAGTACGTTCGCACAAGCCCAGATCTCAGCACGACCAGCGATAAATGGCCAGTCCAAACCGATGTTGAATTTACGTCCTTGAAGACGTTTAGTAGCAACGTTTGTTATACCTTGTGACAATGGTTCTACCGCTGCGATGAACCAAGAACCGATCAATGAGAACAATTCCAAGCAGACACCGGCAGTCAAACCAAGGCTCAACCAACCTTTAATAACCAATTCCCATTTGTCAGCATCTTGCACGCCAGCAACTGGATGTGGAGTACCCATGATACCGATGACGATACCAAGAAGGAAACCGATAAAGAATTTAGATCCCCAGAAACCGATCTTCTTGTTCAATTTAGCAGCGTCGAAGTCGTATTTATCAAGACCTGGGAAGAATTTGTCAAAGATTTTATCCAAGACCATGATGATTGGGTTCATCATGTAGTTCATGTGAGTTGAAGTCATAGGTGATGAACTTGGTGCATTCAAAAGATCATCAAATGTTGGTTTCATCAAGTCTGAGTTGATGATTTTCATAATCCCTACAAGGACAACTGCAAGAGTTGCCAAGAAGAGTGATAAACCTTGGCTCACACCGTTGTTGTCAGCATACCATTTGATCAAAAGACCAGTGATAGACAAGTGCCAGATATCGAAGATATCGACGTCAAGTGTATCAGTTTTCTTAATTAGCAACATCACGATGTTGACAATCAGCATCACCAACAAGAAGTAGAGCGTCCAAGCAGAACCCCATGTGATGGTTGCAAGTGGAGCCCAACCAACGTCAGTAATAGTCAATTGGATACCTGTATTCTCAACAAATTTTGCAAGAGATGCTGAGAAAGCCGTATTAAGCATACCGATAATGGCACCAATACCAGTAAGGGCGATGGCAAGTTTAATACCACCTTCAAGGGCTTTAGAGAATTTCACTCCAAACAAGAGGGCCAAAACCGTCAAAATGATTAACATGATGATCGGACCACCCATGTCTAGGATGGGTTTGAAAAATTTATTGGCAAAATCTATAATTCCATTCATAATAAATCCTCCCGATTATGAATTTTTTGTAATTTACAGCAGAAAGTGTTCCCAATTTTATAATTGGATAACGCTTACAATCACGTTTAAAAAAATATTAACTTAATCCATGTTCTTTAATGGCAGCTTCGATGTTATCAAAGACTGGTGCACTCATCGCTGGAATACGGAACAAGATTGGTCCTGCTTCTACCACTGGAATACCAGGATCGAATCCCAAATCAGTTGCAGCAATTGGAGTAAAGATGTCATAACCTGAAATCAAGTCTTCGTTCACGTCTTTGACCATGACCGCGTCACAACGCACATCATAACCACGGTTTGACAACTCTTCTTCCAACGCATTCTTAATTTGGTGGCTAGAGTTAACACCTGCACCACAGGCAGCTAAAATTTTAATCATTTGGATGTCCTCCATTATAAATATTTACAAATGTTTTAGGAAATAGTTTCCGTAATGTATTGATAAAAGCTTATCTTCACTATCTAATTTTTGATAGAGCTTCGAGATTTCCATTGGATGTAAAGAAATCCATCAGTTGGGCCAAAATATTGGTTTGGCTTGAGCTCGTATTATTGATAATAAAGAATAAAAGTGAAACTTGAACTTCCTTATCTGGAGCAATCATATTATGGAAAGTTACGGGTTGATCCAAACGAACCACAACCACATTCTCAGTGAGATTATGGACAATATCTGTATGCGGGATCGCCACATTTGGTAAGTCCTTACCAAGAAATTCCATGTCTAATCCAGTTGGGAAAGACTTTTCACGCTCAATCAAAGCGGAACGATAGGTTGGTGTCACAATCTGTCGCTCTTCCAATAAGCCTGCTACCTGCTCAAAGAGATCTGTTTGATCCTTGGCATGTAAACAAAACACAAGATCTTTGTTAAAGAGTTGATTTAATCCCATTGTTGCCACCTCCTTATCTAACTATTTATTTTACGATTAGAGTATATCACTATATTGATCGAATGTCAATCATTTTTTGTCTTATTTTGTTCATTTTTGTTTACATCCATCCAATAAATGTGATTTTATTTGTGGTGTTTTCAACATTATTAACTAAGTAAAAAGTGGTCTTCTTTTTGAGACCACTTGATATTAAATGATTTTTGGTATATAAGCTATATTTGTCTTTAATTTTCTTTGGTATACTGTCATCCGTAATGATGGCATTCAGATCTTCCACTCTATAAAAACTGTAGAAGGAATAACTATCAAACTTGCTGTTATCAGCTACCACATACTTTTCGATCGCATTGTTCAGAATAATAGCATTGCCATTTCCTTCTTCTTCATTAGCTGTGGAGACACTGTGTCCATCGATTCCATTGACCCCAATGAAGGCTTTAGAAACCTTGATTTCTTTCAAGAGTTTATTGGCAAATTGTCCGACAAAAGTTTGTGTCTTCACACGGTAGCGACCACCCACCAAAATCAAATCATAATTAGGAATATCCTTTAACTTTTCAAAGATTGGGAGAGAATTAGTTACAATACTGATTTCCTTACCTTCTAAATAATCTCCTATAAAGTCTGTTGTTGTGCCAGAACCAATAAAAACAGTATCCCCATTTTCGATCAATTCCGCACATTTCCGTGCGATGCTTCGTTTCTCATCAATATTGATGAGATTCTTTTCACTATGGGAAGCCTCTAGCAAACTATCTTTGACCTTTTTATGGGCTCCACCATGTACACGAACCAAAAGACCTTGTTTTTCTAAATCAATGAGATCGCGTCGTATCGTCATATCCGTTACTCCAAAGAGTTCCTTGAGTTCTTTGACTGATACCACACTTTTTCGGTCCAGTTCCTGGAGAATTTCAACGTGTCTGCTATCTTTCATCGCACCACTTCCATTCCTACTATATTTGTCTCTATTATACTACTTTTTTCAAAAAACACAAATTCAAACATTATATTAACAAGACTAAACAAAGAAAAATTTTTAAAAGAAAAAGAAAAAGCCTTCCGAAAAAAATCGAAAAGCTTTTATTTTTTTGCTATTTCTAGCAATTATTTTGCGATTGGGTAAACAGAAACTTGTTTTTTTTATCGCGACCTTTACGTTCGAAGCGTACTACGCCTTCAACTTTTTGCGAACAAAGTATCGTCTCCACCACGTCCAACGTTCACACCTGGGTAGATGTGAGTACCGCGTTGACGGTAAAGGATAGATCCACCTGTTACAGTTTGTCCATCAGCTGCTTTAGCTCCAAGACGTTTTGCTTGTGAATCACGTCCGTTTGATGTAGAACCTCCACCTTTTTTGTGGGCGAAAAGTTGCAAGTTAGCAAGATTCAATTTCAACATAATTGTTTTCCTCCATGTTAGTTTTCTGTGATAACTCTTGTTTGGACGAACTCTGAAGAGTTCTCCGATAAGTTTGCCATCCCTAAGAAAAATGATTCAAAGAATAGTTGGGTCATTTCTCTTTGATGTGGTGGAATATCTGTCGGGATTGTCACCCGAAGGAAGCCACCTTCTTCTTCGTTTAATTCTAGATCCGGTTCGTAGCCTGCAAACTTCTCAACAGAGTTGACAAAGTTAATGGCTAGAGTCGAAACCGATGCACACACGACATCAAAGCCGTATTCACCGCTTCCAGCGTGCCCAGTGATTTCTGCACTCCTCAGCTCGCCATCTTCGGCTCGTTCAAAGACTGCTTGTATCATGTGTTCTCCTAAAAATTAAGCGTTGATTGCGTTGATGACAACTTTAGTGTAAGGTTGACGGTGACCTTGTTTACGGTGGCTACCTTTTTTAGGTTTGTACTTGTAAGTAACAACTTTCTTTTGTTTTCCTTGTTTTTCAACAGTTCCAACAACAGTAGCTCCTGAAACAAGTGGAGTTCCGACAACAGTGTTTTCACCACCAACAAGAACAACTTCGTTAAATGTAACTTCTTGACCAGCTTCAACGTTCAATTTTTCAACGTAGACTGCTTGACCAACTTCAACTTTAACTTGTTTTCCGCCAGTTTTAATGATTGCGTATGTGCTCATTATGCACCTCCTATGTATTTTTGGGTTTCCCCGTATTTTTGTGAAGACTCGCCTAGCATCGTGGGACGAACCACTTATTCTCATGAAAATGAGCAACGATGATCGAGCGGTTGCACAGGCATGTGCATAGTCAACTCTCTAAGTATATCACTTCTCTCTGACAAAGACAAGTATTTTTTTGCGCTTTGAAAACGTATTTTCTATTTTTTTAATAATATTTTCAAGTTTTTTTAAAGGAAAGGAGTGGTTTTTCCTCTCTTTTGAGGATCCTTCCAGATAGATCCCACATTCTTAAAAATGTGCACGGTTTTTTCATTTATTAATCTTCTGAAGAATTTTTAACCATCATAAAACTCATGGAGCAATTGGATCAATTCCTGTTGCTGTTCTATCAAGGTCTGGCCAATCGTAGTTGATTTGATGAGGGTTCTTTCCTTAACGTGTTCAATCACCCTCTTTAAGGAGGTTTGCTCAAATGGTGAATCTACTACCTTTTGAATATCTTGAAAAGGCTGATGGGTTACTAGCTGAAATCCATAAGAATTATTTAGTAGCGAATAACCTGCTGTACCGGTTTTCTTTTGATAGGCTTCACATAGTCCTCCATCAATGACAAATAACAGCCCCTCACCACGAATCGGAGATTCTCCTTTTCCTGTCTTAACTGGTGTATGGCCATTGACAATACGTGATTCCTGATGAAAAAGATTGAATTCTTCTAAAATTAGTTGGCAGATCTTTTTTGAATTCCTGTAACTAAAATACTCATTTTCCTGTTCCTTATGAGTATTTGTATCTTCAATGAAATAACGTTCAAAAGTCGTCATCTTATCTTTTCCAAATAATGGGGAAGACTTTCCTCTCCAGCAATACCAAATTAAATCAGTTGAAAAATCATCCCCAATTTCTTTGTTTTTTGATGCTAGACGTATATGGTATTCAAAGAAATCCAATAATTCTCTACCTGCGTACTGGGCTTGATGAAGAACAAAAGGCTGAAACTCACCAGATGCCTTTAAGGGAATACAGCCATGAAAAAGCAAATGTTGATTGTAGAGCTTATACATGGAACCCTTCTGCATTAACAATTCTATATGCTTAGTTAATTTGGGTGAGCCTTGAAATGAAGCAAGTATACTGTCTACAATTTGTTTCTCTTCTGAAGTTAATTCAGAAGGATTTGATGAATCAATCGTTTGGAAACAGGTATTTTTCAAGGAATAGATTTTTCCATCGATGATAATTGATTCTTTCTCATAGTCAATTTTATCTAGCAAAATTTGATGATCCATCTGAAATTCTGGACGTCTCTTCATTAATTGAGCTTCTAACTTAAACTGGATAATCGCAAGAGCCTGATGGACCTTCTCCAATTGTAATCGTTCTTCAGCTGTATAGGAATCCGCTCTTTTACCTAATATCGGCTTAAACTGATCATTTTCTTTGTAAGTTTTATCAGCAAAAAGGGTTAACGAACGAATATTCAAACCATAAGCCTTTTCGATATCCCATAAATAACCGTAACGTGCCGCAATGCGCAACACTGTTAGTAGACATGCCTTGGAACCAAAGTAAGCTCCCATCCAAATAATATCGTGATTTCCCCACTGAATATCTAAAGAATGGAAATGAAGGAGTTCATCCATCACCTGGGAACTTCCTGCCCCTCTATCAAAAATATCTCCAACTACATGTAGATGATCAATTAGCAAACGTCGGATACTGGTTGCAAGTCCTAACATAAAGGGAGCTGCTTCTCTGAGTTCAATGACATAAGCTAGAATATTATCGAAATAAGACTTTTTATCAGACAGGGCGAGATCACTATAGATCAGTTCCTCTATAATATAAGCATACTCTTGTGGCAAAGCTTTTCTAAGTTTGGAACGACTATACTTAGCGGCTACAAAATTCAGTAAAGTTAAGAGTTGAGAAATCCTAGCGTTATACCACTCTTTCTTTTTGCTTCCTTCTTCCAAAACCACCTCTGGATAAGAGACTAGAGCGGACAGTATATTTTTCTCTTCCTGCGTCAAAGACTCCTTAAAGCAATCATTAATTTTTTCATTTAAAATCCCCGCACAACTCCTTAAAATATAATCAAATGCAGCAAATTCGCCATGGATATCACTAATGTAGAGTTCTGTCCCTTTTGGTAGATTTAAAATGGCCTCAAGATTAGTGAGCTCAGTAATGACCTTTTGACGAGTATCAAATTTTTCAAGTAAAATACGTTTATATTGCTCCATAACGTCTCTCCAAGAAATTACCATTTGTAAAACAATACCATCTTATTCAAGAATCAGGTCATCTTTTTTAATCGCTCCTCAATTAAAGGCTGTTTCCTCAATGGATTTATCCGTCATGTTGATGACTTGAGCCCTGTATTGTTTAAAGACCTTCTTCGAATAATCCAATTCCTGATAGATTTTTTCTAAATCCGTATAACTCGTTTCTTGTGTCAATCCCAAAGAATCCAAGCGATTGCTTCGAATTTTCATTAATTTTTCAGGCTCACAGATCAGTCCAATCAAGCGACGGGAATCAACCTTTTCTAAAACCTGAGGTAGAGGAACTTCCGGGATCAAAGGTAGATTTGCGACCTTATAGCCCTTATTGGCCAGGTAAATACTTAGAGGAGTTTTTGAGGTACGGGAAACACCAAGCAGGACCAAATCCGCATCTAAAAATCCCTGAGGTGCCTTCCCATCATCATATTTAACGGCGAATTCAATCGCTGAGATTTTCTTAAAATAATCACTGTCTAAGCGATGTAAGGTTCCTGGGACTTCGATTGGACTGGTCCCTGTTTTTTCCTGGATGATTTCAAAAAAGGGGTGCATGAGGTCTATATAAGCCAAGCCATTACTTTCGCTAAATTCTCTGGCTACTGATGACAACTGACTATTCACTAAAGTACTAATTACCAGTGCATCATCCTTTATAGCATCTGATAAGATCTCCAAGAGCTCCTCTTCTTGATTGACGAAAGGAAAACGGTAACTATTATTAAAAATGATCTCTGGATACTGAGCGGTTACTGCCGATAATAATTTCTGGGAAGTCCCTCCCAAAGAATCTGAAATACTATATACAATGATTTCTTTTTTCATCTTTATACCTCTTCTCTTTTTATTTCAGCGTTTCTTGCTTGTACGATAATGTAATCGAGCAAGGTCGATTTAGTCACACTTCCCACAATTTTTTTGTCATTCTCCTCATCAACAACTGGTAGTGAATCTATAGCATGATCTTGAAGGAGAGCAGCTGCTTCTAAAATACTCATTTTTTTGTTACAAGTAATAAGATGTGGCATCCGAGTCATACAAACTGCTACAGGAGTGTTATTGATACTAGAACTGAGAGAAGCCCTCAGTAGATCTTTACGCGCCATAATTCCAATTAACTCTTTTTCTTCATCAATGACATAAAGGACGTCTGCATCATACATAAATAAAGTGATGATCGCATCTTGAATATAAGAATCATGCCTTACTAAGACAGGAGAGGTCATGATCTCTCCTACTTCTTTTTGAAAGGTATCAAAAAAATAAAGCGTTTCGAGATCTAATCCTGAATAGGTATAACCAATCTTAGGAGTAGCCTTTAAAATACCAACCATCGTCAGGAAGGACAAATCTGAGCGCAGAGTCGCTCTAGAAATATCTAATAACTCAGAGATTTTCTCTCCACTTAAAGGCTGATGCAATTTTACAATTTCGACTATTTTTTTTTGACGTTCACTTAGTTTCAAACTTTCCAAACCTTTCTATCCCTCTATATGATGATTATTAAGTATAATTAAATGTAATATTTTGCGATATATTCTAGATAAATCATTTAATAAGCATCATTTTTTTACTGCCTATTATAGCAGAATAAAACAATTAGTCAACATAAAAAAGAGGCATATTTTATTTGACAAATATATATGATGTATATTACAATGTTTCTGTCTTAAATGTGACACATATTTGATTATTTTGGAGGCTTATATGACAAAATGGATTTACACCTTTGAAGAAGGAAGTGCAAATGACAAAGATCTCCTTGGGGGGAAAGGTGCGAATTTAGCTGAGATGAGTCATTTGGGACTACCAGTCCCACCTGGATTTACCATTACCACCCAAAGTTGTATCCACTATCTCGATAAACCTGATTTCTTTGATTCCATTTTAAAAGAGGAAGTTTTGAAAGCGATTACTCGCCTAGAAAGTAAAACTGGTGAAAACTTCACTGGTGAAGGCTCTAACTTACTCTTGGTCTCTGTTCGAAGCGGCGCAAAATTTTCCATGCCAGGGATGATGGATACCATTCTCAATCTTGGACTGAACGACCAACGTACCCAAATACTAGCAAAAGAAACTAACCTTGATTTTGCCTATAACTGCTATCGCCGTCTACTTCAAATGTATGCTGATGTCGTCTATGGCATTGATAAAGGACTTTTTGATGAACAACTGGCAGCCTTTGAAGAAAAACTAGCTAAAAAAGTACAGGATTTTGACCTGTCCCAACACCAAGAATTGATCAAGCACTATAAAGATCTCTATTTCAAATACGATCACCATTTCCCTGAAGACCCTAATGAGCAACTCTATGCTGCCATCCAAGCAGTCTTCAAATCCTGGAATAATCATCGGGCAAGGATTTACCGTGAACTCCATCAAATCCCTCATGACTTAGGGACAGCCGTCAATGTTCAGGCCATGGTCTTTGGAAATAGTGACCAGCATAGCGGTACAGGGGTCTGCTTCACTAGAAACCCTGCAACTGGGGAAGCGGAACTGTTTGGTGAGTTTTTGCTCAATGCTCAAGGGGAAGATGTCGTTGCTGGTATCCGTACTCCAGAGCCGATTGAAGCCTTAAAAGAGATCCAACCAGAAACCTATCAAGCTTTCAGAGACTACGCTAATGTTCTTGAAAACCACTACAAGGATATGCAAGACATCGAATTTACCATTGAGAAGGGGAAACTCTACATCTTACAAACGAGAAATGGCAAGCGGACTGCCAAGGCCTCTTTAAAAATTGCCCTAGATATGGTGGATCAAGGTCTGATCAACAAGAAAGAAGCTCTCCTAAGAGTCGAACCTGCTTCTATTAACCAATTGATCCACCCAGTTTGAAGAAACCGCATTAGAGTCGGCTACTTTCTTGGCTCAAGGTTTACCAGCTAGCCCAGGTGCAGCTACTGGTGAAATCGTCTTTACCGCAGACCGAGCAAAAGAAGTCCACCAAGAAGGTAAAAAAGTCATTCTTGTTCGTCAAGAAACCTCTCCAGAAGATATTGAAGGCATGATCGTCAGTCAAGCCATTGTTACCAGCCAAGGGGGGATGACTTCTCATGCTGCTGTTGTGGCTCGTGGGATGGGAACCTGCTGTGTCGCTGGTTGCGGAGAAGTGAGCATCAGTGAAGAAACCAAAACTCTTTCCTGTGACGGTCTGGTTCTAACTGAAGGAGATATGATCTCAGTAGACGGCTATTCTGGTCGTCTTTATAGGGGAGAAATCCCAACCGTGCTAGTAGAAAATAACCCAGATCTCCAACGCTTGCTTACCTGGGCAGATGAAATCGCTGTCCTTCAAGTTCGAGCTAATGCAGAGACCGTCAAAGACCTAACGACAGCCATGAAATTTGGTGCCAAAGGCGTCGGGCTAGCCCGCACAGAACACATGTTCTTTGGACAAGATAGGATTCTTGAAATGCGTCGCCTCATCTTAGCAGATACGGAGGAAGAGACAAATGAAGCTCTCAAAAAGCTTCTTGATTTCCAAGAAAAAGATTTTTACCAAATGTTCCAAACCGTTCAAGATAAACCAATGATTGTTCGCCTACTTGATCCACCCATGCATGAATTCCTACCTAAGGATTCACAAGAAATTGAAGAGTTAGCAAAGAAACTAAGAAAAACTCCCGATAAACTGGCCGTCCGCATCGAAAATCTGCAAGAAAGCAATCCAATGTTGGGTCATCGAGGTTGTCGCCTCGGCATAAGCAAACCTGAAATCTACAAGATGCAAACGGAAGCTATTTTTAGAAGTGCTATCAAACTCTATCAAGACGGTCAAAAGATTAAACCAGAAATCATGGTTCCTTTAATTGCAGACCAAAAAGAATTAGAATTCATTAAACAGTATCTCATCCAGCACATTGAACATCTTTTCAAGCAATATGGTCAGGAACCATTCCCTTATGAAATTGGTACCATGATTGAACTACCACGCGCTTGCCTAACTGCTGATAAACTCGCCAAAAAAATGCAGATTTCTTTTAGTTTTGGAACCAATGATTTAACTCAGATGACTTATGGCTTCTCTCGAGATGATATTGGAAAATTTATTGGCCAGTATAAGGAACGGGACATCCTTCCTTTCGATCCCTTCCAACAAATCGATAGAGAAGGTGTCGGTGAATTAATGAGAATCGCTATCAGCAAAGCTCGTCAGGTTAACCCAAATATTGCCATCGGAATCTGTGGTGAAGTTGGTGGAGATCCTTCTTCAATTTCCTTCTTCCAAGATATTCACGTGAACTATGTTTCCTGCTCTCCTTATCGTGTTCCTGCTGCTAGACTAGCAGTCGCTCAAGCAGCAATTCAAGCAAAAAACTAGTCCGTGCTTACTTGTCTATTACTTGAAACTCTCAATATTTAAAAGGATCTAGCCTTCCATTACAGACTAGATCCCTTTATTTATGGTAACAAAAAGGCCCCCTCAATTGAGAAGGACATCTCTGAGTTGAGGGTGCAATTCAAGCTTATTGTTTTTTAACTATATTGAAATATATTTTTGAAAATGTTCAGCCAACACCCCTGTATTCTGATAGAACAAAGCAGACTAGAAAATCCATTATTTGAACAGATATATAGGGCTTTTCAGCAGTAACGCTACTGGTTTAGTGCAGTTCAAAGCGATTCTAAAAAAATATCTTATCATTGATTCTTAAATTGAAAGTCACTGATAGTCAATTTAGCCTTAGACGAATCGTTCAAGCTCTTCATTTTTTCTTCTGTTTCCTTGGTGATTTTGATAGGAATGGCTGCAGCCATATTCGTTTTTAAAACACCCGATTCACTGATTTGATAGTCAACCGTCACATTTTCAAGAAGGGGTTCCCCATCATATTCTAAGTTCAAAACGAAGGAACCATCGCGATCAATTGTTGTAGTGGTGCGATTCACCAGATAGAGCAAGGCGAAACGGTTCTCCTCATCTCCAAAGGTATATCCTGGTAAAAATGCAAATAATCTTCCTGGGGTCCCAATCGTTGGATGGTCTTTAATAAATTTTTCAGCAAGCTCTAAGATTTCATTGTCCTGATTCTTGTACTGATCAGCTCTAACAAATGTGAGAGGTTCTTTTTTACTACTAGTTGATTGGCTGGTCTTCTCTTCTTTATCTGGTCCAGTAAACGATACTTTGACACAGCCTGTCAATAGAATCAAACTGGTCATTAAAATAATGATTTTTTTCATCTTGTCTCCTTATAGTCGGTTAGAAAAAGAGGCTGGATAATCCCAGTCTCTCCTATAGCAAATCCTCAATCAGGTCATCAACCTCATCTTTTTCTGCTTTCGGTGTGATCTCTGTTACGATGATACCTGCTACCGCACGCTCCACCAAAGCTTCCACATCCATCCGTTGCTCATACTGCTCCGCATTTTTGAGTTTCGGATTGGTCTTTGGACGATCCGGTGCAAAGATGGTACAACAATCTTCGAATGGCTGGATAGAGATTTCAAAGGTATCAATCTCTTGGGCAATATCGATGATTTCCAATTTGTCCATGGTGACCACCGGACGGATAACCGGCGTATTGGTCACTGCATTGATGGCCTGCATACTCTCTAAGGTTTGGCTAGCCACTTGTCCCAAGCTTTCACCATTGATAATGACCAAACCACCGCGAACCTCGCGAATGCGATCTGTAATGCGCATCATAAAGCGACGGGTCAAAGTCATGAGGTAAGCTTCTGGCGCTTTAGCCTTGATTTCCTCTTGGATCTCCGTGAAGGGCACCTCGATAAATTGGATATTGCCCCCAAACTTGGTCAACTTCCGTGTTAGATCATGAGCTTTTTTAAGAGCTCCTGGGCTGGTATAAGGTGGGCTAGCAAAGTGAACCGCCTCAATGTCCACACCCCGCTTCAAGGCGAGGTAGCCAGCTACTGGAGAGTCGATCCCACCAGAAAGCATGAGCATGCCCTTGCCGGACGTACCAACAGGAAGGCCACCTGCTCCCTTAATGGTTTCATAAGAGATATAGGCTGCTTCTTCTCGGATTTCAACTTGCAAGTTGATATCTGGTTTTTTCATCTGAGCTTGAATCGTTGGGATCGCTTCAAAGACCGCACCTCCCAAAGTTTGATTGAGCTCGCGACTATCGAGTTCAAAGGTATGGTCACTGCGTTTACTTGAGATTTTAAAGCTCAAGCCGTCCTTGTAAATCTCTTTCATAATCTCTTGCACCGCTGCTTTTAAGGCCGGAACAGATTTTTCAATCTTGTAAACAGGTGAAAAATTTTGGATTCCAAAAACTTGCTTGAGGGATTCTGCTACTGGCTCATAATCCGTCCCATGCAGATAAGCATGCGCTCGATCACGATCCGCTGTCACTTTGACAGCTGGATAGATAGATAAAACATCTTGGATATTATTGCGAAGTTTATTAATGAAACGCATACGGTTCTTTCCTTTAGTAGAAAGCTCTCCATAGCGAATCATAATTTCTGAATAGGTTAAGGTCATGTTGATTTCCTTCTAAAATTAATGTACTTTTTGTGTTTGTTCGTAAATCAGTTTGAACTTGGTCAAGAATTGCTCGACTTGGCTCATGTCATTTTCAAGATCGAGGCTCAAGCGAACAGCTGTCTGGGCGATACTCTTGTCCACTCCCATGGCAATCAAGGTTCCAGCTGGCTTACCTGCTTTGGACGAACAGGCACTAGTGGTCGAGATGTAAATATCAAACTCTTCAAAGGCATGGACCACTACTTCTCCACGAACTCCCTTGATCCCGAAAGTCAAGATGTGAGGCGCAAAGTGATCCTCACCAGAAAAGACAGTGACATCTGGATAGTTGGCCAATTCTTTGAGGATGACTTCTTTCATCTGCTGGGTCTTACTGGCAAAAGCTTCTTGGTTTTCCATGGATAAGCGTAGAGCTTTTGCTGTTGCTGCGATTCCTGCCACATTCTCAGTTGTCGAGCGCATTTCTTTTTCTTGACCACCTCCGGTTAAGAGAGGGGTGATCTTTTTGCCTTCTTTGATGTAGACAAAGCCGACTCCGCGAAGTCCATGGAATTTGTGACTAGAGAAGGTCGCAAAGTCCACGCGCTCTGGTAGATAAACTTCTGTTGCTACCTTTGCCAAGGCTTGAACAGCATCGACATGGAAACTAACCGTTGGCCGATCTTCCAGAAGAGCTGCGATATCATGGATGGGCTGGATGGAACCAATCTCATTGTTGACGGCCATGACAGAGACCAAGGTCGTTTCTGGACGGAGAAGGCTAGCCAAGGCATCCACCTTGACAAAGCCACGCGCATCCACTGGAGCATAGTCCACTTCGAATCCCTGCGTCTTTAACCAAGCAGCCGATTCCTTGATGGCAGGATGCTCGATATCAGAGACAATGATATGCTTGCCATAAGGAGCTTTCTCAAAGGCGACACCCTTGAGGATCCAGTTGTCCCCTTCTGTCCCACCAGACGTGAAGTAAATTTCCTCAGCTTTCTTGCCAATTAGCTCCGCAATTTGTTTCCGAGAAGCTTCTAAAATACGAGTAGCTTGACTACCTAGATTGTGCAAACTAGAAGGGTTGCCCCAGATCCGATTCGCTACTTCTGTATAAGTCGCAAGGGCTTCTGGATAGGGTTTAGTCGTTGCTGAATTGTCAAAATAGATCATGTCCTACGCATCCATCACTTTCTTTTTACGTAACTTCTATTTTATCATTTCTAACCGCTTGGGACAAGGATTTGATAAAGAGAGATGCGGCAAAATCACTCTATAAAATTCAGTTCTTTTTAGACATTTTTCAGAAAATGACTTATAATAGGAAAGTGTTAAAAAACAATTTTTGATAGAAAGAGAATGAACATGTCACAATATTCAAGAAGTAACAAAAACCAAAAACCTGAGGAAAAAGTTGATACAAGACCATCTCGCGGTGAGAAAGTCAAACAAGGTTTGTCCGTATTTCAAACGGTTGTAGCTACGATTGCCAGTCTCTTAGGGATTATCGTCACTTCCTTTACCATCATGAGTCTGCTCAATAAAGACAATCAAAAACAGAAGACAAACCATCTAGTAGCACCAGTGTCGTCGTAGTTCATGATAAGGGATCTGACTCCAGCGCTACCAATACAGATGCTAACACCAATACACAAACCAATTCAAGCAATACAGAAACAAGTTCTCAAAAAGAAACCGATAGCTCATCTGCTACCGAATCTAGTTCATCTGCCGCACAAGACCAAGGCTCCACAGCAACAGACAGTGGCGCAGATACAGCATCATCTGGAACCAACTAAAAAATCAGTTAGGACAACCTTACTGATTTTTTTTTGCTTTCGATGCCAGCTTTTTCTGATTTATATAGAAAGCATCTATCTCATTGTCGTACTCCCACTTGAGCTTTGAACTCTCTTCCTAGATTTGATCTAATCATTCATATGGAAACATGTTGGGTCTATCTCTGTAAGCTGATTCTGCTAGTGAAGCATATCGATTATCAAAACTGCTCAAATGCCAATTACTCAAATAATCTCCCCCCTATTCCAATGTCGGATCCTATATACATCTCATCCAAATTTAATGTATTGTCATCATTAATTGGAATATCTACTCTCCAACCCGATTCTTCAATATGATTTATACGTCCATAAACATTCATATAATATTCAGGAGTTGTCAGTCCACCATCACCCCATTGTGTCTGATCCCAATCAATCTGAACGGATTCGACTTTTGAATTTTGTGCTTTGACTAAATCAATAACCTTCTGTTCGTGTTATTTTAGGTAGTCCAGTTGTTCTTTTTTTATGTCTCCTTCTGGTTTTTGTACGACTTTCTTTGGAGATGAGGTCGTTATCTTCTGTTCGGGTCTTTTGATCAGGGTCATGATTTTTCCTCCAAGAAAAACCAGTCCTAGTATCGGTAACAAAATGATCAAAAATAGTTCTACACGTCTCTTCATCTCTTCTTCTCCAATCATTTCTTTCGTACTGAATGAGCCAGTCTCTTTCCTAACTATTATAGCATCTTTCATTTGAATCTCAATCTAACTCACTAGTTAGAGACTTTTATAAGGCAATCATAAAAGAACTTGCGGTGTTCTGCTAGAATATAGATAATCCTTTTTTACAAATAACACCTAAGTGATGCTAAAAATTCAAATGTTGCATTTTTGTAGAGTATCTAAATATATAATGAAACTTTCCGCTGTGAGAAAAGTGCTAGAAACACCATTGGTTCTAGCACTCGGGAGTTTTGGGAGTAAAACAGTTTGGGAAACTGTTTTAGCCTGAGCCTAAAAATTAAAAAGCGAAGGGGTCCAAAACTAAGTCATGGAACTTCCTGGATTGCTGAAATCATCCACTGGATAATTTCACCTAACGTCCGTATTCACTTAAGGAAAGTTTCTAAGAGAAGTTTATCTTCAATCAAAAAGGAACCCGAAGGTTCCTTTTGTGTTATTTTCGATACATCTTGACCTGAAGGTAAAGATCGTTATAAACTCCAAGCAATTTCTTGCCTAATTGTTGATAGACTTCCAAATGGTCTAGTGTTTCATCACTTGGATAGAAGGATTGGTCATCTTGGATTTCTTTTGGCAACATGGCTTTGGCTTTTTTATTTGGCGTTGAGTAGCCGACATAAAGAGCATTTTTCAAAGCATTTTTAGGACGAAGCATGAAGTTAATGAAGGCATATGCTGCTTCTTTATTTCACGGTTTTTGGAATGACAATGTTATCAAACCAAAGGTTGCTGGCTTCAGTTGGAACGACATAGCGAAGATCCTTATTGGCTTCGAGCATTTGGCTAGCCTCTCCTGAGAAAGTAACCCCAATAGCCGCATTGTTTTGGATCATATAGCCTTTCATCTCATCGGCCACCAAAGCTTTGATATTTGGCGTCAAGGTGTAGAGTTTATCTACTGCCTCTTGCAATTTCTTTGGATCCTTTTCATTGAGGCTATAGCCCAAGGTATTGAGACCAATTCCCATGACCTCACGCGCACCATCGTACATCATGATGTCATTTCTGTACTCTTCACGCCAGAGATCTGACCAATGTTCAGGAGCATTTTTAACCATCTTGGTATTGTAGACAATCCCCAAGGTACCCCAGAAATAAGGTACTGAATATTGGTTACCCGGATCAAACGATTGGTTCAAAAGTTTTGGATCAATATTTTCCATCCCTTTGATCTTAGATTGGTCCAACTTTTCAACCAGATGCTCATCCATCATCTTGGCAATCATGTATTCACTAGGAATCGCAATATCGTAGGTGGTTCCCCCTTGCTTGATCTTGGTGTACATGGCTTCGTTGGAATCAAAGGTATCATATTGCACCTGAATTCCTGTCTCTTTTGTGAATTCCGTTAGCAATTCTGGATCGATATAATCTCCCCAGTTGTAGATGACCAACTTGTCACTATTCTTGGTATTCATGCTCGCTTCGATCTGGTGGCTAATTCCCCAGAGGACCAGAATGACAAGGACAATCCCAGTTAGGAATGAATAAAGTTTTTTCATGCTGCTTCCTCCTTTTCACGGGTAATAAAGTAATAACCGATGACCAAGAGCACACTAAAGAGAAAGACAAGGGCGGACAAGGCATTGATACTGAGGGAAATTCCTTGACGCGCACGTGAGTAGATCTCTACAGACAAGGTTGTAAAGCCATTTCCGGTTACAAAGAAGGTCACGGCAAAGTCATCAAGAGAATAGGTAAAGGCCATAAAGTAGCCAGCAATAATGGCTGGTGTCAGATACGGCAACATGATTTCTTTGAGCATTTGGACTTGAGTAGCTCCCAAGTCATAGGCAGCATTGACCATATCCCGGTTCATTTCCTTAAGTCGTGGCAAAACCATCAAGACCACAATGGGAATCGAGAAGGCCACGTGGCTAGCCAGAACAGATAGGAACCCTAGCTGGTACTTCACCGTCGTAAAGAGTATCAAGAAGCTGGCCCCGATCATAACGTCTGGCGCTACCATGAGAATGTTGTTAATGGAGAGCAAAGGCCCTTCTAACTTTTTCTTCGATTGGTAGATATAAATGGCTCCAAAGGTTCCAATCACCGTCGCAATCAAGGCTGACAAGAAGGCCAAGAGGAAGGTCTCTGATAAGATCAGCATCAGGCGACTATCTGCGAACAATTCATTGAAATGCTCAAGCGTGAAGCCTGTGAAGGCATTCATATCTCCCCCTTTATTGAAGGCATAAAAAATCAAATAAAAGATAGGAAGATAGAGGATCAAAAAGACGAAACCTAGATAGAAATGAGATACTTTTTTCATCGTTCTCTCCTTTCTCTAGTTGCCCACATGGTAAAGAGCATAGCTAGGATCAGAACAACTCCGATGGTAGAACCCATTCCCCAGTTTTGTGTTGTTAGGAAGTGCTGTTCAATCGCAGTCCCTAGGGTAATGACGCGGTTTCCCCCGATCATCCGTGTCAACATGAAGAGACTCAGACTAGGAATAAAGACAGACTGCACACCTGAGCGGACTCCATTCATGGACAAGGGGAAGACCACATGACGGAAGGTGTCCCAACGATTGGCTCCCAAATCATAGCTGGCATTGATCAAGTTTGGATCTAAGTCATCTAAGACATTAAAGATCGGCAAAATCATAAAAGGCAACTCGATGTAGCTGGCTACAAAAATAAAGGAGAAATCAGTAAAGAGGATCTGCTGGGGAGCGACTCCGAGAAAGCTTAAAAAGCTATTGATGGAGCCGTTTTGACCAAAGATTCCGATAAAGGCATAGGCCTTGAGCAAGAGATTGACCCAGGTTGGCAAGACGATCAACATCAACCACAACTGCCGGTGTTTGAGCAGCGTCAAAAAGTAAGCAGTCGGGTAGGAGATCAAAAGCGTCACCAGGGTGACGATTCCGGCATAAAGGACCGAATTAAAGCTCATCTTTAAATAGGTCAAATTTTGCGAAGTAAAGAACTCTTTGTAGTTTTCAAGTGAAAACTGCCCTTCAACGTTGAAAAACGATTGAAAGATGATCATGACTACAGGAGCCAAGACAAAGAGAAAAATCCACAAGAAATAGGGGAGGATAAATAGATTAGAGGTTGTTTTCTTCATCTCTTTCCTCCTCAATGGCATTAATCAAACCAGCTTCTTGCTCTTCCACTTCAACGTACTCTTCGATCCGCGCATCGAATTCTTCTTCGGTTTCGTTGAGACGCATAACGTGGATATCTTCTGGTTCAAAGTCTAGCCCGATAACTTCTCCTACGATGGCCTTCCGAGTGGAGTGGATCATCCACTCATTTCCCAAATCATCATAGGCGATGATCTCGTAATGCACACCACGGAAAAGCTGGGTGTCCACCTTCACTTGGAGCTTGCCTTCTTCAGGAAGAGTGATTTGCAAGTCTTCAGGACGAATGACGACTTCAACTGGTTCGTTTGGACGCATCCCACCATCGACGGCTTCAAAGCGTTTGCCATTGAACTCAACCAAGTAGTCCTCGATCATGCGACCATCTAGAATGTTAGATTCACCAATAAAAGTCGCTACAAAGTGGTTGATCGGTTCATCATAGATATCAACCGGTGTACCAGATTGGACGATCTCTCCTTCATTCATGACAAAGATCCAGTCACTCATGGCAAGGGCTTCTTCTTGGTCGTGGGTAACAAAGACAAAGGTAATCCCCAAACGTTGTTGCAATTCCCGCAACTCATACTGCATGTCTGTCCGAAGCTTCAAGTCAAGTGCAGACAAGGGCTCATCTAAAAGGACCACTCGTGGTTCATTGATAATAGCCCGTGCAATAGCTACCCGCTGGCGTTGACCACCGGATAATTTTTGGATCGAACGTTTTTCAAATCCTGCTAACTGGACCATTTTCAAGACTTCTGAAACTCGACGTTCGATCTCAGCCTTATCCACCTTTTTCAAACGAAGGGGAAAAGCCACATTTTCAAAGACCGTCATATGTGGAAACAGGGCATAGGACTGAAAGACGGTGTGGACGTCCCGTTTGTTGGTAGGGACATCATTGATCCGTTCCCCATCAAGGTAGACATCTCCAGTCGTCGCGTCCAAAAGACCGGCAATGATATTAAGGATAGTCGATTTCCCTGATCCAGATGCACCGAGCAGGGTATAGAACTTCCCTTCTTCCAATTCAAAATTGATATCCTTTAGGACAACGGTTCCGCTATCTTCAAAGACCTTTGAAACATTTTTGAACTCAATAATTGGTTTTTTCAATTCACATAAATTCCTTCTTTACTACGATTACCAAACTGCTTTTCAAAAGAAAACGCAGCGGCTGACAGGAAGACCTGTCAGACCACCAATACCTCTCGGGGACTTACTAGACTGCCCCACCTATTTACGGTATCGATAGGCACTCACCCCCTCTCCGACTGATGCTATCGATGGTTCACAATCAATTGTTCTTCAATACTAAAGCTCTTAGGCTTGGCCGATAATGCGAACTTCTGGTTCTAAACGGACGCCTGAGTGAGCTTCTACTGCCTCAATGACATGGGCGATCAAATCTTCGTAGTCCTTAGCTGTTCCATTATCGACATTGACCATAAAGCCGGCATGCTTTTCAGAAACTTCCACACCACCGATTCGATAGCCTTTTAGACCTGCTTCACTGATCAATTGACCTGCAAAATGGCCAACAGGACGCTTAAAGACAGATCCACATGAAGGGTATTCAAGGGGTTGTTTCAACTGACGAAGATGGGTCAACCGATCCATCTCCTGCTTGATCGCCTCGTGATTGCCTGGTGACAAAGCAAATTTGGCAGAGATGACGACAGCGCCTGTTTCTTGAATCTTAGAATGACGGTAGCCAAAAGCTAGTTCACTCGCTGACAGAGTTTCGATCTCTCCGTCTTTGGTCAAGACCTTACAGGATACTAGGACATGCGCGATCTCTCCTCCATAGGCTCCCGCATTCATAAAGACTGCGCCACCGACACTGCCTGGGATGCCACTAGCAAACTCGAAGCCTTTCAAACTATGGTGCAAGGCCACATGGGTGGTGTCGATGAGTTTAGCACCTGCCTCTGCTTCGATCACATAACCATCCACACTGATGTCACGCAAGCGATCAAACATAATGACAAATCCCGGAATGCCCCCATCGCGGACAATGATATTGGATGCATTGCCCAGGACCATCCATGGAATTTGCTCTTGGTTGGCAAATTGAACGATGCGCTTAATTCGTATTGGTTGCGAGGAAAGGCTAAAAATTCAGCATTCCCACCTACCTTTGTGAAGGTATAATGTTTTAAAGGTTCTTGAAAACGGATATCAATCCCTTCAAGAATTTGATTCATTTTTTCATTCATCTTTCTGTCTGTTCTCTCTCTATAAAAATACAAACTATTATACCAAATTTTTGACTATTTTTCGACCCTAAAAAACAAAAGAAGACCTATAATATTCAGGCCTTCCTTTTATCATTCATTATGCAATTTTACGAGCAATGGCACGATTCTTTTGTCCATCCAGAGCTGATTTGACCGAAATCCAAGCACCACCAAGAGTAAAGACAGCTAAGAGTGCTAGATTCAAGTAAAATTTATCAGGGACATCCCCCTGAGAATGTCGCTTCATTGAGAAGCGTCCAGGACATATCAAATGGCAAATCCAGTTCACTCATAAGCGCCAACGTATAATCTAATTGGTTGACCAAAAAGACGGTCAAGACCATCAAAATAGCTGAAACTACCACACCTTTTTTAGTCAATTTCTTACCAAGAATCTCATAACCTTTGATGGTACAATAACCGAGGGCTGCACCTGCCAAAACAGACACATAGCCAAGACGCGCTACTAAGAGGGCAACTGCTCCACCGATGATCACACCGATCACAGCACCTACAATCCCTAAGAGGAAGTTTTCTTCCCGCGCTTCATAAGCCTCAACTGTATCTTGCACTTCGGCTTGGTAAGCTCTAAAGGTTGCATCGTCGATTAAGAAGATCGCATCTCCAATTTGATACAGACCAATTGGTCCTTCCTCACCCGTTTGCGCATTCACTTGCACAAATTGGTGGTTGAGCAAGAAATCAACAATATCTTGGATGGCTGTCCATAAGGTTTCGACAGCCTTGCCTTTGGTCATTCCGCCTTTGACAACGATCGAGGTCAAGTAACCATCAGAAGAGATGGCATTAATGGCTTTTGATTGTTCTTTTAATTCATTCCAAAGAATTTCACTATCTTCGATCAAGTCTCCTTCGGAACCTTGTTTCACACTGAGTGAAATGGTAAATACATTCTTGGTTTGAGCGCCTTCAATGACTAACAAGAAGCCTTCACGCTCCCCGTACATCACACGAGCTTCGCCATCAAATTGCAGACCAAGATCGGTAGCAATACTATATAAATATTCTGGTTTCATGTTTCCCCTAGATTTTCAGGAAAGCTTGAGCTTTTCCCCATACTGTTCCCATTCTACCATAGGAGAAGCAAAAAGGACATATACATTCGTATACATCCTTCTTTCATTTGTGTTACATTCGGGTTTAATTCTCAACACGAACGCCAAATGTGTCAATTTTAAGTTGGAAAAATCTGACCATCTAGCCCGAGTTTTTCGAGAGCTGCGACAAAAGGCTGCTGTATGCTCTGGCGCTAAGAGGTTCATGATCGTTGGGCCTGCTCCCGACAGATAGGGTGGCGTAAGCCCCATGCGCATGGGCGACTTCTTTAACCTGAGGAAACTCTTTGACAAGAGATTGACGGTAGCGTTCGTGGAAATGATCAGACTCGATGGAGCGACCAGCCGTCAGCAAATCTCCCTTGAGGAGAGCTGCGATAGCGACATTGGCTACGCTACTAGCTGCAACAGCTTCCTTATAAGACCATTCTTTCGGTAGGACATTCCGACTATCACTGGTCTTCAATTGGTAGCTCGGTACAAAGGCCACAAGGTCACAGCTTGGGAAGTCAGCCGTGACATATTGGACATCTTCACCGATGTAGCTCGCAATGACCATATTCCCAAAGATAGCTGGAGCTACATTATCCGGATGACCTTCGATCTCGGTCGCGATGCGCAATTTCTCAGCATCTGATAGCTGGAGGTTGGCTAATTGGTTAGCCAATTCAATCCCTGCGACAATGACCGAGCTAGAAGAACCCAGACCACGCGCCAAAGGCACTTCACTAGTCATCTTGATCCGATGGGGTTGCATATCAGTTGAGATAGAAAGAGCTGTTGAGAGCAAGAGGTTTTTCTCATCTGTCGGAATCCCTGCTCCAAGATCATGCTCAATAAACCAAGCATCAGCTGGTTCAAGGACTTCAATAGTCAAATAGCGAGTCACGGCAATCCCAACAGAATCAAAACCTGGCCCTACATTGGCACTGGTTGCTGGAACAATAATTTTCATGCTTATTCTCCCAAGACTTTAAAGGTATTCAAGAGTTCGAAATTCGCCTCTGAATCCAATTTCAACCAAGTTCTTGAATTGTGTTTGGTTGACTTGGTGGGTAATGATGACGACACTTGCAAATTGACCATCTGAGTCTTCTTGGAGGATTTGCTTGAAGGAAGCTCCTTCTGCATTAAAGATCTCCGCAAGACGCAAGATTTGACCAGTCGCATCTGGTGCCTTGATTGAGAAGTAATAATTGTTCTTCACGTCTTCTGGTTTAGCCAATTGAAGAGGGCGGCTGTATTCATTGAAGGCTTTACCGATTGTTCCTTCTTTTAGTCGACGGACAATGCGAACGAGGTCGGCTACGACACTTGTCGCAGTTGGTTTTTGACCAGCACCTGGTCCGTAATACATAGACTCACCAATACCGATGGATTCCACATAGACCGCATTCATAACGTCGTTCACTCCTGCGAGTGGATGTTGTTTTGGAAGGAAGGTTGGTGTCACTTCTGCTGCGATCCCTGACTCTGTTTCAACGATGGAGCCGACCAGCTTGATGACATAACCAAGGCTTTGGGCAACCGATACATCTTGAGGAGTGATCTGGCTGATTCCTTTGTGACCCACTTGGTCAAATTGGATATTCATCCCAAAGGCAAATTGGCTCAAGATCACCATCTTGTAAGCAGCATCGATTCCTTCAACGTCGTTGGTTGGATCACTTTCAGCGTAACCAAGACGTTGCGCTTCTGCTAAAGCATCCTCATAAGTCCAGCCTTCTTCGACCATTTTAGTCATCATGAAGTTAGAGGTTCCATTGACCACACCAAGAACCTTGGTCACCTTGTCGGAAGCAAGGGAATTCACCAAAGTGCGAAGGATTGGGATCCCACCAGCTACGGCAGCTTCATAATAAAGGGCCACTTGGTGTTTTTTAGCAATCTCTAGCAACTCGCTTCCATGAACGGCAAGAAGGTCTTTGTTAGCAGAAACCACATGTTTGCCTGCTTCTAGCGCACGGGTGATAAAAGTCTTAGCTGGCTCGATACGGCCCATCAATTCGACCACGATGGCAATGTCCTTGTCTTCAATGATCTCATCGACATTGGTCACAAAGTTGTAGTCATGACCTGCAGCTTGCAATTTTTCCTTTTCCGCATCATCTCGAACCAAGACCTTGGCGATCTCGATTTCATCTTGAGCTGCCTGGGTGATTTTTTCATGGTTTTCTTTTAATAAAAATGGTACGCCACTAGCAACAGTACCAAATCCTAGTAAGGCAATCTTAACAGACATCCTATTGACTCCTTGAATTTTCTATAGTAGCTCCATTATAACAAAAACTTGAGCGTTTGACAGCCAATTGCCTTAAAAATTCTGAATTTTCATGACAGGATCTGCCTGTAGCAAGTTCTGGAAAAGAACATAGAATTTGTGGTACAATAAAGAAAATAATGAAAGCGGTGACACTATGAGTAAACGAAGAGTACCTAAAAAAATCAAAGTCCTACTTGGAATCAATGCACTCCTCTTGGTCTGTATCTTTATTTGTAGCTTTCTTCTAATCAAGCGGATCACTCAGCCGAGTGATGGAAATACCAGCGGCACTGCCATGACGCGCTCGCTAGATGAACACAGTTCCTCTATCGAGTGGACCCGAGTGAAAAAACCGGTCAAACTGCCCATCCTCATGTACCACTCCGTGCACAATATGGCCGAGTCTGAAGCTGCCAATGCCAATCTGATTATCGATCCAGAAACCTTTGAAAGCCAACTAAAGGCCCTGAAAAATGCGGGTTACTACACATTGACGCCAGAGGAAGCCTATCGCATCCTCGCTAAAAATGAAGTCCCCAAAGGAAGAAATATGTCTGGCTGACCTTTGATGATGGTGTCGAGGATTTCTATACCATCGTCTATCCGCTTCTTAAGAAATACAAGATGACGGCCACCAACAATATCATCACGGACTTTACCCAAAAGGAAAAAGAAAATGTCCTGACCTTTGACCAAATCAAAGAGATGAAAAGTGCTGGCTTGACCTTTGAAAGCCATACGGTCAATCATCCAGACCTAGCCAATTCCAGTCTTGAGACCCAAAAGAATGAGCTGGTTGCTTCTAAACGCCTGCTGGATAAGGTGCTGGATCAAAATACTAGCGTTATCGTCTACCCATCCGGTCGCTACAGCCAGGTCACAATCGACCAGGCCAAGAAAGCCGACTACAAACTAGGCCTCACCACTAAAAATGGACTCGCCAGCTCCGCTGATGGCCTCTATTCCCTCAAACGAGTTCGGATCCTTCCAACCACTACAGGAGAGGACCTCCTAGCCATGATCCAAGAATAAAGAAAGAGAGTGGGACAGAAATCGGTAATTCGTTAGAATTCGATTTCGTCGTCCCACCTCCGCACAGTTGAGTAGGGCTGTAAAAGCTGATGAAATCAGCGTAGTAGAGCCCACTCAACCACTGCGTTTTGCTCGACAATACAAAAATAATTGAGAGGCTAGGACTTTTGTCCCAGCCTCTTTTGTTAGAGTTCCTTCTCTAGTTCATTTAGAAAGGTGATTAAAAATTGATGGCGACTTTCTGCCATTTGCTTGCCAGTCTCCGTGTTCATTTCATCTTTTAAGAGAAGCAATTTGTCATGGAAATGTTGGACGGTATCAGTGAGGGACCTCCCTTTGTGGCCACCATAGGAAAAAGTTCGCGCAATTCCTACAGCTCCTATCGCATCCAGGCGGTCTGCATCCTGGACAATCTTGCCTTCTAAGGTTTCTGGATGCTTACCGCGATTTGCTGAAAGAAACAGCATTGATAACCCGACAAATCTGGTTGATTTGGTCTTGAGGAATACCGATCTCTTCTAGAAACATGCGAGCATTCGCATTATTCTCTGTTTGAAACAATTTATCATCATCAGCATCGTGAAGAAGAGCTGACAAGCCCACTATCTCCAGATCACATGGACCTTCTGCTTGTGCGATTCTCATAGCATTGGTATAGACGCGGAGGGTATGCTCTACATCATGGCCATCCGCTCGATCAGCAAATAAGGTTTTAACATACTGCTTAGCAACTTGGATTCGTTCTTCGATCATCGTTCTTGTCCTTTGTTTAATCTCTGCTCAGTTTTATCTATTCATTTGAACTAGTTATGGAGATGTGCAGTTTACTTTAAAACCACCTCTCGGTGGTGATTACTTCTTCTTTTGTGGGAAGAGAGGAAGGCCTAGGGTCGCGATTTTCTCAGCGGGAATCTTCATGCCATCCTTGATCCATTTGGAGATGACAGAGACAATGGCTGAGCTCCAGAAGGAATTGAGGTAGCTGCCAGCGCCATTCGAGGAGCTGCCATTTCGTTTTTCTAAAAAGTCATAGACTGCCTTGGTCAAGAGCCGCTCGAAATTATAATCAATGGCTAGACTGATGATCTTGGCTTCTTTCTTGACTTCCTTAAAGAGGTAGACCCAAACTTGGTAGAGGTCTGTCTTGAGGTTATAGCCATCTAAAGACTTGGTAATCTTTGCGATACTAGATTGAAAGATGGACTCTAGAATCTCTTCTTTGGAGTCATAATTACGGTAAAAGGCTGAGCGAGAGACACCCGCACGCTGAACCAGCTCAGAGATGGTGATCTTTTTCAGATCTTTTTTCTCCAACAATTGCAGGAGAGAGATTTCGATGGATTCTCGTGTAATCGCATTGTTTTCTCGGTTAAATCGTTTGAGATTTTCCAAGGATTTCTCGGATATTTTTCTTTCTGCCATAACATTTACTTTCTATCTGTCTCACCTGATGATATCTGCTTGGATAGCATTGTACTTCATGATATAATTGTAAAAGAAGACATACTACTTGTCAATGTACATTTTTATACAATTATGAGGTATGAACTGATGAAATGGAAAATTATTGCGGATTCAGGCTGTGACTACCGCTCTTTGGACAATCTGGCACCGGATACGGAGTTTGTCAGTGTCCCATTGACCATCCAAGTGGGAGAAACTATCTACACAGATGATGTCCAACTCAATATCGATCAGATGATGGAAGAGATGTATGCGACTACGACTGCTTCTAAGTCTGCCTGTCCGAGTCCCGATGATTATATGAAGTCCTTTGAAGGAGCTGAAATATCGTCGTTGTGACCATCACTGGAACCCTTTCAGGTAGCTACAATAGTGCTGAGGTGGCCAAGAAGATTTATCTAGAAGAGCATCCGAATACCAATATCCACGTCATTAATAGCTTGTCAGCTGGGGGTGAGGTGGACCTGATCGTTCGCAAGCTCAATCAGTTGGTCGCTGAAGGCCTCGATTTTGATCAAGTAGTCGATGTGATCACGACCTACCAGTCTAAGACGAAGTTGCTCTTTATTTTGGCCAAGGTTGATAATCTGGTCAAAAATGGGCGTCTCAGCAAATTGATCGGGACTGTTGTCGGGCTCCTCAATATCCGTATGGTCGGCGAAGCCAGTAAGACAGGTACCCTCGAGTTGCTTCAAAAAGCACGGGGCCAAAAGAAAGCGATCAAGGCTGCTTTTGATGAATTAATCAAGGCAGGCTATAATGGCGGGCATATTACCATCGCCCACCGCAACAATGAAAAATTTATCGAGCAATTCTCTGAATTGGTTCGTGAAAAATTTGCCCGTGCAAACATTGAAGTCCTTCCTACTTCTGGACTTTGTAGTTTCTACGCCGAAGAAGGCGGGCTCCTCATGGGGTATGAGATTTAAGTTACCACTAAAAAGAGGCTAGGACAAAAGTCCTAGCCTCTCAATTGTTTTTGGATTGTCGAGCAAGACGCAGTGGTTGAGTGGGCTCTACTACGCTGATTTCATCAACTTTACAGCCCTACTCAACTGTGCGAAGGGGGGGGGACGACGAAATCGAATTCTAACGAATGACCGATTTCTGTCCTACTCTTTCTTTTTATTCTCCGATCTCTTGGTAGAGAGTGCGGATTTTTTTGCGGTAGATGGTAGAACTGATCCCAGCTCCGATTAGCAGGATGACACTATAAAGGATCACAGCCAGCAGGGTGCTGACGGAATGATAGGTCCAAATGAAGCTGACAATGATCAAGAGAAACATCACAAAGAGAAAGATAATCAAGAGAATAGACTGAAGAACTGCATTCCCACGATGACGGGTCATCAACTCTGTAATATTGGTCCAATTGGTACTAAAATTTTGAAAATCTTTGACATAGTCTCCAATGCAGATCGGAATGGTGGTTACGACCCAAATCAGCAACATGGCAAGGATGGCCAAGGGATGCACGCCAAAATAGAAACAAACACCAACCATAAGAAGGACAGGAAGGATGGATTGCACCAGATAGAGCAACCAAAACTTCATAAAGAGATAGCGCTTGAAATCAATAGGGAGCGATCTCAAGTACTCAAAGTTTTCACGCTCCAGCGAAATACCGATACTGGTCAAGCCTCCAAAACTATTGAAAACACCGATCAAGAAGGCAACAAGGGCCAGTGGCACCAGATACTGGGGTGTCAAGTAAGGACGGAGGCCTCCTATATTTTTCGATGCTCCTGCTGCTCCACTAAGTAAGAAAATGTAAGGCAGAATGCTCATCATCAAGAGAACTTGCGCCATAAGGGTTCCATCGCTCAAGAGTCTGCGATGATACTGAATGACAAATCGTCTAAAAGAGTCTTTCTGACCCACATGGATCGCTCTCACGCGCTCTTTGACAGTTTGGTTGGTCGAAACCGCAAGGGCTGCATCATAAAACTGCGGGATCACAAGTTTACGAACCAGGCCAATCAAGACCAAAAGGACCAGGATCCAGCCCAAGACGCCAAGGATCGCTCCTCCCTCAAAAGGATGGAGGATAAACTGATGAAAGGCAACAAAAGGCGGAAAAAGAATGGGAATATCTGCTCCACCCGACACCTCTACCCGGTGAGTTTGGACTAGATTGAGATAAAGATAAGCGCCTAGACTGAGGAGGGATCCGATTCCGACCATGAGATTAGAGACCAAGGTCGTGTGTTTTTTGAAAGAGGGTCTTAGTGATTAGATGGGAGAGGATGATCGTCGCTAAAAAGAGAACGCCTAAGAGAATTAAGGCACAAAAGAGGCCTAGCAGGATGCCTAACGGATTGAAACCACCTGCCTGCACAGGGAGGATCAGAAAATAGCTGATCAAGGGAAGGATAGCCATGAGGAGGGTCAGGATGACCGAGATGCTCTTTCCTGCTATGACTTCTGCATCTGAGAAGGCATAGGGGCGGTAAAACTGCAGGTCCTTGCTTTCATAAAAGACATTGTAAAAGCTCATAAAGCCTTGGGAAATGGTCATCAAGGAAAAGAGGGCGACCATATTGACAAAGAAGGCTGGTTGGTTGACAAAATCATAGATGCTAAAGAGCAAGCCAAATATGACGAAATAGACTAGGCCTAAAAAGAGGTAATTGAGCACCGATTTACGGGCAACATTAAGTTTGACGTCCGGTTTTTTGGCCTGTTTGGCACGTAATTTTGCGATCTGGGCGGGCTGACTGGCATAGATGATATTGACATTGACCAGCTGTTGGATGATCTTAAGACGCATGATCGCCACCTTCTTCCTTCCGCCCCGCTAGGCTGAGATAGATACTTTCCAGACTTTGTTCGGGGTGTTGACCCTTCAATTCCTCGATCGTCCCATAGAAGATGAGATTACCTTTTTTGAGAATGGCGATCTTATCACAGAGTTGTTCGGCCACTTCTAATACGTGGGTAGAGAAAATAACCGTCTTGCCGCGATCCGCATGTTGGCGCATCATTTGTTTTAAATCGTAAGAAGCCTGTGGATCCAAACCAGTCATGGGTTCGTCCAAGACCCAGATATCTGGATCCGACAAGAGGGCTGCAATGACAAAGACCTTCTGGCGCATCCCATGTGAAAAGGATTCAATCACTTCATAGCGGTGGCTCTGAAAATCAAAGATCGTAAGAAGCTCTTCCAAGCGTTGATCACAGTCTTTCTGACTCATATCATAAGAGGTCGCAACCAACTCCCAGAATTCATTGGCTGTGAGGCGCAAGAAAAGATCTGGTGAATCCGCTACATAACCGATCTTCTTTTTGATCGCCAGCCGATGGCTATAGAGGTCCTGACCATCCACTTCAATTGATCCAGTAGTTGGGGTGATGACACTGACCAGGCTCTTAATCGTCGTTGACTTTCCAGCTCCGTTGTGGCCAATCAAGCCGACAATTTGTCCATCTTCGATGGTCAGATCCAAGTGGTTGAGGGCAATGTGCCCATCGTAATCTTTGGTAACTCCGTGAAATGTAATCATGTTAACTCCCTAATGGATCCTCATTGGGACCGTTTTTTCTTATTCTGTTGATAAGCGATCATCGAAATGGTAGAGCAATTCTAGCAGATAGTTTGGAATGGTCTCTAAGAAGTCTTCTTTGTAGACCCGCTCTCCTCGCTTATGCAATTCTTTGCCCCAAGGGCCTAGATTGACCGCTGGAACCTGAATTTGGGCAATTTTTTCCAGATCCAGATCATAGACCTGGGCTGGTGTGGCTAGGCTATCCAAGACGACTTGATAAGAGGCCACATCCTTTTCCAAGGCACAATAACTGGTGTCGTTAATCCCCATAAAGTATTCTTCGACTTTTAAGAGGTAACCTCTTGTGTCCAGATACTCGCGGTAATCAGTGATGAGTGACACGATATTGAGATCGGTATTGTCCAAAAAGCGGCAGTTCATGGAAGGATAATAGGGGGGCGCAAAACCAATAACCACCATAGGATCCTTATCTCCGAGAAACTCAAGGAGTCGCTGGATTTGCTGAATCGCAAGGCTCTGGTAGCTGGTCCCATTACGAAAATCTTGCTCCGCTTTTTTATTAGAAGCTTCTCTAAAGTCTTGGTAACCCTCTAAGTCTTGGCAACGTTCCTCTAGTTGTTGATAGGTGATGACTCTTGGCCTTGCAATAATATGTTCTTGGCCAGCCTGATCCTGCAAGTGCTCATACTTCTTGTAAAAGGCGTCCAAGGCCTCTTGACTAAGCTCATAGATACGTTGCAAGAGCTCTTGCGGTGTTTTCTTCAAATGCAATACACTGAAATAACCAGCCGCATAGAGCACGGTCGATACATCGTACTGCTCCTTCAAATCTCTGAGATAGGACCAAGAAGGAAGGGGAGACGTTTCTCCCAAGGCTTGATCTGCCAGATCGGGATGAAGATCTAGCTGGCTTGCGATGGCTACTAAGAGGGACAAGGCATTGATCCCTTTAAGGGGCTCCTTCATATGGGACAAGACGCCTTGCGCCACAACGACTGGCATGAGTTTGCCGACTGTGCCAATGTGAAGGACCTTTTCTTTTCCTACTTCCGATTCAAAGGGTTCTGAATCCACTGCTAATACATAATTCAGATCAAACTTTTCCTGCAAATCTGTGAGGAGGCCCAAGGCTCCACGCATCCCACGTGAATAAGATTCCTCGTCTCCAACAGAGAGATAGAGCAGATTGACCTGGCCTCCTGAGGGATCTGCCGCATAGGCTTCCAGAACCCCCAATTGAAGGGCTAGGGCTGCTTTCATATCGCAAGACCCTCTGCCAAATTTCCAATCCCCAGAAGCTAAATCTTCCTGCATATCTTGCCGCCTATCCAGTGTTTTCAAGGCTTCTGCTACTTGATCAGAATCGAGCGCGATTTCTGCCAAATTTCCATAGTCTTCTAGATCGACTGTATCATGGTGATGGAAAAGGATTACTGTTTTTTTCTTGCCCTTATCAACCAAGGCCCAATTGACCGATCGATGCAAGTGATCCTGTGGCACCTGATAGCGTCCAAAATAGTCCGGATGTTCCTTGAAATAGGGGATCTGTCCAATCCGTTGATCCAGGTAGGCTTCGATTCCTTGTTCGGTCTCAGTATTGGTGAAGCTTGGAATCGCCAAGGCTTCGGTAAAAATCGTTTCGATGCTCTCTCTATTGGTGGTTTTCACTTTCTCTCCATCCTTCTTTTCTATTATTCATCTTTGTGAGCTTTGCCAAGTGACAAGAGGCTGGTGAGCATGAGTCCTAGGAAGCCAAAGAGGGTCCAAGGGCTTGTTGCTTGACCTGTTTTTGGAAGGCTTGGTTGGCTTGTCACTTCTATCTTATCTTTATCAGCTCTTTGAGCCAATTCTTGTGCAGTTTCTTCTTTTTGTTCCTTACGGAAGTCCATCAGATCCCGACCGTGGCTTGGTTTTTGAGGAATTTCAGAAATAGCTGGATTGGTTGGAGTCATTAGATTACTTGGAACAATTGGTTTTTCTGCTTGATCTACTGGACTTGGGTCTTGTTCAGGATCTACTTTTGGTTGAATGGTTGCAATTGGCAAGATCCGATCTGCCAATGTGGCATACTCTGTATCTTTTTCGCTCGGTTGATAACGGAACAAGAGAGACCGACTGTTTTCTACGATTGGAATCGTTGCAGAAATAGAATCTGTCTTGAAGGTCACTTCATAAGGATCTGCAAAATAGATGTAATCCGGATCATAGGTGTGCAAACTCAAAACCAGTCGATGGCCTTTTTTCACTGTATAGAGATTTGGTTGCAGATACATGGTGTAATCATGATATTCATTTTCTTTCAGATCAATAGAATGACTAGAACTTGCTGAGTCATAGCGAGATGCTGGATTGGCCAGATTCATCCAACCACGCGCAATCACCACACTCTTAACCTTGTGGGTCTTGTAACGTTTGAGAGGCAAGGTTTCAAGGTTGCTACCATTCCAGTAGCCTGTCTCATCGATGGTTTCTTTTTCCAATGTGCGCGTGCTGTAGCCATCTTTATCATAGGTGATTTCTTCCTTGACCACATCAAATTCCTCATCGGAAACATCCATCAGAGTCGCACTGACATGGGCATGGTTCTTGTCTCCCTTGACAAAAGCTGCGCTAAAATGCACCGGAATATGACCTTTGATGGTCGTATCTTGGTCGACGGTGGCTGCATAGGAAGCCGCTACTTCTGAGGAATGGAAGGCCGCATCCTGGTTACGTGTAGTCCAGTTATTTCCTGTACCATAGTAATCGCCAGTTACTGTCACATCCTCCCGTTTAGAGTAGATTCGAGCGGAGATGGCATTGTTGGTATCCCATTTATCAAAACGACGCCATTTACTTGGATCTAGATTGTCCTGAGCTGTTACTTGTGGAAGGTTTTCAATCCCATTTTCAATACCGTAGAGGTAATGGCTATACCAGAGATTCATCAGGTCATTAAAGGCTTGGCCTGCGACTTCTGTCCCTGACCAACGAGTAGATGGATAGATGTGATTGCCCTGGTGGAGCAAGACCTTGGGATCAATCCCCGCCTTCTTATAGGCTTCCAGCATGAGTTCAAAATGTTTGGTTTGACATTGTCATCATTGAGCCCTTGGATAATGAGAGGGGCCGCCTTTAAGTTGCTTGCATTTAAGGTGTAGTCGCGTTTAGCATATTCTTCGTTGTAATTATGACCATCCTTGTGTTGGAGCTCATTGAGCTTGGTGATATAGGCTGCATAGTAATCCTTGACCTTGTCCCAATCTTCCTTATCAAGGATTCGGCCTGAGGTATAGACAGACAGCCAAGATAGGTCATTGGAAGCTCCGGTATCAAGAGGAGATCCTTGGCTGTTGAAATGGTCATACCAACTAGCAATCCCTGCAGCTGGCACAATGGTCTTTAGGCCTTCCACACCAGTAGAAGCTACACCAAATGTTGTCGTACCTGCCCAAGATAAGCCTGTCATGGCGACGTTTCCGTTGGACCAGTCCGCCTTGACTTCCTGGTTGCTAGTCTTATCTGAGTAAGCTTTGCGTTTGCCATTGAGCCACTCAACGATATTTTTATAAGCAGCGACTTCAAGGTCAGAGCCGGTCGTATTGATCCCGTCTGATCCTTTTGAGCCCAAACCACTACTGGTCACCACTGCATAACCACGAACTAAGAAATAATTGTACCAGTTGAGATTTTCATAATCATAATGCGTATAATCTTCAGAGCTTTCACGTGGATTGACGTAGTACCAATCCTTTGGATCAGTTGCTTTGGCTACTTCTTCTGTCGTAACAGTCTTGGTTGCTTGGCGTTTGGCAGGTTTTTCATAGAGCTTGGCCATATCGAAGTTTCCACCTTCTTTGAGACCAATTGCCTCTAAGGTACGCTCTTCTGTTGTTCCTGTTACATAAGGACTAGCTTCAAAAATGGTCGCAGCTTTATAGTCCCCATTGACAGCAGCTTTTGGCACCTGCACGAAGGTCTTGACCAAGTCAGGCTTGCCATCTCCATCCGTATCATAATCAGTTTCCACATAGACAATATAGCGGACGATGTCACTCTTGTCATAGGAGTAATGCTCCGGATCGTCCCCTGGCGTAAATGGGAAAATAGGTTGTGCTTTGCCATTCAAAAAGAGAGGTGTCTTCTTGTCAGCTCGGTAAGCGGCACGGAGCTGTTTGGCTACATCAACCATCGAAGTGAGATTAGTGACTGGAGCAGAGCCCTCCACTCCTTCCTTGACCATCCCTAGGCTCTTGGCAAAAGCTAATCGGTCTTTATCAGTAGATCCGACTTGATTTTCCTTGGTAGAAGCCCAGTTCAATAGTTGATTGACTGCCTCCGTCACAGTGACTTCTTTTTCACGATCCTGATCGGTTACAGTTGCACCAGTAATTTCAGCCAAGTCTCCTTGGGTTACTTTTGGAGCTGTGCTCACCTCTTGACTGCCAACGGTAGGCGTCGCAGGCGCAGGGCTTGGCTGATTGGCTAGAGTGGACTCAACAGTTGGGGCGCTCACTACCGCTGGACTTGACGCAGGTTCTTCATGTAGCTCAGTCGTCGGAGTAGTTGTCGGAGCGGTTGGCGAAGTGGTTGGTCTGTTAGTTTCTGAAACCTCTTCCACTTTTTTTCAGGATGTACGGTTTCTTTAGTGTCTCCTTGTGTTGAGGTCACTGTTTCAGTAACTTCAGGACTTGCCGTAGAAGGAGTAACCGTCTCCTCAGTAGTTGTGCTGCTTACTTGGTCTGCTTGCACATGCTGGGCGAGTACAGCAGGACTAATCAGTAAACCTGCAACGAGTAGAGAAACAAGAGTTGTTTTTTTCATAAAATGGTCTCCTTTCACCATTTTCAAAGTCAGTCCTAGCGAGCCTGACTCTATTATGTTATATTCTCACTTCATTTTCTTTCATGTATGCGATTTCTTTTTCTAGAAAGGGCTTGCTTCCAGCGCAAAAGTTTGTCGCATCCAACTATTTTTGGTAAAATAGGGACATTCACATGAAAGAAGAAATAAAAATGGAAAATCAAACCTTAATGCAATATTTTGAGTGGTATTTGCCCGCTGATGGGAACCACTGGACGCGTCTTGCTGAAGATGCGCAACACTTAGCAGACTTGGGTATTCGTAAAGTCTGGATGCCACCTGCTTTTAAAGCTACTTCTAACAATGACGTTGGGTACGGAGTCTATGACCTCTTTGATTTGGGCGAGTTCGATCAAAAAGGAACGGTTCGTACCAAATACGGTTTCAAAGACGATTATCTTCAAGCCATTCAAGCCCTCAAAGATGCAGGGATTCAACCAATGGCCGATGTCGTTCTTAACCACAAAGCTGCTGCAGATGGCTTAGAAGAATTCGATGTCGTTGAGGTCGATCCGATGGATCGAAACAAGATCCTTACCGAACCTTTCACCATTCAAGGATGGACCAAATTCACCTTTGATGGCCGAAATGGCGCCTATAATGACTTCCACTGGCATTGGTACCATTTCACCGGTACGGACTACGATGCTTCACGTAATAAAAGTGGGATCTACCAAATCCAAGGGGACAACAAAGGTTGGGCCCATGGAGATCTGGTTGACAAGGAAAACGGAAACTACGATTACCTCATGTACGCCGATATCGATTTCAAACATCCCGAGGTTATAGAAAATCTCGACCAATGGGCTGAATGGTTTATCGAAACAACAGGGGTTGAGGGCTTCCGTCTGGATGCAGTCAAACACATTGACTCCTTCTTTATGAAGAATTTCATCCACAATATCACCAAAAAATATGGTGAAGATTTCTACGTCTTTGGTGAATTTTGGAATGGGGACACAGAAACCAACGATGAGTACTTGGAAAGCATTGACTACTTATACGACTTGATCGATGTGGCCCTCCACCAAAATCTCTTCCGAGCTAGTCAAGAAGGTGAAAATTTCGACCTTCGAACTATTTTTGACGGAACACTAGCGCTGAATCATCCTGAAGAGGCCGTAACCTTTGTGGACAACCATGATACCCAACGAGGGCAAGCCTTGGAATCTACCATTGAAGAATGGTTCAAGCCTGCAGCCTATGCCTTGATCTTACTTCGTGAAGCTGGTTTGCCTTGTGTCTTCTATGGAGACTACTACGGTATCGAGGGCAAGTTTGCGCAAGAAAGTTTCCAAGAGGTCCTCGATCGGCTCTTATGGGTTCGTAAAGATCTGGCCTACGGGGAACAAACAGACTACTTCGATGATCCTAATTGCATCGGTTGGACACGCTCAGGTACTAAAGAATCAGCACCAATCGCCTGCTTGATTTCCAATAACCAAGCTGCTACAAAAGTCATGGAGATCGGCTCATCCTACGCAGGTCTCACCTACTATGATATCTTAGAAAATTGTAGCGAAACTGTCCAAGTTCAAGAAGACGGTACTGCCGAATTCCCAGTGGCAGAGCGCTCCGTCAGCGTCTGGGTAGCCCAAGATACAGAGGGCCAATAACCAATAAATGTAATTTTCTCCTAGGATCTACATCTTCCTAGGAGAATTTTTTCCTGTAAAAATTTTATAGGAAATACAGCTTCATTTTAGCACTATAAGAAAGCGCTGTCAATGGGTGTCGCGTCTATTTAAAAGAAATAAAGAGCATAAGAAAACTCGTTTTCCAATATGGAAAACGAGTTTTCATTTTAGCTCAATTCTGCAATGATTTCTTTCAATTGGGCTTTCGTATGAACTCCAGCCACTTGTTTGACAACTTGTCCATCTTTTTTAAAGAGAAGAGTTGGGATCGACATGATACCGAATTGACGTGCTGTATTTGGATTTTCATCTACATCCATCTTACAGATTTTCAAATCATCTTCATGTACTTCTTCTGCCAACTGATCCAAGATTGGAGCTTGCATGCGGCATGGACCACACCAAGTTGCCCAAAAGTCAATCAAGACAAGGCCTTGGCTGGTTTCTTGTTCAAAAGTTGCATCTGTGATTACGTGTGCCATATTTCCTCCTTTTTCAGTAGTGACTACTGATTCTGCATTTCTACTTTTATTTTACACTAAATGATGTCATTTTAGAAATATTTGCTACGGGGACTCCTTAGGCATCTTCTCTCTTATTGCGCCAAAAGATGAGGGTAGAAGCTGTTAGGCTGATCACCCCTAAGAGACCCAGAGCATGATCTTTGCTCCCTGTTTGAGGAAGCGTATGGTCTGCTTGTTCTCCTCCTCCTGCCGGAGTCACTTCTTGTGGATACTCTGCCAATCCTGGTGAAACAAATTGAGGGCCATAGGATACAGCTAGTGTAAGATGAGATTGCTCTTGTCTTGCTGATGCTGTTTGCATCTGTTCATCTTTTTCAGGAAGAGTTTGGCTTGGTTGGACAAAGTATTCTGGGCTTGGCAGTGTATACTCTTGCTTGTAGTGTACTTCTGGAGCAACTAGAGCAGCTCCTTCAACTTCTGGTAAATTCGCATAGTCTGTATCTGTTGCACTTGGCACATAGGCTGCCTTTTGAGCACGTGTCTTTTCGACAATTGGAATCGCCGCCTGGATAGAATCTGTCTTGAAGGTCACTTCATATGGATGCTCCACTGTTAAATCAGACGGGTCATAGGTGTTGAAAACAAGCGCTAACTTGTGACCTTTCTTAACTGTATAGAGATTTGGTTGGAGATAAACCGTGTAATCGTGGTATTCTCCCACCTTGGCTCGATACTATTTCTTGAGCTGGCTGAATCGTAGCCGGACTCAGGGTTCGCAAGGTTGATCCAGCCTTTTGCAATCACCTTGTACTTGGTCTTGATGGTTTCGTATTCGGCAACAGATAGGTTGCTTAAATTGCTTCCCATCCAGAAAGCGTCTGCTGTTTTATCTTGCTTGACGCTACCATTTCCCACCACGTCAAAGTCCTCATCTGCCACATCTACCAAAAGGGCGTTGATTTGGAAATTCTTTCCTTGACCTTTGGCAAGAGCTGCTTTGAAATGAACGGGGATGTGGCCCTTGATCGTAGTGTCCTCAGTAACATCAGAAACGAAGGTCAGATTGGCCTTAGAGGAGGCTTTGCTGACTGTTTCATTACGGTTAGCGATCTCAACACCTGCAGCCGCATAATCACTAGAAATGGTTTCTTCTAGACGTTTCGAGCTTGCATTCAAGAAGAGACGTTGACTGCTCTTCCAGTTATCATAGCTGGTCCACTTGCTTGGATCATAGTTGTTTTGAGCTAGAACCGCTGGCAAACTTTCGACGTGATTATCCACACCGTAGAGGTAATGGGTCAGCCAGGTATTGAGCAAATCATAAAAGTCCTGACCATTGGCGGTGATGCCGTATCCCCGTGACATAGCCGCTGGGTAGACGTGATCTCCTTGGTGAAGATAGAGCTTGACATCTTGTCCTGCTTTCTTGAGGGCATCGTACATAAGTTCAAAGTGCTTGGTCTTGACATTGTCATCATTCAAGCCATGGACGATCAGGGCGCTGGTCTTGAGATTCCTGGATGAAGGGTATAATCCCGCTCCTTCCATACATCACTGTAGTTGCGATCATGAGCGTACTGGTCCTTGTTCAATTGGTTGATGTAGTTGGAATAGTTTTGCCAAATTCCTGCCCAGTCATCTTGGTCCAGCATCCGCGTGCTAACGTAGAGGGAGAGCCATGAAAGATCACTATAAGGTGCATTGCCAAACTGGGTTCCTTGGCTATTGAAATAATCATACCAAGAGGCAATCCCCGCTGCCGGAACGATGGTCTTTAGGCCTTCTACACCTGTTGCCGCCACACCAAAGGTCGTGGTTCCAGCCCAGGAGAGACCGGTCATAGCGACATTGCCTGTTGCCCAGTCTGCCTTGATTTCAACATTGCTAGTCTTATCGGTGTAGGCCTTGCGTTTGCCATTGACCCATTCGATGATATTCTTAAAGGCATTGATTTCGAGATCGGACCCCGTCGTGTTAAATCCTTCTGATCCCTTGGTACCAAGTCCGGCACTCGAGATAAAGGCATAGCCTCTGACTAAGAAATAGTCATACCAGTTTAGATCTTCGTAGTCATAGATATACTCGTAGGGACTGTAGTAATACCAATCCGATGCCTTGGCTTTTTTGGCTGCTTCTACTGTTGTTTCACTGCTTACTGGCTGTCTCTTTGCAGGTTGGCTGTGCAGTTTCTTCATGTCGTAGCTACCGTCCGTCGGAAGGCCCAGACTTTCAAGAGTGACGTAGTTTTCATCGAGCGTCCCCGCTACGTAAGGGCGCGCTTCGAGAATAGTGGCTGCCTTAAAATCACCTTTCGCTACTGCTTTTGGTAATTGAACAATGGCTTTGACTAAGTCTGGCTTGCCATCTGCATCGGTATCGTAGTCCGTTTCGACATAGACTGGGAAACGTACAATTTGGCTGTCTTCATATTTGTAGTCTTGGTCTGCTTTTTCTCCCGTCGTATAAGGGAAAATCGGCTGGGCACGACCATTTAAAAAGAGCGGACTTTTCTTTTCAGCCCGGTAGGCATCGTAGAGTTTCTTAGCTGTTTCATACATCTTGGCCAATTCTGGCTGACTAACCTTACGAGTCAGATCTTCTGATTTCAATCAAGCCTAAACTCTTGGCAAAGCGTTCGCGATCTGCTTGGCTTTGGCCCAATTGGCTAGGATCTGTTGCTGCCCATTGAAGCAAGCCATTAACAGCATCTTGGACCGTCAACTCTTTAGAGGCTTGATCCTCTGCAAGGGTGCTACCTGTGACCTTTGCCAAATCCTGACTTGTTGCCGGAGCTTCTGAAGGAGGAGCAGATTGAGGCCCAGCTTCCCTGTTTGTTGCTACTGGACTTGCTACTGGGACCGAAGGCTCACTTTGTCTTGTGTGTTCTTCTGTAGCAGGGGCTACTTGATTGGCACCTGCCGTCCGATCCAGCGATGCCTCACTCAAGCTCGCTCCTTCTTCACTAGTGACAGCACTTGCGTCACTTGTTTTCGGTCTTGCTTCAGTAGCTGGAGCATGGACCACTTCTGTCGATGGGGCTAGCTCTTCTGTCTGCTCATCTGCTGCTGCTACTTGATGCAAGACCATCGGTGCGATCAATAAACTTGATGCGACAATGGAAACCATTGTTTTCTTTTTCATGTCAATCTCCTCACTTTTTGTAATCAACACTCCTATTATACTATGTAAGCGTTTTTAGATCAAATAGATATTCAAATGATCCCACAAAAAACCGAGGCATCAGCCTCGGTTATCGATCCTTATTTGACGTGTTTCTTAAGATCTTCTTGTGCTTTTTTGTTTGACTCTGCTTGTTCTTTTTGCCATTTTTCAAGGGCTTTGTTGTAGTCAGCAGTTGTCACAGCTTTATCTTGGAGTTTCATTCCTTTGTAGATCACTTGGTCTTTTCCTTTACCACCAGTCCATGCAAATGGAGCTGAGAATGGTTCGATACGTGTCAAGAATGGACGCCCAGTTGATGAAGAAGTTGGCATAACAAGGGCGCTATCTGTCAACCAAGCTTGCGCTGCCGCATATTTTTCATAGCGTTTGTTGACGTCTTGTGTTTCTGCACCAGCATCTTTGATCATCTTTTCAAAGTCGTACAGACCAACTTTTTTAGCTGCTTCATTGTTTTCACTTGGGTCAAATCCAAGGAAAGTCTTAGTATTTTCACCAGATGAAGCTTTCAAGATATCCATGTAAGTTGATGGGTCTTGGTAGTCAGGGCTCCATCCAACATTATCAGAGAGATCCCAGTCTTCGCCAGCCGCATTTGGCGCAAAGAGGGTCACATTTTGAAGGTCTTCTTTCGAAAGCATTTGGATATCGATGACGATATTTCTTTACCAAGTGCTTCTTCAACAGATTGTTTGAAGGATTGTACCCGTTGAACTCTTGATGGAGTCGTTTGGTCCACAGGCATATCAATGTGAATTGGGAATTTCACACCTTCTGCTTCCAAGGCAGTCTTCGCTTTTGCAAACTCTTCCTTCGCTTTCTTTGCATCGAAGAGACCGTTTTGACCATCGTCTAGTTTAGTAGATTTCCACTCATCTCCGTAGGTATCCAATTGAGTTTTCACCATTTCACCAAAGGTCTTGCCATTAGCTTGGACAAATGTTGGTGGAATGTAGAGGTTACGGATGATCTTGCTTGCTCCGTCTTTTCCGTTCAATTGAGCAGCATACGCTTCACGGTTGAAGGCAAAGCTGATCGCTTGACGGAAGTCCTTGTTCAAGAGAGCTTTCTTAGTAGATTGTTTTTCTTCATCGGTCTTCTTAGCAGTGTGTTTGTAAGATTGACGATCGATGTTGGTGCCAATAACATAAGAAGCAGCATCTTGAGGAGTGTAGGTGATTTCGTCTTTGAATTCTTTGGCTTGCTCTGAGTAACCAGATCCAGTTGGGAAGAGTTTGGCCAAGCTAAGAGCATTTTCTCCGAATGATTTGGCCAATTTACTTTGGTCTTGTCCATCGTAGAATTCCAATTTCACATCTGAGATGTAGACCTTGTCTTTATCCCAGTAGTTTTCATTCTTGGTCATTTCGATAGAAGATTTAGAAGTAAAGCTCTTCAAGATGTATGGACCATTGTAAAGAAGAGAGCTGGTGTCACTTGCTTGGGCGAATTTATCCCCTTTTGATTTCACGAATTTTTCGTTAACAGGGAAAGTGATCCCAAGAGTCAATTTAGAGTTCCAGTAAGATTCTGGTTGGTTCAAAGTGATTTGAAGGGTATGATCATCAACTGCTTTTACTCCTACAGCTGAGAAATCTTTATTTTTACCACTGACGTAGTCATTCAAGCCTTTGATAGAATCTTGGATGATGTAGAGCATTTCTGATTTGTTATCAGCCGCATATTTGATCCCTGTGATGAAATCTTTAGCTGTTACATCCGCATACTCTTCGCCTTCTGAATCATACCATTTAGCATCATCACGAAGTTTATAAGTATAAGTCAAGCCATCTTGCGAAACTGTCCAGTCTTTTGCAAGAGATGGAATCAAGTTACCGTATTTGTCATTTTCAAACAAACCATCAATCAAGTTTCCTGTGATATCGTGGGTTGCTGCTTTACCAGATGTGATATAGTTTAGGTTTTCTGGCTCAGTCTCATAGACATATGAGAATTTTTGACCGTTGCTTGAGCTAGATGATTTAGAACCACCCGAACAAGCGGCTAGGATACCTGCTGAAAGGAGGGCAACTCCCGCAAGTGCAATGACATTTCTTTTTTTCATGTAAAACTCCTTAAGAAATTTTAAGTTTATTTTAAGATTATACCACAATGATTTTTCAGAAGAAAAGGAATTTTTCAGAAAAATTTTAGTTTATGAAAAAAACTACTCCGAAGAGTAGTTATTAATTTAAGTTTAAGACTTATTTGAGACTTTCCTTAGGTGAGCACGGACGTTAGGGTGAAATTATCCAGTGGATGATTTCAGCAATCCAGGAAGTTCCATGACTTAGTTTTTGAACCTAAAGTTTCAAAACTCCCGAGTGCTTGAAATGATTCTATTTCAAGCACTTTTCTCACAACAGAAAGTCTCAGTTTTGATTTGAAAAACTATAAGGACTAGATATTTTATAAAAAAACTTCTTATGTTATTTTATAAGAAAAAACATTGTTTTCTTTCTAAAAATAGTTCACAAAAGTAGATCCAATTTTTAATCTACTAAGTCGCTCTTGAGGTAGGCATCGACCATGCGCTCTGTTGCGACTACAGAATCCAAGTGGGTCCGCTCATATGAGTGGCTAGATTCGATCCCTGCCCCGAGAAGAGCGTGTTTCACTTCTGCTCCTGCGCTCATGGCTGCAGAGGCATCTGATCCATAGAAAGGATAGATATCCAACTTATAAGGGATTTCTTGGGCTTTTGCCAAGGCTACCAAATGCTGACGGAATTCGTAGTGATACGGTCCTGAAGCATCTTTGACACAGATGGATACCGTGTATTCATCCGTCGCTTGGTCATCTCCCATAGCCCCCATATCCACTGCCAAGTACTCTACCACTTCAGACGGGATACTAGAATTAGCTCCATGCCCCACTTCTTCAAAGACTGAAAAGGCAAAGGTAGTCGTTACTGGCAATTGAATATTCTCTTCCTTGTAGACGCGCAGAAGATTCAAGAGAATCGCTGCACTCACCTTGTCATCCAAGTGACGAGATTTGATAAAGCCGGTGTCTGTCACAATGGTCCGAGGATCAAAGCTGACAAAATCACCTACTTCAATGCCAAGGGCACGGGTTTCTTTTTCGTTGGTCACTTTTTCATCCAGACGGACTTCCATATTGTCCTGGGTCCGCTCGACAGTTCCCGCATCCTTGTAGACGTGGCAAGAAGTCTGATGGACCAAAATTGTCCCCGAATGGGTCTTTCCTGTATTGGCTACATGGACTGTACAATTTTCCCCTTCAATCATATTCCAAGGGAAACCACCGATACGGTCTAGCTTGAGGCGGCCATCTGCTTTCACAGCGCGGACAATAGCCCCCAAGGTATCCACATGGGCTGTGACATAACGTTGCTTGTCTGTGATCACACCAGGCACGGTCACATTTACCCCACCCTTAGCAGTCCGAGTTACTTCGTACCCAAAGCCTTCAATGGTTTTGACCAAGTAATCTGCGATCTCCCGTGTAAAACCGGTCGGTGAAGGAATGGCTGTCAATTCCTGCAAATAAGTCACTGTCTGATTCATAATGCCTCCAAATGTGTTTTTCTTTATTCTAGCATGAAATAGGTGGAATAGCTAGAGGAGAGGTTACAGGTTAGCGTTTTTCAACTCTTCCCGTACTTGCATTAGGAGAAAGCCAGAGTTCTATTTATATTTTCAACACATTTTGGGAGAGATTCATCTAGTGCACCTAAAGAAACTTGTCCACAACTAACGGTGTCTAAACAAGTTCCACGCAGGCTATTTCAATGGTGAAACATAATTATCAGGATAAAATATGATGTAATTTGACAATATCTGTTAGACTATCTTCAGTTATGTTTCTCCACTTATGGAGATAGAAGGTTTCAGACTTGAGAACAGAGTGAAACCATTCGATACAGCCATTATCTGCTATTTCGCCTCTTTTCTGAGAATTCTTACACTCCTGTTTCCAGCGATAAAGGTGGAGCGTTTGACGCCGAAACATTCTAAAATAATAGATACAGCGCACGTTTTCTTATACTCTTCTACTAGCTTGATAAGACTTACTTTGTCGATTCTCTTATCAAGCTCTGATACTTTTTTAGTAATTCTACCTGCAAACGTAACTGTTCCACTTCAGATAACTGTTTCATCCCATTACCATAAGTATATTGTTTCCCCACGGGTTGGTGGAAACGGTACAATTCATCATTCTGATACCATCGCAACCAGTTCTTGGCCTGACTAGCATTTTTGATACTGAGGGTATCCATGATAACTTTATTTGATTTGCCTGCCTTCTTCATTTCGATACAGGCTAACTTAGTTTCTACCGAATATGCTTTTTTGACCATAACAAAACACTCCTGTTTCTAGTTTACCAGATTTCAACAGGAGTGTTTTCTTGTGTCTCATTTTATGGGTGCAGTGCCGACCCTAGGGATTCTTTCGTTCTCATATATACGTCATTAGTATAGGCTAATTTGATTTAAATTCCAAGAGAAATAACATTTTACATAAAAATCAGTGGGTATTTTACAATTTTTTTCCATATAATATAGCTAAAAAACAACTGGTTTTAAGAATTCTTATCTGAAACATTCGGAAATTTCCCTTAACCGTAGCGGAAAGTTGTTTTCTTCTCCTATTTATAATAGACTATCACTAACATTAGATGAAAAGGTGACTCTATGACTATAAATCAACTGCTTCAAAAGCTGGAGCCTACTAGCCCTATCCTTCAAGCTAACTTTGGAATTGAACGCGAAAGTCTTCGTGTCGATAGACAGGGAAAATTAGCACATACGCCTCACCCTTCCTGCCTAGGAGCTCGAAGTTTCCACCCTTATATTCAAACAGATTTTTGTGAGTTTCAGATGGAACTCATCACACCAGTTGCTAAATCTACCACTGAGGCTCGTCGATTTCTTGGAGCCATTACCGATGTAGCTGGACGTTCCATCAGTAAAGATGAACTTCTCTGGCCCTTGTCCATGCCTCCTCGTATCAACGCCCAAGAAATCCAAGTTGCCCAACTGGAAAATGAATTTGAACGCCATTATCGTAACTACCTGGCCGAAAAATACGGAACTAAACTACAAGCTATCTCAGGTATCCACTATAATATGGAACTAGGGAAAGATTTGGTTGAAGCCCTATTCCAAGAAAGTGACCAGATTGATATAATTGCTTTCAAAAACGCCCTCTATCTTAAGCTGGCTCAAAACTACTTGCGCTACCGTTGGGTGATTACCTATCTTTTTGGGGCTGCACCTATTGCTGAGCAAGGATTCTTCGACCAAGAAGTTCCAGAACCTGTGCGTTCCTTCCGTAACAGTGACCACGGCTATGTCAATAAGGAAGAAATACAAGTATCTTTTGCAAGCCTAGAAGACTATGTCTCTGCCATCGAAAACTATATCGAACAAGGTGATTTGATTGCGGAAAAGGAATTTTACTCGGCTGTTCGTTTCCGTGGACAAAAGGTTAATCGCTCCTTCCTTGACAAGGGAATCACCTACCTAGAATTCCGTAACTTCGACCTCAACCCCTTTGAGCGTATCGGTATTAGCCAAACTACCATGGATACCGTACACCTACTCCTTCTAGCCTTCCTCTGGCTGGATGCCCCTGAAAATGTTGATCAGGCTCTGGCTCAAGGTCACGCGCTGAATGAAAAAATTGCCCTCTCTCATCCTTTAGAACCTCTACCTTCTGAAGCTGAAACTCAGAACATTACGACAGCTCTAGACCAACTGGTGCAACATTTTGGGCTTGGTGACTATCATCAAGGGCTGGTAAAACAAGTTAAAGATGCCTTTGCAGATTCCAGTCAGACACTAGCTGCTCAACTTCTTCCTCATATCAAAGACAAGTCCCTTTCTGACTTTTGCCCTTGACAAGGCGCTTGCCTATCATGATTACGACTGGACTGCCCACTATGCCCTTAAGGGTTATGAGGAGATGGAACTTTCTACCCAGATGCTGCTCTTTGATGCCATTCAAAAAGGGCTTCATTTTGAAATCCTAGATGAGCAGGATCAATTCCTTAAACTCTGGCATAAAAGATCATGTTGAGTACGTCAAAAATGGTAACATGACCTCAAAAAGACAACTATGTAGTTCCTCTTGCCATGGCTAATAAAACCGTGACCAAAAAAATCCTGGCTGATGCTGGCTTCCCTGTCCCCGCCGGCGACGAATTTACCAGTCTAGAACAAGGTCTAGCCTACTATCCTCTTATCAAGTGCAAGCAAATTGTGGTTAAACCAAAATCAACCAACTTCGGTCTGGGCATTTCCATTTTCCAAGAGCCTGCCAGCCTTGATAACTATAAGAAAGCTCTCGAGATTGCCTTTGCAGAAGATACAGCTGTTCTTGTTGAAGAATTTATCCCAGGAACCGAATACCGTTTCTTCATTCTGGACGGGCGTTGTGAGTCTGTCCTCCTTCGTGTCGCTGCTAATGTTGTCGGTGATGGCAAACACACCATTCGTGAATTAGTCGCTCAGAAAAATGCCAATCCATTGCGAGGCCGTGACCACCGCTCACCTCTGGAAATCATTAAGCTAGGAGACATCGAACAATTGATGTTGACTCAGCAAGGTTATGCACCTGATGATATTCTCCCAGAAGGGAAAAAGGTCAATCTCCGCCGTAACTCCAACATTTCTACGGGTGGTGACTCTATTGATGTCACTGAGACAATAGATTCCTCTTACCAAGAATTGGCAGCAGCTATGGCAACTAGCATGGGGGCCTGGGCTTGCGGGGTTGACCTCATCATTCCAGATAAAACTCAGCCTGCTAGCAAGGAAAAACCTCATTTCACTTGTATCGAGCTCAACTTCAATCCCGCTATGTATATTCACACCTATTGTGCTGAAGGTCCTGGACAAGCTATCACTCCAAAAATTCTAGACAAGCTTTTTCCAGAAGTTGCCACAAGTCAAACCTAAAACCTAATTCTTAGGAACAAACAAATCACCTTTATCTCGATGATATGATACCTCTTAAGTAGACAAGGTAAATACCTAAAATCTACAGCTCTTTTGTCAACTTTAGTGGGTTGAAGAAAAGCTAAGCTCGAGAAAGGACAAATTTCGTCCTTTCTTTTTTGATATTCAGAGCGATGAAAATTCGCTTCTTGAAGTTTTCAAAGTTCCGAAAACCAAAGGCATTGCGTTTGATAAGTTTGATGAGATTATTAGTCGCTTCCAATTTTGCGTTGGAATAGGATAACTGAAGGTCATTGATGATTTTCCTTTGTCCTTTAGAAATGTTTTAAAGACAGTCTGAAAAAGAGAATGAACCTTCTTTATATTGTCTTCAATGAGTCCAAAAAATTTCTCTGGTTCCTTATTCTGAAGGTGAAAAAGCAAGAGCTGATAGAGATTATAGTGGTATTTCAAGTCTTCTGAATAGCTCAAAAGCTTGTCTAGGATTTCTTTATTGCCTAAATTGTCAAATTAAGTTAGACTTTTCAAGTAACTCAGAAAAACTTGGTAGGGTGATTGAAATAGTTCTAATGGTAATTCATAGACTACCCTCTGTTCAGCTATTCCTCCTTCATCTGTAACAAAAAAATATTTCTCATGATGTCGCCAAACATGTTGTCCATAACCTTTTATTTCTTCAAACTTACTAACGTCTTCCCAAGTTAATTTACTATGTTCCATGTGTGTTCTCCTCTTTGGGTACTAATATCTTTCATGATGCCTTCTGGCATATTTCCTGGGAAGGTTTGTCCTCCTGGTTTCCAAAAATCTTCAAAAGCAGATGCTTCATTTCCGCTTGGAATTCTTGTATGAGATTGATGAAATGCTTCTAATTTTAAAATTTGATGCATTTACTATGATTCCAAGTTTTCTATTTGATTTAAAAGCTCCCATAATCTATTATTGTAGGCTTCAATTTCTTCATTAATTTTTAGTCGTTCCAAATAATCATTCTTCCAAACAAAAAAGTCTGATAGACCTCCTCTTGGAGGATAAAGGATATCTTTAATTTCTCTTATTGTAGGGAGTGAGTCACCATTTTCCAATGCACATTCTAATCCTTGTAAAAATGAAATTTGTACATGAATTGTCCCATCATTGTACTGATTTAATAGTGGTAATATTAATTTGATATTATCTAATAATTCTTTTCGTTTCATTTCTTTCCTCACTAATTTAATGGTTTTGAGCTAATAACCTCTACACCTTCTATTTTCCACGGAGTTTCAATAAAAATTTGTTCATATTCCAAACCACCTTGATAGATGCCTCCTTGACTCGCAACAGGTCCTCTATATATTGTTGTGCCAGCTGGTATTTTTATTTCGTAAACTGTATTTAAAGGAGAACTGCCAGTGTAGTTTCCTGAACGATCTGTCCAAATTGGTTTTACTGCCGTATTTATTCTAACTTCTATCTCAGAATGTGGGGCTGATTCTGTAAACCATTGCCCTAGCGGATTGCTTTGGTCGCCAGCTCGATATAATATTTTGGGAGACTTCAAAACTTCAACATCATACCGTCCCCCATAAAAATTAACATTAGGCTGACCTCTTAAATCATTTAGTGGACCAGGATTTGTATATGAATTATATTCATAAGTTTGCAAATCGGGATATTTAGATTGAATATTATTTACTACTGGTCCCTCAACATCTAAATTCTTAGGTGCAGGCTGAGGCTTGACTACCGGCTGAAGCCTCGTGGTTGAAAAGTCTTTAAACCCTGAATTCTCCCTCGCAAGCCTGCTTTCTTCTATATTTCGTAAAATATGTTCGCGATCATAAGGTTTTGTGGTTTCTGTTATAGTTTTACCATTGATATCTACCTTAAGGTTAACCTCAGGAATTACTGGATTCCTATTGAAGAATGGAATCTTCCCTTTTACCTTACTATATACATCCAAGAACGTTGTATAGGGTTTATTGTAGTACTGATTATATCCAACATAAGTGGTTACCTTAAGGTAGCTCCTTAAAACTTTGTCCTATTTTTAATTTTCTACTATGTAAACTTGAAAACTCTTGACCTTACTGCCAACAACATGCTTTTCAACATCGCATTCCCACCAAGGAAGAATATCTTCTTCCAAAATTTCTAAAAATAAGTCTTTAGATGATAAGTCATCTTTTAAGAAGCTATCATAATTTTCAAGAATAAAGTTGTATTCTTCAGCTTTTATCCATGATAAGTCTGTCAGCCAATCTGTAATAGATGACCAATTATTGGCATCAGGAAGTCCGACATTTTTTTCAAGAAAACGAAATAGTTCTTCTTTGTTTTGGATCTGCTTCCCATCAAAATTTGCTACAAAGCCACTGAAAGGCAATCGATCTTGCATTTCAAGTTTCGTAATGTAATGAATTCTATTTTTCAGGATTTCAAACCTCTATTCTATTTTTTTAAAATGTTTTATAATGGTCTTCTGTTTTGAGTAAAAATCTATTTTTTTGAATATCGATTTGAAAAAATAGGTTGATTCAAACTAAACTTGCTGGTTGCTGAGGAGGCCACATAACCTCCTACGATGTTCCCGATAAAGTTTGCAGTTTGAGCATCTTCTTCACTTCCACCTAGGAGTTTGGTCCCATGATAGACAACCTGACCACTTGTATAGAGATTTATTTCTCTTAGAATACAATATAATTATACAAAGTCTAATTGAATAGTTTGATTGCTCTCCATTTTTTTAGCTGTATTAATAATATTTTCTATTTCTCTTTGAGTTATCGGAAGATTCTCATGAGGAGGCTCCCATTGTGTCATACTATCTTTATAAACAACAAATTTTTTTATTGATCAGCAATTCTCCTTGTGCTTTTTATGAGGAAAACCATTCTCTAAATCAAAAAGTAATTGTTGATCTTGTTCCTGTAATTTTCATTTCTACCTCTCGAATATAATTTTTTTCTACCCTGTTTTTAGGATCTATTGTTGTAACCTTAGTAACATTTGGATTGGCCTTCAATCTTGGTAGTTCGATGTTTTCCCAAATATTTCCTGGTCGTAGTTCGCTACCAACTACAGCTCTTATTTCACCAGATACTTGCTCTGCGTAAACATTCGAAGCTTCCTCCCAAGCTGTTACACTTGAAGGAGTATTAAAATCCCATTCAGGCATTACAATGTTCGTATCATCAATCGTAGATTCTAATGTAACTCCTCCTTTATTTTTTGCTATTTTTTTCGCAACATCCATTCCTCCAATGCCATCTGTTCGTCCTGACCAGAAAAAAGCCGTATCTGGATCAGTTTTCAATCTACCTCTTATTAACTCAACATCAAAGTCAGTTTGAGTAAAATCTATTTTTGAATATCTATTTGAAAAAACAGGAATTACTGGTTTCCTATTGAAGACAGGAATCTTCCCTTTTACCTTACTAAATACATCCGAGAACGTTGTATAGGGTTTATTGTAGTACTGATTGTATCCTACATAAGAGGTATACAGGGTACTTGCCAGTTGGAAGCTCTCAGTAACAGTTCTCACCTTTTTGATATTTTTTGCCCGATTGATTTCTTCCTGTGTAGCAGGTTTGCCTGTAAAAGGATCAATACCTTCTTCAATTATATAATAATCATATTTAGTTTGAAAAGCAGGATCTCGCCAACTAAGCATTTTTTGACTATCTAAAAGGAAATAGCGGTCTAGTAGGTAATCATAATTAGCTCGTTCTGTTTCAGATTTAAATAGTTGTGCATATGGATTCACATGAGCCATGGAGATCAATGTTTTAAGTTCTGGGTAGGCCTCTTCTAACGCTTCTTGATCCATTGCATCGATACGTTTCTTAAATTTCGGGTCCACCTTGGCTAATTCTGAAGGTAATAATCCTAAGTGATCATCCTTTACTTCATTATACCGCTTCCATAACAATTTGAGATCGTTCATATCCCATTTGGCAAGGATCGCATCACCTTGCCCCATATTCGTATACCTTTTATAGGCTTGAATCACATCTCCATACTCTTCCTCCAGTTCAGCACGTGACATTTTTGAGAGTTTTTCTTCTAATGTTTCAACTTTCGGATTCTTCACTTTGTTCAGAATGGCTTGACGTTTTTGCCATCCTAAAGAGGTTGTTTGCTTCCACGATAGATCAGATCCACTACTTGGAGGCAAGTAGGTTCCACTCGCAGCATCTTCTATCGCTAGCAATTCTTTTGTTTAAATTAACACGCCTACAGAATCATCCTAATATCAAATTTTTTTGAGAAATACATGGACAAACTTCTTTCAAATTAATAAACTGACTTCATCATATGCTATAATTTAGTTATATTTTACAAAAATGAAAGTTTCTAACTAATGCCCCTATTTGCTCATTAATGTAACTGGGCTGTTATGTCATTATCAGTTTTATGTTTATATAGCTTTATCAAGGAGTTTTCGTCTATGTTTCAATACCTTAAGCCTCTGCGCTGGTATCTTTTCTTTAATTTTTCTCTTTAGTGGACTGTCCAATATTTGTACGGCTCTTCTTCCATACTTTACACAAGAATTAATTCGTGGCCACTATCAAATAGCTTTGTCAGGTTATTGCATCGCAGTTATAGGTTACCTGACTTGCAACTACATCCAAATGCGACTTGACTGGAAACAGGCCATTCTCTTTTCGACAAATCTAAAGAACGATTGGTTTCAATCTCTTTTAGGACTTGCCCACCATGATTTCAAGCAGAAAAACAGTCGCAGAATACATTTCTTATCAATCTAATGATCTTGATTCACTGGAAAAAGATTATCTACCTCCACTGATGAGTTTTTTTAAGCAGATTCTACGAATTTTGATTTATACCATCATTATTACCAGAACGATCAATCCTATAGTGGCACTGATCCTACTGATTTCAACAGCCATCAGTATTCAAATTCCAAAGATCGTTGGTCAATTGACTGCGAAGCGTAGACAAACCTATCTTGAAAAGCAAGGTGATTATTATCGGACCTTGGAGGATCTATTCCGAGGACATCACCTAGTTAACAAACTTACTCTACCTCATTTTATAGAGCAACAAAGAAGTTCTCTCAAAAATTTGCAGGATAAGTATCTTGGGTATGGTTTGACTAAAATTACAGGTATTCTCTTGACGGGTATTTCTTTTGAATTCATTAGCCTTATTCTCTTTTCCTATCTAGCTTACTCTCTATATCATCATCAAATTGGTATCCCTGAGGTGGTTGCAAGTTTTGGTTATATTACAGCCTTCTCAGAACCAATTCAAGAAATCCTTTACGATCTGCAAATGTTAGAGTCGGTAAAACCTGTAATTAAAAGCTTTCAAACTATCGTTAAACATCCATCTTCAATTCAGTCACCACAGCCTTCCTTTTGAAAACGATCACATTGAAGAATCTTTCTAAACAACTTGGGGAATCAACATTGAAGATTTCTTTTTGCCACCATTCACAAAGGAGATAAGATTGCCCTCATAGGAGAGAACGGATCAGGTAAGAGTAGCCTGCTCAATATTTTTAAATGGTACGGATGAGGATTTCCAAGGCGAGATCTTGCTGAACGATCTTCCCCTAAATCAGCTTTGGGGGAGATTTGGCCTGATCTTGCAACAAGAGCATAGCTTCATCTCTAGTTATGAAAATAATGTTACGCTATTCAATACTTTCCCCGCAGAGTTTAAGGATGCGGAATTTCGAAGCAACACCTCCTCAATCCCTGTCAGGTGGTCAACAACAACGTATGTACCTCAATCGAGAAAAAACCGCCAGAGTCCATTAGTTATTATGGATGAACCTTTTTCAGCCTTGGATGCTCATCAGTTCGAGGCAGAATTGAAAAAAAGTACTAGACTTACCGTGTGCTGTCATCATTACTTTACACCGACAGAATGAAGCACTGAAGAACTTTGACCAAGTCTGGGAAATTAGATCTGGAGAACTAATCATTCAAAAAAATGAGTAGACTTGCTTTCTCACGAAGATTTGTTTTACCATGATCAATACATCATCAGGCACAGATAGATTGAGGTCATCTTAACCTCAAAAGAGAGTGGGACAGAAATCGGTAATTCGTTAGAATTCGATTTCGTCGTCCCACCTCCGCACAGTTGAGTAGGGGCTGTAAAAGCTGATGAAATCAGCGTAGTAGAAACCCACTCAACCACTGCGTCTTGCTCGACAATCCAAAAAAACAATTGAGAGGCTAGGGACTTTTGTCCCAGCCTCTTTTTATATTTAATTGTATTTCTTCCAACCCCTTCTATTACATCTTTAATTTCAAAAGGGATGAATCGTTTGATCAGTGCATAAGTATACTGGATTGATCTTCTCAATACTTCCTACTCGTCAGTGGACTTCTTAACTGTAATCACTCAACTAAAGGATTTTTATTCATACAAATGCAAATCATGATTTGCACTCTCTAAAAAGATATCACTCATTTAAATACTCTTTTCCTTAAATCCTATTTTACCAAAATATGCCCATGAATTCATACCAAAACACAAAAAAGAGCAGCAAACTGAGCTGCTCTCCATTTGGTTTATTTTTCGACCATTCCGCCCTTGATAAGACTGTCTTTCGTTACTGAATAACTGACTGTTTTGTCATCTAGGGGATTAAAGCCTGGGACGATTTCTTTTAATTTATTAAAATCGATTTTTGTGTAATCAATGGTATTGCGGATATAAAAGATTCCGTCTTTGTATTCTGATGTTAGTTCAAATCCATGGCCCATCAGATCTTTGAATTTTTCTTGGCTCTTGGCCACGGCTTCTTTCATGGTTTCAAGAGGGTTCTCACCAGGCACTTTTGAGACGTCGTAATCATCAACTTTTTCTTGTAATAACAAGGTATCTCCCTTGTAATATAAGGTTACAGTGGTCTTACCTGCTTCATCACTCGTTTCAAGAACGGTTTTTTGTGCACCTGCTAGTGCATCCTCTTTTTTGCTTTCATCAGTTGATGACTCTTTTTTCTTTTCTTTAGCGGATGATTTGCTTGTTGCTTTACTGGTCGCCTTAGTAGACGATGGACTAGTAGATTTTGTACTCTCTTTTTGTGCGCAACCAGCTAAAAGAAGACCTGCTGTCAAGAAGACGGCTAACATTTTTGTGGTTTTATTCATTTTGAATACCTCACTTTTTATGATGGTTAAGGAAATGACTGACGTTTGAAACGAGTCATTTAGCAAGATCAACTGTCATTTTAAATGTTATTAGAAAAGTCTCAAAAATGATGTCCGCAGTCCCTCCTTATCGATCATTGTAGCCATCTGGGTGGCTGGAATGCCAAGCCCAGGCTGTTTGGATAATGGTTTCGATATTGTCAAATTTAGGTTGCCAACCGAGGATGGCACGCGCCTTCTCAGAGGATGCGATCAGGGTATCTGGATCTCCTGGTCTGCGATCGGCCAGCTCAAGTGGGATCGGATGTCCTGTCACCTTGCGGGCTGCTTCAACGATTTGAAGATTGGAGAATCCTGTCGATGAGCCCAGATTAAAGGCAGTGGATGGGTTGCCATTTCGGAGATATTCCACTGCTAAAAGATGGGCATCTGCCAAGTCAAATGGATGGACGTAGTCCCGAACATTGGTGCCATCTGGTGTCTGGTAGTCATCTCCAAAAATAGAGATCTTTTCGCGTTTGCCTTGGGCCACTTGCAAGACGATCGGCAAGAGATGGGTCTCTGGTCCATGGTCTTCTCCGATGGATCCATCTGGCTTAGCACCTGCTACATTAAAGTAACGAAGGGGCACATACTTGATCCCGTAGGCTTGATCAGCCCAGCGCATAATGGTTTCCATCATGAGCTTGCTTTCCCCGTATGGATTGATTGGTTTTTGTGGAGTGGTTTCAAGAATCGGAATTTCTTCTGGAATGCCGTAAGTGGCAGCAGTTGAAGAAAAGACGATGTAGTGCACCCCACATTCATGCATGACTTCCAAGAGTTTGACCATGCCTGCTGTATTGTTGTCAAAATATTTTAATGGATCTGCCATGGACTCAGCGACCAGTGAATAGGCCGCAAAGTGGATGACGGCGTCAATATCTGCATGTTCCTTAAAAACAGTGCGCATAAAGTCTTGATCCGCCAGGTCTCCTTGGTAAAAGACGGCATCTGGATGCACCGCTGCACGGTGGCCTGTGACCAAGCTATCGACCACGACGACTTTTTCCTGTCCTTCATTGACCAAACGGTCCACCATGTGGGAACCGATATAGCCAGCTCCTCCGAGTACGAGTATTGCCATTTGTTTTCCTTTCGCTTCTTGTCTTCTCTCTTATTGTACCAAATTTCTGCCACTTCTCCACACTTAAAGTGTCGCAACAAAGCGTCTAAAAGGCAGCTTGTCCTTCTGCTGTTCTCTTGTAGACTCCAGCATCTTCCAGCACACGCGCAAAGATCTGGCCAACTGATTCACGGACAAGGGCCTCTGCCTCTGCTTCGTCTGTGATGGCTGGGTGAGTGGCTTTCAAATCATCTGCCCAAGGCTGGTGGTAGGTCGCCACAGTGTTTCTCACGTCCAAGCAGATAGTCTTGAACCTGCTTGAGCTCTTCCTTGAGGCGAGGTGGCAAAATGGCCAAGCCCATGACTTCGATCAGGCCGATATTTTCTTTTTTGATGTGTTGCACATCCGCATGTGGGTGATAGATACCATCTGGATGCTCTGGTGAGGTTTGGTTGTCACGGAGCACCAAGTCCAATTCATAATGCCCATCACGAATCCGTGCAATGGGGGTAATGGTATGGTGGGGCTGACCATCGGATGCCGCTAAGACTTGAACAGCTGGATCCGAGTAGCCTCGCCAGGCTGTGAGGATATGGTCTGCCAGGGCAATCAATTGCGCCTTGTCATCTGATTGCAAACGAAGAACTGACATGGGCCAGTTGACAATCCCTACCGATACAGCCTCAAATCCCTCAACGCTAAAGCTTTCCTCAACAGGAGCTAGCTCCATAGGGAAGGTATGTCGTCCGCCTTGGTAATGGTCATGAGTCAGGATGGATCCCCCTACAATGGGCAGATCTGCATTGGACCCTGCAAAATAGCCTGGAAAAGTCTCGACAATGGTCAAGAGTCGCTCAAAGGTCTTGCGACTAATGGCCATGGGAACATGCTGGCTATCGAGGAAAATGCAGTGTTCATTGAAGTAGGCATAAGGGGAATACTGAAAGCCCCAATCATGACCGTCCATATCAAAGCGAATAATCCTGTGATTGGCCCGGGCTGGATGGTCTAGGCGACCTTGATAGCCTTCATTTTCAAAACACAATTGGCAGGCTGGATAATGACTGGCTTTGGCAAGCTTGGCCGCTGCAATGTCTTTAGGATCTTTTTCAGGTTTTGACAGATTGATGGTGATTTCAAGAGAACCGTAGGGAGTTTCTGCCTCAAAGGCAATGTTTTGCGCAATCGCTTTGACCTTGATGTAATCATTGCGCTTAGAGAGGGCATAGAAATCTGCAATCGCGTCTTCTTTGGACTGACGGTAGGTCTCCCAAAAGCGATGGTTGACCTGACTAGGGCTAGGGGTGATCCAATCCATCAACTCCGCACCCAAACTGTCTTTTGCGGCCATACTATCCTGGATCTTGCTATTTGCAACAGCGATCTCTACCAGCTGATCTTTGAGTGCGATCAACTCTTCTTTTTGGGCTGGAGCATCTAGCCCTTCTTCTCCAACGCGACTCATGATGCGATTTTTTAGATAAATCCGATCCATCTCTTCGTAGTCACTTGCCGCAATGACGGCTGTGACAAATGCATCTAATACCTGTTCTGTCATCCTATCTCCTTTTTAATCAAGTACCCGTGTTCCTGCCGCAACTTCTGCAATATAAAAGCTAGGCGCATAGCCAACGACTTCTTCATAGCGTTTGCCGACAGCTTCTTTAAATGCTTCAACCTTATCTTTGTTTACGAGGGCGATGGCGCAACCACCAAAGCCTGCTCCTGTCATACGAGCGCCCAAGACGCCTTCTTGTTCCCAGGCTGTATGCACCAAGGTATCCAATTCTAGACCTGTCACTTCGTAGTCATGCTCCAAGGATACGTGGGAAGCATTCATGAGACGGCCAAAGCCTTCCAAATCACCTGCTTCAAGGGCCTTACGAGCTTGGAGAGTTCGTTGGTTTTCAAGTACAGCATGGCGAGCTCGTTTGATGCGATTTTCATCCTTGATCAAGTAGCTGTAAGCATCAAAAGCCCAGAGATCCAATTCCCCTAAGGTTTGGATATCCAATTTTTCTTGGAGTTCAGAGACGGCGGTTTCACATTCTGAACGACGTTCATTGTATTTTGAATCCGCTAATTCCCGGCGTTTGTTGGTATTCATGATGACTACGACATTGTCTTTGAGGTCCAGCGGTACCAGATCATACTCTAGGGTGTTGGTATCGAGATAAATAGCCCGTTGATCAGCTCCCATACCGATGGCAAATTGGTCCATGATCCCAGAGTTGACTCCGATGAAGTGATTTTCAGTTTGTTTCCCGATCTTGACCAGATCTAGACGATCTAACTGAAGATCATATAGTTTCTCAGCGATGACGCCAATCAAGAGCTCAAGGGAAGCTGAAGAAGAAAGACCAGATCCATTTGGAATATTGCCGTAGACATAGACGTCCATTCCGCTATCAATGACATGACCAGCTTCTTGCAAGAAGTGGAGTACGCCTTTTGGATAGTTGGTCCAGTTGTGTTCTTTTTCAAAGTGGAGGTTTTCAAGCGGAACTTCAATGATCCCCTTGTCTTCAAAGTTTCCTGAGAAGAAACGCAAGACCTTATCCTCACGCTTTCTTGCCGCTCCGTAGGTACCAAGTGTAATGGCTGCTGGGAAGACATGGCCCACCATTATAGTCCGTGTGTTCACCGATCAGATTGATCCGTCCTGGTGAAAAAGAAAGTGTGGTCAGCCTTTTTCCCCAAAGACAGCCTGGAACTTTTGCTTGTAAATCTTGAGATGTGATTGTTGTCGTCATGAGAAACTCCTTTAGTTTTGTAAACGTTTTTATACTTGTATTATATCTGATCACAAGTAAAAGTTCAAGTGTTTTTTTAGTAAAATTTTATTAATTTTTTTTATTTTATATTTCAAAAAGCCGATAATATAGGGTTTTTCATCCGATTATCTTCTATTCCATCATTGCCATCTCGAGTTAATTTTAGTAAACTTTTACCAAAAAATCTCAATTGGGAAATCACCCAATTGAGATTCTTAATTCATTAGTGTTTTCTTTCTTGGATAGACAAAAGATCCAAGGAAGGTTAAGAGGCTGACACCCATGAGGGAGAGAGGTTCCCTGTTTGACCGGTTTTTGGCAATACCGATGATGCAGGACTGGCTGAAACACTTGCAGGAGCCTGATCAGTGGCTTGTTTCACAGCGATCGGAGTAACTTGTGGACCATCAAGAGGGCTAGCTTTTTCTTGCTTGCTAACAAGGACCTGTGTTCCTGTGTTACCAACCTCTACTGGTTGTGTCTGATGGGTTGGATCTTGGACTGGTGAAGTTGGATCTTGGGTTTCTGGTGTTGGCAATGGTGCAGGTGCTGGATAGAAGAGACCATGACCAATGCGGTAGGCGTACTCTGTTTCCGACATTTTTCCGTCTACAATTTTTGGAATATCAACCGGTAAGGTACCTAGATGTTCCTTGCCATTGAAGATGACTTCCACTCCTGCAGGAATATTAGGACCAAATGCATTGTCTGGTTTGAGGGATTCCGTTGGATCCATTCCCTTATTTCCATAGACTGCCAAAATGGCTTTGGCTGCTGGATAGTTGGCTACATCATAAGGTTTAGAGATAGAAAGGACTGCTGCCTTCTTATGGTTGGTATTGGCATAATTGACGATTTCTGTTGGGATCTTGGTCCGCCAGAAATCTTTATCCAGTTGCCCTTCATAACCGATCTCTGAAATCACTACGATGTGAGTGGCTTTTTCGAGGTCTTCTTTTAGACTATCCAGGGTAGATTCTTTAGTGAAGTTCTTGGCCACAAAGGAGGTGTCTTTTGGAAGCACTCCGTCAGCAATTAAGCGACGCATACCCAAATCGAGTCCAGGAACTTCGTTTTCAAAAGCTCCTAAGAGTAAGACATGGTCCCCTGTTTGTACCTTAAATGGCAAAGTATTTTCTTCATTTTTTACAACCGTAACTGCAGCTGCAGCAATCTTACGTTCCAAGTCACGATTGAGGCTAGATCCGACTGCTTCTTCTGATTTTTCAGCCGTCCGAGCACTTGGATCAAAATTCAAGACCCCACGTTTTTCTTTGAGGGTCAGAATCCGGCGAACCGACTCATTTAAGCGTTCTTCTGAGATGTCACCGGTTTGGACCGCATCTACCACTGCATTGACAATGGTATCAATCTTGGTCAAATCGGCTTTGCTGCGAAGGGTCGTTGGCATCAAGACCAGGTCAACTCCGGCTTTGATGGCCATCTCACAGCTTCCACCTCACCGAAGTTCTTGGCAATGGCATCCATTCCCATGGCATCGGAGACAATCACGCCCTTATAGCCGTATTTCTTCCTTACCAAGCCCGTTAAAATATCATCAGAAAGTGTCGCTGGAACATAGATTTTCTCACCCGTTTCTTTTGACACGACCTGATCTTTTTCAATCTGAGGGTATTGGATATGAGCCGTCATCAAGAGGTCTACGCCCGCATCCATGGCTTTTTTGAATGGAAGGAGTTCCAATTTTTCAAGTTCAGCAAGAGATTTATCCACCAATGGGAGACCTGTATGGGAATCGACCGCTGTATCTCCATGACCTGGGAAATGCTTGGCTGCTACAGCCACATTGTAGTCCTGAATCCCTTTCATCATCGGAATACCAAGATAGGCAACCCGGTTTGGGTCAGATGAGAAGGAACGAAGCCCAATCACAGGGTTTTGAGGATTGTTATTGGTATCTAGAACCGGAGCAAAGTCCACATTCAAGCCTAGTGCAGAAAGTTCACGTCCGATGATTTGACCGGCTTCTTTCGCTAGTTTGGGATCATTGGTAGCTCCGATGGCCATATTGCCAGGGAAGGGCTGTACCTGTCCCCAAGCGGTAGACGATCCCCCTTCTTGGTCGATGGCTAACAATAGCGGAATCTTTCCCATTGTTGGCTTTGTTTTCAATCGCTGCCTTTTGCATATCTTGCGTCAGAGCCAGAGTCTGCTTGGTTTCTTTGACGTTTTCAGCAAAAAGAATGACGCCTCCAAAATCATATTTATCAATCGCATCTGCTACTTCAGCATTGACCTTTGGTGAGATCCTGTGGCGACTCCTGATTAGCCTCCTGCCACTTACGGAAGTCCGGCATGATCATTTGAGTCACCTTTTGTTTGAGTGGCATGTTTTCAATCAGTTTTTCCACTTCAGGAGATGCCGTCTCTGTCGATGTTACCGTTGGGGAGGCAGCAGGGACAGCTGCACGGTCTGTTGAAGTCGGCGTTTCGGCCACTTCTCCCTGATTTTCTGTGGTGCTTTCTGGCGTTGGAGAAGCCACCACCTCTTCTACTGTTGCTGCCGGTTCATTGGCTTGATCCGACGCTTGAGCTGTGTCTGCTTTTGCTGTTTGAACGGATAATAGAGCAAAAGCCGTTAATAGGGCCGCAGATGGATAAATGATTTTTTTCATAAAGCGACCTCCTTTCTTTCAATAGATATTGTACCATTGTTTTATAGTTTTGTAAACGGTTACATGCTATTGCTTTAAAAAAGGATAAGCGTTTTTCACTTATCCCTTTGTTTTCTCGTATGGTTTTTAAAACACAATATCTTGACCATTTTCTGTCACTTGGTAAGTGCCCTCAGCAAGATTGATTCGGGCTACTGCTGTGACAGTCTGGTCTTTGTTTTGACGCGTGATGACAATGGTATGTTCATCTGGTGTTTCCACTTCAATGCTTCCTTCTAGGTCAAAAGCTTGCGAGTTGTTCCGGAAACTAAAGAGCTTGAGAAGGGATTGCACGACTGGTCGCTCTACTTCTTGGGCGATTTCTTCATTGCTGTAGTAATGACGGTTGATATTGCGGCCTTCCTTGGTGTTTTCTAAGAGTTCCAAATCATTCTTCCCAGCTAGGAATCCAACATAATAAACTTGTGGAATGCCTGGCGCAAAGGCTTGAATCAAACGGGCTAGGAAATACTTGCGATCATCATCTCCAAGCGCTGAATAGTAGGTCGAATTGATTTGGTAGATGTCCAAGTTGTTGTACTCTGCTGTTGAATATTTGCGTTTCACATTTGCTCCTACCTTGTAGAGCTCATTTGATGCATAGTCAATTTCTTCATCTGTCAAGATATCCTTGACATCAACCACCCCAATCCCATCATGGGTGTCGAGTGTCGTGAATTGCTTCATCGGACTCATCTTCAACCACTTAGCAAGGCGCTCCACTTTTGAGCTATAGAGGGTATAGAGGGTCACCATTGGAAGTGCGAAGTCATAGACATAATAGTCGTGATCGGCAATCTTAAATTGGATGGAATAGTGCTCATGAATCTCTGGCAAGAAGCTCAGCACCGTAGTCGCTGCCATATCGCGCACCTTATCCAACAAATCCCAAATGTCTGGCTCCACGAAGAAATCATTGGTGTCCAACTTTCTTCACTGCATAGGCAAAAGGCGTCCAAACGAATGAGGTCACAGCCATTGCTCGCCAGATGTTCGATGGTCTTGCGAATAAAGTCCATGGTCACTTCCTTGGTCACGTCCAGGTCAATCTGCTCTTCCCCGAAAGGTATTCCAGAGATGCTCAGTTGTCCCATCCGCAAAAGTGATGGCTTGCTTGGGAGCTCGGTCCTTTGCGCTTATAAATCAAGTCCACATCTGCTTGAGTTGGGACGATTCTCCGGCCAGAACTTGTCCCAGTTTGAGAAAAGAGATCCTTGTAGGCACTTTGGTCGTGCTTCTCTTGGTAGTCTTTGTAGTATTTAGACTGACGGGAAATGTGATTGATCATAAAGTCAAACATGAGATAGTACTTTGTCGCCCTAAGCGTTTGACATCTTCCCAATCTCCAAAGGCTGGATCCACTTGATCATAGTCCACAGGCGCAAAGCCTCGGTCACCAGTTGATGGGAAAAATGGCAAGAGGTGAACCCCACCTACTGCATCTCCAAAATATTTCTCCAGATTTTCATAGAGGTCCTTGAGGTTATTTCCTAAGCTATCTGAGTAAGTAATTAACATGGTTTTGTTTTGAATTGGCATAATGGTTCCCTTTTCTTTTTTTGAAAGCCAAGTCTTAGGAGACCTGGCTTTCATGAGTTTTTCTATTTTAGAATTTCTTCCTAGGATACGATTGAAATCAGCAAGCTGAATCGTCACTTTGTATACGGAATTGAACACGGGACTAATTTCTTAGGAAAAAAGATAAATCTCCTTGTGTGCAAGCACACTACGTCGATTTCCTATTTTTCTACAGAAATTTTCAGCAAGCTGAATCGTCCCTTTGTATCTTGTTATTTCACTGCGCCGTTGCTCATTCCTGCGATGATATGGCGTTGGAAGAAGAGATAGACAATGGTGATACTGATAATGCCGACAACGTAGGAAGCAAAGCTTGGTCCGTAGTCGTTGAAATATTGGCCTGCGTAGTTGTATTGGAACAAAGGCAGGGTCCACATTTTGGAATCGCGGTTCAAGACAAGGAGTGGCAACATGAAGTCATTCCAGAACCAAAGGGCATTGATGATCATGGTTGTCGCATGCATCGGTTTCATCATTGGGAAGATGATGCGGAAATAGGTTGTGAATTTATTAGCCCCATCGATCTCTGCTGCTTCATCCAAACTTTCTGGAATCGAGATTTTGATATACCCGACATAGAGAAAGAGGGTCTGTGGAATCGCATAGGTCAAGTAGAGCAAGATCAAACCAAAGGTGTTAGCCAAACCGAGTTTACTCATCATAACTGTAATCGGAATCATGATGACTTGGAAAGGTACGAAAGATTCCCAAGGATCAAGAGGGTGTACATGATGGTAAAGGCTTTTCTCTTACTCATATTACGTGCGATGGAGTAGGCTGCCATGGGGATAAAGATCATTACTGCAAGTAAAGACAAGACAGTGATGACGACAGAGTTCCAATAATAGCCTCCGATCCCATCAGCCAATAGACGGCTAAAGTTGTCCCATGTGAAATTCGTCGGGAATCCAAAGAAATTATCTACAATATCTTTGGTTGGTTTGAAGGAACTAAAGAGGGTGGCAAGGAGCGGCACTAAAATCAGAACCGATCCTAGAATCAATAGAATATATTTGCCAATCAAGGCTTTTCTTTCATCTTGTTTCATCGTGCTTCTCCTCTTAAATTTCAAATTTCTTAGATACTCTCAATTGGATGATTGAAATCACTACAATCAAGAAGAACAAGATTACGGCAATGGCATTGGCATAACCGAATTGGTTGTTTTTAAAGGCATAATTATAAACCAAGAGCCCAAGTGAGGTTGTGGCATTGTTTGGACCACCACCAGTCATGGCAAAGACTTGGTCAAAGGCTGTAAGCCCACCTTTTAGGGCTAGGATAAAGACCATAGAGACACTTGGTAGCAAGTAAGGCAATTCAACATTCCAGAAGACTTGCTTGCTAGTCGCTCCATCGATTCTTGCTGCTTCTGTAATCTCGGTTGGAATAGATTGCAGACCAGCTAGGAAGATAATGATGGGCATAGCTACCCCTTGCCAAAGAAGGACAAAGACAGCCGCGAATATTGCTCCCCACTTGGTCCCTAAAAGACTGGTTTGGAGAAACTCGATATGAAGGGCATTCCCAATCGCTGGTAGACCGTAGTTGAAGACTTGTTTGAAAATCAACGCCACTGTCAAACCAGACAAAACTGCTGGGAAGAAGAACCAAGCACGGAAGAAGGTTTGGCCTTTGATTTTAGAGTTCAAGACACGCGCAATGAAGATCCCAAGGGCAATCTCACCAACTACCATAGCAATCGTGATGATTGCAGTAAAGCCAATAGCATTCATGAATTTTGGATCCATAAAGAGGAGCTTAAAGTTGTTTCAAGCCAACAAACTTGTAGTTATAGGTCAAACCTGTCCAGTTGGTAAAAACTGTAAAAAGGCTCCTTGGAACATTGGCACATAGAAGAAAATTGCTTGTAATAAGAGGGGAATGACCACAAAAGCCCATGCCCAATATTTTTGTAATACTTTTTTCATTGTCTCTCTACTCCTAATCCACATCCGCTTTCATCGGGTTAAAGAAGGCATTCAAATCATTGACCATTCCCTTGTTTATCACCTGTCAAGACATAGTTTCATCGTCAAGGTATGGAAGTCTGCTTCACTGGTCCAGTATTGTTGCAACCAGACCAAGTGACGATCCGTAAAGGCATATTTAGTCATCCCAGCAAGCGGTGAATCCTCTCCTGCTTGTTTGACTCCCTTCGATCGCTGTTGGAGATCCGTCCACATCATAGTACTTTTGCATGACTTCTGGACGGGTCATGTATTCCACAAAGGCATTGGCTTCTTTTGGATGTTTGGTAGTAGCTGAGATAGACCATGCTAAGTCTCCCGCACCAACGGTTAAGCTTTGTCCTTTTTCTTTCCCTGGAATCATGAAGGTCCCAATCTTAAATTTCGGTTTTTGTTCATTGATCGCGGTGATGGCCCAAGACCCATTTGGTGTCATGAGGACATCTCCACGCGCGAAGGCTCCGATAACGTCTGTATAACCTGCACCTTCCCAGTTCTTTTGCTTAGATCCTTTAATGCGAAGGATATCCATGACCTTGATGTCATCCTTCATAATCGGATCAGACAATTTAATGGCATTTGGCTGAGAATAACGAAGGTATTGGTTGGCTTCTTTTCCTCCACCTGCTGCTGTCGCAAAGGCCAATTGATTGTAACCATTGAGGGTCCAAGCTTCTGCTCCTGCAATCCCAAATGGGGTTTGTCCTTTGGCAACGATGTCTTTTACCAACTGTTCAAATTCGTCCCAAGTTTCAGGAACCTTCAAGCCCAATTCTTCGAATTTATCTTTGTTGTAGTAGATTCCGTAAGCATTGGCTGTGAAAGGAACGTTGTAGACTTTTCCATTTACGGCATATTTTTCAGCGTAGCCGTTTTTCACGCGTTTGAGATAGTCTTTATTGCTTAAATCTTCGAAGACACCCGCTTTCGCCCATTCTTGCAATTCGATGGACTGTGGGTAAATATTGACTACATCTGGCACATCTCCTGCGAGAACACGTGTTTTCAATACTTCACCAGCATTTGGTACATTGACAACTTTGACCTTAACCTTTGGATTTTCCTTTTCAAAATCACGCGCGATTTCTTCCAAGGTTTTGGTCATTTCTTTTTTCTGGTTGAAATACTCGATGGTCACTGTACCATCCGCAGATTTTCCATCGTTGGAGCAAGCACCGAGCCCAAACAAGGCTAGGCCTGTAGTAGCAAGAAGTCCGATTTTTTTATACCATTTCATTTGGCTGTCTCCTTTTATTTTTTGACAAAAACATATTGTTTGCTGAGGAAATCTTCCTGAGGAAGAATGACGGTTAAGCCAGCATACATGAGCTCGGCTCCTGAATAGACTTGATCCGTCCCTTCTAAGCGATAGAGCGCATCTTCTTCCAACCCTTTGAGTTTCAGGGTCGGCTCGATCTCCTCAACCGTTGATAAGACCCGTACATAGGTTACAACCGTGCGGTCTTGATAAGTGAACTGGACGGCTGCTTGATTGCTACCTTGGCTTGGATTGATCAAGCGGTAGTGTTTTCCGAACTGAACAAGTGGTCGAATCGTTTTGTAATGAGCGACTTGGGCTGCGATCCGATCCAACTCTTCTTGCGGAAGACTGGTTAAATCCAATTCATAGCCCAGATTTCCCATCATGGCTACATGACCTCGCGTTTCAAGTGGTGTCATCCGTCCCATCTGGTGATTTGGCACTGCTGATACGTGAGCCCCCATAGAAATGGTTGGATAGAGATAGCTAGATCCATACTGGATTGGAAGTCTAGCAATGGCATCCGTATTGTCACTTGCCCATACCTGAGGGAAGTAGCGCATCATACCAAGGTCATTGCGGCCACCACCACCGGAGCAGGACTCAAAGAGGATGTTCTCATACTTCTCTGTTAAGTAAAGAAACCACTTCATAGAGACCCAAGATATACGCATGGGATTGCATCTTGGTTTCAAGGTAGGTTTTACCATTCCCAAGCTTAGTGATATTGCGGTTCATATCCCATTTGATGTAGTCGATCTCATGGTTTCCAAGTAAGTCATCCAAGACCTGCTTGATATAAGCAACCACTTCTTTATTTGCGAAATCGAGTACTAGTTGATTCCGTGAATAGGTGTGTTCATAGCCTGGGACTTGAATAGCCCAGTCCGGATGAGCCCGGTAGAGGTCGCTATCAACAGAAATCATTTCTGGCTCCACCCAAAGGCCAAATTGAAGTCCCTTGCCGTGGATGCCCTGGATCAGTTCTGCTAGGCTTCCTCCTAATTTTTCTTCATTGACAGTCCAGTCACCGAGGGCCCGATTGTCATCATAGCGATTGCCAAACCAGCCATCATCAAGAACGAAGAGTTCGATTCCCACTTTTTGAGCCTCATCCGCTAGCTCCAATAATTTGTCTTTCTTAAAGTCAAAGTAGGTTGCTTCCCAGTTGTTGATGAGAATTGGACGTTCTTTATGGGCAAACTGGCTAGAAATGATATGGTTTTGGACAAAAGCTTGACTCTCTTGACTGAGTCCGGTCAATCCCTTATGGGAGTAGCTAATCATGGCTACCGGCGTATCAAAACTCTGATTCGGTGCCAACTCCCAGGAGAAGTTTTCTGGATTGATTCCCAATCCAACGCGAACTTCATTGAGTTGATTCTTTTGAACAAATCCTTCAAAATTTCCACTGTAGAGCAGTTGGAAGGCAAGAGCAGAACCGGCATCTTCTGTCACTTCATGGTCAGCAAGGATAAGAGCTGGGGTCTGGGCATGTCCAGAAGCACCACGGTTGGAGCTGATGGAGAAGATTCCTTGCTCTACTTGCTGGCGGCGGACTGTTTTTTCTCTCGCATAGGCCCCTTGAAGGGTGATGACATCGTAGTCACCTGCTGGGACATCGGCCAACACACTGAAGGCCTTGTGGATCACGACGATTTCATCACTGCAGTTTTCAATCTTTGAAAGCTAGTGATGGTTGCTCGATCCTCGTAAGCCGTGTAATAGAGGGTCAAACGCAGGGCCGCTTGATCATCTTCAAAGACCAAGGCCAAGGTTTCAGCACTATCTACTGTATGTGGATTGGGAAGACCAGTTGCCCCGACACTGCCAGAGTAGATATTGGCTCCGACATAGAGGAAATCCGTCACCTCTGTGGCGCCGTGCTGGATTTGAATAGACGGCTTTCGGAAATCTCCAAGCCCGTGCTGTCCTAGGATCTGACGCTGGGTATCCAAGCTGAAGGTTCGATGGTCAGGTGTTGGATTTCCAGAGAAAGCATGATCCTTCTCATGTACGGTATTGGAAAAATGATAAGACGGGATCGGACGCCCCAGATGCTTAAGCATCAGGTAGCCATCTCGATTTTCAAGGATCAGGCTCAGTCCCTTACTTTCTACATAGAACAAATTTTGTTCGATACGAATTGCCATATCTTCCTCCATTGGACCCGAAAAAATATCACTATGTATTTTTAATTTCAGTTCCAATAACTTTCTTTTTTAGCATGTCTTTATTTTACATAATGTAAACGTTTACTAAAATAGAATTTTGTTGGACATATATGGTAAAATGTTAGGTAGGAGGTTTACCTATGTTAGTCTTTTCTGAATACCAAACTGATACCATTGACCTAGCCCTTGATTTTTATGGCTACGAAGATTGTCCGAAGAACTATGAATTTGGCCCTAGCGTCCGAGATAATTTTGTCTTGCATTTTATTACAGAAGGAAAGGGAGTCTTTCACTTCAATAAGAAAGAAATCCACCTAGAGGCTGGGGATCTCTTTCTCCTCCCTAAAATATGGTGACCTACTACAAGGCTGATGCCGAAGAACCTTGGTCCTACTACTGGATCGGTATTAGTGGCACCAAGGTGAGTGATTTCATGCGTTTTTCAACACTGCATGAAAAAGGTTTTCTAAAGAAAACAGAGGTGGACACAGAAAAGGATCGGCCAGTTTCATGGAGCAACTCGTCCATAAGGCAGAGGCTTCAAAAGATGACTTCCACTACCAACTCCACCTTCTCTCGCAGATCTATGAACTGCTATTTATCTTATCAGTGAAAGTAGCTCCCGACGTATCCATCAGAGCCATCCATCTCCGACCTATCAACTCTACCTGACCTGCAAGCATGTGATTGAGACACATTACAATAAAGAACACTTGAGTATTCAAGAAATCGCTGATGACCTCAATGTCCATCGCTCCTATCTGACAACTGTTTTTAAGGAGTTTCATCAGATCTCTCCCAAGGAATTCTTGCACTCGGTCCGCATGCAGCGTGCCCAACAGTTACTGACCAATACGGACGAGAGCATCAAGATTGTGGCCTACTCAGTTGGGTTTTCAGATCCCCTCTATTTTTTTCAAAAGGCTTTTAAGGCCTATAGCCAACTGACTCCTAGCCAATATCGCAACAAACATAAAATTTAGTAAAATTTTATTTCTTTTTACTATTTTTTAGAGTATACTGGAAGTAGAAATCAATAAAGGATGAACTATGGCAACGATTAAAGACATTGCGGAAAAAGCAGGCGTTTCTCAGGCAACGGTCTCTCGCGTCCTCAACCAGGATGCGACCTTATCGGTCAGTGAAGACACGCGCAGTCGGATTCTTCGCATCGCCGAGGACCTCCATTACCAAAAGAAGAGCCGCAAAACAGCGCCTCAACCAGTTGAGGATTTTCATAAAATCGTCATCTTTGAATGGTACACGCGTGAAGAAGAATTAGATGACCTCTACTACTATGCCATTCGGATGGGGTTGGAAAAACAAGCCCAGGAATTAGGCTATGAGATCTTTCGTATCTTTAATAATGACGATTGGTCCTTGATTCAAGAGGCAGACGGCATTATCGCTCTTGGGAAATTCAGTCCTAAGACCATTCGAGATCTAGAAAGCTACGGCAAACCCCTGATTTTTGTCGATAGCAATACCCTCTATTTAGGGACATTCCTGTGTGACGACCGATCTAGAAGATTCTGTCATCACCGCTCTCGAGTATTTCCTTGATCATGGCCACAAGGAGATCGGGCTCTTGGTCGGTCAGGAAGAGACGGCAGATGCGACACCGCTTCAAATGGATCCCCGTCAACGGACCTTTCAACAGTTTCTCACGGAAAAAGGACTTTATGAGGAGCGCTTTGTCTCTGTTGGGTCAATTCTCGACTGAGTCAGGGTTATCAGATGATGGAGCAACTGATTCAAAAGCATTGGGCGACGACTTACCAACTGCCTTTTTCATGGCTAGTGATGCCTTAGCTGTCGGAGCTCTTCGGTCCCTTCAGGAGCATCAAATCGCAGTTCCTGATCGCGTCAGTCTCATTTCCTTCAATGATACTTCCATCGCCAAATATGTCTTTCCTGCCCTTTCTACAGTGACCGTCTACACAGAAGAAATGGGCAAGCAAGCCATTCAAATGTTGCGGCAGACCTTTCAGGGATCTCAACCAAGTGTTCCCTATATGGTCAAATTAGCTACCAAACTGACGATTCGAGACAGCAGTCGCTAGGAGGTCTTATGAAAACACACGAAATCCTCTTTCAAACCCTTTCTCAGGCAGATGATTATGTCAACGGGGAGCAGCTGGCAAAAGAACTAGGTGTTTCCCGCACCTCTATCTGGAAGGCTATCCAACGTCTAGAAAAAGATGGGGTCATCATCGAATCCCTCAAAAAGAAGGGCTATAAACTGGTCTCAGGCGATATTCTGCTTCCTGAAGTGATCGCAAACAATACCCAGTTGACCGTTACTTAAATGAACAATGTCAGCTCCACCCAATTGGATGCCAAATTAGGCATAGAAGCCCATCAAAGAGGGCAAGGCGCTCTACCTAGCCAATTCGCAATCCGCTGGAAAGGGCCGCTTTGGTCGTGACTACTACTGCCCTGATCAAGGGGGCATCTACATGTCCCTTCATCTCAAGCCTCAACTGCCACCTGCGGAGCTCCCCCCATATACCCTTATGGTCGCTGGAGCCATCTACAAGGCCATTAAAAACCTGACCCTGATCGATATCGATATCAAGTGGGTCAATGATATTTACTATCGCCATAAAAAAATTGGGGGAATCTTAACCGAAGCTATCACGTCCATCGAGACAGGCTCTTGTCACGGATGTCATTATCGGAGTCGGTCTCAATTTGGCTATCTCTACTTTTCCAGATGAGCTAGAAAGCAAGGCTGGTTCCTTATTTGATGGCCTTGTCCCATCACCCGCAATGACCTCATCAGTGAGATCTGGAAGGAATTCTTCCAAACAGATGTCGATGAACTGGTCTACCTCTATAAAGAGCGCTCCCTGGTCCTAGGACGAACTGTCACTTTTGAGCAGAACCAGCAGACCTATCAAGGCCTCGCCAAAGATATCTCTGATACCGGCCAACTCTTGGTCCAATTAGACAAGCAAGAAGAAATCTGGCTCAATAGCGGAGAAATCTCCCTCAAGCAGTGGAATCTATAAAACAGAGCTCACAACTCACAAAAGAGTCTGGGACAAAACGCTGTCTCAGACTCTTTTGTGTGAAGATATATCAAAACTTTTTAAACCAATTCTTGATATACTCTAAGCATATATCTAGTAGGAATTTGATAAATAATAATACAATTCCAATCTTCACAAACATGTAATATTTAAATGTGTGTCATCAAATTCACTCACAAAGAATCGGAAAGGTGAAGATATTTAGACGGATTGATAAGAAAAATATAGTGAGATACAAATAGATAAAACCAACGCCACTATAAAAAAATTTTTTTATGTATTTGCATTTTTTTACCCTTTATCCCTTTCTTGTTTTACAACATTAAATTACCAATCACCAATTTTATATAGCCTGATTAATTCTTTTCATTACCCTTTCTAACAGGCTATTTTTATAGTTCTTACACCTTCATCATATACAAATTTCAAAAATAATACAAGTCTGTTTTTTTCTAATTATTTTCATGATATAATAATAAAGTTTGGATGTTAAACAAAAAAACTCAGTAACTATTCCAACAAACTCTATAAAATTAACTTTTTAGATAGCGCCATGATATATTTAAGCTACTAAACAGTTCAATTCAGTATGTTTTTTGCCCTACTTTTTAATCATGATATTGAAAATACCTAAAAGCGCCTTCCGAAATTCAATTAAATTTCAACATTTTTAATTACTCTCAATATGAAAGTTCTTTCCAAATCCATGCAGGGGGCATCTAAATAAACAGGAAAAGCCTTGAAATCAAGGCTTTTTTTCTTGTCTATAGCAGATTTATTTTTGTATTCATTAACAATTAATAATTGAGAATCAAATTGAACACAGTAAACAAATCCGATTCCTTCATACTCTACCAAACACCATCCCCATATTATCCCCTCACTTATGGTATGATGGTAGAGTATGATGTTTAGGTGCCAAGCTACTTGAGCACCTCCGTGCTAAAAGGAGAACGAATATGAAAATCGCATGGAATGAAATTAAATACCAACCCAAGAAGTTTATCCTGATTGAACTCCTCATTACCATCCTCATGTTTATGGTGGTATTCTTGTCCGGTCTGACAAATGGACTGGGGCCGGTCGGTATCAGCCCAAATCGATAACTATGGGTCGCTGCACTACATCCTTTCGACGGATTCAGAAGGGATTATCCCCTTTTCAACCATTACGGCGAAAGATGTAGATGAGGTCCAAAAGATAGAGGAGATGGACTATTCGGGCTTGTCCATCCAGCGAGCAACCGTCTCAAAAACAGAGGATTCCAACACTCTGGATATCACCTACTTCGCGACCGATCACAATGAAGAAGAAATCCTCAATCCAATCATGGAAGATACAGACCTCAAGATCTCCGACTTAAAGAAAAACGAGGTCATTTTGGACAGTTCTTTCAAAGAGGATGAGGGAATCCAAGTCGGCGATCACGTGATCGATAAAACCTCTAAGCAAAAACTCAAGGTCGTGGCCTTCGCGAAAAATGCCAAATACGGCTATAGCGAGATTGGTTTTATCAGCTCGGAGACCTACACAGGCATGCGACAAAAGACAGATCCAAGCTATCAATGGCAAGCCCAAACCCTTGTGACCAAGAAAAGCATCACTTCTAGCGATCTAGCCAGCAACTTGATGGTGGCGGATAAGAAGCAAGTGATCGATAAAATCCCTGGCTACAAGGCTCAAAACCTGACGCTACGGATGATCACTTGGGTGCTCTTACTCGCTTCTTCTGCTATCCTTGGGGTCTTCTTCTACATCCTCACCCTGCAGAAGTTGAAACAGTTCGGTGTCTTGAAGGCCATTGGCATGTCCATGAGCCAGATTACCTATGTCCAACTATCCCAGCTCACCATCATCTCCCTCATCGGAGTGCTGCTGGGGCTTGGCTTGGCAACTATGATGGCGCCATTTTTACCCAATAGCGTCCCTTCCTTTATGACCCTGAAGGACAATCTCACCATCTCGGTTAGCTTTATCCTGACCTCTATCTTGTGTGGTGCCTTGTCCCTTGTCAAAATCAAAAAAGTAGATCCAATCGAAGTCATTGGTGGAAATGGAGAATAAGATGGCCATTATCGAATTAGAAAATATCAGAAAATCCTACGCCGATGGTAGCCAGATGCACCATGTCCTCAACCAGCTTAATTTAAGCGTCGAACCCAACGAATTCGTCGCCATCTTGGGCCCTTCAGGATCTGGTAAGTCCACGCTTTTGGCCATCGCTGGCTTGCTTTTGTCAGCGGATGAGGGGCGGATTCGCATCGCTGGCCAAGACTTGACTGGTCTCAACCAAGGCCAGTGGACACAAAAACGGCTGGAATTGCTCGGCTTTATCTTTCAAGATCACCAGCTCCTCTCCTATATGAAAATCGGTGACCAGTTAGAACTGGTGGCCAAATTAAAAGGGGAAAAGGACAAGAAAAAACGCCAAGAGGAAGTCAAAGCCTTACTGGCAGATCTTGGCATCGAAGCTTGTTACCACCAGTATCCGAATCAGATGTCCGGTGGACAAAAACAACGGGCAGCCATCGCTCGCGCCTTCATCGGAAATCCACAGGTCATCTTAGCCGATGAACCAACCGCTAGCCTAGACCCAGATCGAGGGCAAGAAATCGCCCAATTGATCCAAAAAGAAGTCAAATCCAAAAACAAGAGCGCCATCATGGTCACCCATGACCGCTCCATCCTGACCTATGTGGATACCATTTATGAATTAAAACACGGCCAATTGCTAAAGGTAGAAAAGGTTGATTAAATACAAGAGAGTGGGACAGAAATCGGTAATTCGTTAGAATTCGATTTCGTCGTCCCACCTCCGCACAGTTGAGTAGGGCTGTAAAAGCTGATGAAATCAGCGTAGTAGAGCCCACTCAACCACTGCGTCTTGCTCAAACAAATCCAAAAAAATAATTGAGAGGCTAGGACTTTTGTCCCAGCCTCTTTTTATTCTTGTGGCTCCTTGGGCAGTTCCATACGGAAGCGCAAGCCCATAGCTGTTTTATCAAATTGGTAGGCCAGTTCTTCATGGTCTAGCAAGTGTTGGACCACAAAGAGTCCCAAGCCTCCTTCCTTCTTCTGGTGGCTAGCAGTCATTGGCATCTCAGCGGTCTCTACCATTTCCTGGCTGGTATTTTCAACCGCCAAGTGCGTTCCTTCCTCTTCGAGACGGAGCTGGATCTCTCCACCGGCATCCGAATGCTTGACGGCATTACTGATGACATTTGAGAGAACCAATTTCAGAATCGCTGGGTCCATATAGATTGGTTTGGCTGGAATCTGATTGTCAATTGTGAGCGCGCGGGATTGAGCCAAGACCTTGTACTGATCGAGGATCTGCTCTACGACCTGGTCCAGCTGGATCCACTCCTTGTCTCCGGCCAATTCTTGGACAGAAGAGAGAGACAGGATTTCTAGGACGATCTGGTTCATCTCATCGACGATATCGAGGGAGACCGACAGATAGCGGTCCCGATCCTTGTAGCGGCCGATCTTATCCCTCATATTTTCTAAGATAATCTTCAAGCTAGCTAGCGGCGTCTTGAGCTCATGTGAGGCCCCTCGTAGGAATTCGACCTTCATCTGCTCCAACTTCAGATTTTCTTGTTTTTGCTGCTCTAGATTGTCGATCACTTCTAGGAGATGGTGATAGAGGTCGTTGATCTGTTGCTTGAGGACGCCGATCTCATCCTGCGAATGAATGGGAAGACTGGCCGTCCGATCCAAACGCTTCATCCGCTTGGTCATCTGCTTGATCTCCAGGATCGGAGCAGAAATCAGGCGGGCATAGAGATAGGAGGCAAGGAGTGACAGAACAAAGGAAGCGAGGAGACTATAGGGAAGAAAGCCCAGACTGATGTCCCGCGCTTCCTTTTGGGAATCGACAGTTGCTAAGAATTGCAAGGTCAAGTCCTTTCCCTCTTTGGTCTGGATCTTTCGCTCTTCAATGACCAGGGAATTGTTCTGGCTATCCGGGTTCAGGAGCAAGTCATCCTTGACCTCTAGGGCATTTTGTTTTTCCTTGCCCTTGATTGAGACCTTGATATCATTGGTCTTTGGAATAAAGGTCGATGACCGACTCAATGGTCCCTTCTTCCTGGCCTTGGAAACTCTTGGCTAGGGCCTGTGATTTCTTCAAAATCGTCTGGCGCTGAGACTCGATATAGGTCGATGGGAAAATAAAGTAAACCGAAGCATGTAGAAGGATGACTAAGCCACTAAAATAGGGCAAAGGTGATCAGAAAGATCTTTGCAAAGATACTCCGTTTGGTCATGGTCTCTCCAATTTATAGCCGACATTGCGTACCGTAACGATACAGTCCAGCTCTAGTTTTTTTCGTAGTTCCTTGATATAGACATCGATCACCCGGTCAAAAGGAATCTCCTCTGTCTCCTTCCAGACCGCATCGAGGATCTGAGAGCGGGTCCGGGCCTTGCCTTCATGCTGGAGCAGGTATTCCAAGATTTCCAACTCCTTGGCATTCATGGAGATGGCTTGCCCAGCTAGACTGGCTGTGTAGCTCTCAAAATCCACCCGTGCCTCTCCATAGGTGAAGATCCGTGAAGGCTGGAGCTTTTTAAAAATAGCTTCGATACGGACCTTCAAGAGGGACAAGGAAAAGGGTTTTTCCAGGTAGCCATCTGCCAACTCTCCAAAGGCTGTCAACTTATAGTCCTCATCATGGAAGGCCGTCAGCATGAGGACAGGAACCGAGCTGGTCTTCCGGATGGTCTTGAGCACTTCCAAGCCATTGAGGATAGGGAGCTGGATATCCAGCAAGACCAGATCTGGCGCCTCTCTGTGAAAGAGGTCCAGGGCCTCCTGCCCATCACCTGCTTCAAAGACCTCATAGCCACATTCCATGAGATAGTCGCTCATCCCTTCGCGAATCAGGACTTCATCTTCTACGATTAGTATCTTCATACACTTTCCTTTTATCTAAGAAACTTCTTCTACCTCCTATTATACCCTATTTCTATTTTAGGAAACAATCTCTTATTCGACATCCACCAAGAGATCTTTTGGTTTCTTATGCAAGAGCCATTGAGAAGAAAGGATGGATACGAGAATCAAGAGGAGGCCGCCAACCAAAACAATCACCAACAATTGGCTCGGTTGGATGTCCATATGGAGGTCTGTTAGGGTCTTACTGAAGCTTTCTGCCTCAGCTCCACCACCAAGGTTGGCTGCAGAGGATTCTTGAGCCATTTGTTTGGCAATGCCACTGGTTACGTTCTTGAGTACCGTATCTCCGACTGTTTGGCAAGAAGTCCTGCAACTCCATAGGAGAGGAGGAAGGCTGGGATGGAAATCATGACCAATTCTGCCACGAATTGCCCTGCAATCTGCACCTTGGAGAGTCCCAGAGCTAGCAAGATACCCACTTCTCTGCGACGGGCATTGAGCCACAAGACGAGGAGAAGGGTGAGAAGCAAGCTAGCAAAGATGAGGCTACCGATAAACAAGTAGTCCGCCACTTGGAACATGCTGCTGATGGATTTTTGCAAGGCTGGGTAGTTAGAAGAGCTCTTAACCAAGTCAAAGTAATTCCATGGGATATCCAAGGCTTTGATTTTTTCGATCAATGGCATCCAGGTCCTGATCCCCTTTGCAAAGAAGGTCGCATCCTCATAGGTAGCTGTTTGAACAGTATTGCCATAGAGTTTGGCAGCTGTATCCAGGTCAGAGATGAGCGTATCTTCATACAATTCTTGGGCGTAAGTTAGAGGAGCTTGGTTTTTTCCTGAGAACAGACCCTTGATGGTCACTTCGACAGTTTCATTGGCCCCTTTTTTTCATTGTCAGCATCATAGAGATTGGACTTGAGGCGCACCTTATCGCCCTACCTTGAGGCCATTCTTTTTCGCCAAATCTTCGTGCATGAGGATTTGGTTTTTGTCCTTTATCCGTCAGATGCTCCCCTTGGACCAGCTTATAGGCTCCAGATACAAACTTATCTTCTTTTGAAGAGTCATTGACCCCTGTCACCATCAAGGTATTCTTGAAGTGCTTAGCCCGTTCTGGAGATTGATTTTGCAGGGTTTCTTCGGTCTCAATGATCTCGTGGTCTAGGATATCTGCGATGGCATTGATCCGCCTGATGGAGGAAGTGATCCCCTCTACCTGGCTGATTTTTTCGATATCTTCTCCTCTGAGATTCCCAGCTCCCCGAGGGGTTCCTGGATTGGTCCTGCGGTTGATCTGCATGGAGAAGCTATTGGTAATGGATCCCAGGCTTTCCGATGAAGCTTTTTGGGTCGCTCCCTTCATGGAGAGTCCGATCAAACTCAAGGTCCCCATGAGGAGAATGATGGCAAAGAGCAAGAGAGACTTGGGCCATTTACGTGTGATATAAGCAAAAGCATTGCGCAACATAGCATTCCCTCCTTACTTGCTCTTCTCAACGAGGCTACGGCGACTCAATTCCAAGACCACATCGGAGGCCTCCGCCACTTCCTTACTGTGGGTGACGACGATGACACATTTTTGGCGTTCCTTGGCCAACTTCTTCAAAATGGCAATGATGTCACCGGCTGTCTGTTCGTCAAGGTTTCCTGTTGGCTCATCTGCCAAGATGACAGGTGCTTCTGAAACAAGCGCACGCGCAATGGCCACCCGCTGTTGCTGCCCGCCGGATAGTTGCAGGACATTGCGTTTGATTTGCGTTTCGTCCAATCCCAATTCCAAGAGAATGTCTTTCCCAGCCTGTTTGTTGACCAGGCGGACATTTTCAAGTGGCGTCAAATAATCGATCAGATTGTAATTCTGAAAGACCAGGGAGACATGGTGCTTGCGGTGGTAGCTAGACCCTTTGGTCTGGATGTCCTCTCCATCAAAGAGAACCTGCCCCTTCTTGGGATTATCCAGTCCAGCCAAGAGGGAGAGGAGGGTTGATTTTCCAGCTCCAGACTGACCGATAATGCTGTAAAATGTCCCATTTTTGAACTGATAGTTCACGTCTGAGAAGATCTCTTCTTGGTAGCTTTGGTAACTATAGGATACATGTTTGAGTTCTAACATAGGTGTCATTTCTCCTTAACTCATTTTTGTTAATATTTCTTTTGGACTCTTGCGCCAGATCATGCTGGTAGTTACACCGAGCGACAGAAGGATCAAGCACAAGAGGCTAGCATAGGCGATTCCTAAGGAAAGGCCTTGAGGGATTTGGTTGAGTAATTCTAGGGTCTGCTGTTGACCGGTCTGTCCGACAAACTGCTCTAAGAAACGATGGCTGACTATCCGCCCGATGAGAAAGGCTGGGATCACTGCTAGTAAGGATACCAGCACCACTTCCAAGAGGAACTGTCTAAAGATCCGGCCCTTGCTCTTCCCAATGGATAAGAGGACGCCGATTTCGTGGATCCGCTCCCGTGTCCAGAGACTGAGCAAGAGCGATAGAGCACCCCTCCCGTCACCAGGAGGACGATCATCATGATCCGTACCAGGCCTTCTAGGGTCTGAGAGGATTCTTTCATCTGGTCAAAGGCCTTGCGATCTTCGACCACACGCAGAGACTGCCAATCCAGATCCAAGCTTTTGACTTGCTTCAAGAGGGCATCGATTTTCTCAGGATCTTTGACGCCAAAGGTGACTTGTGTCACTTCTTGCTGACTGAGACCAAGAAGCTTGGTCGCATCCTCATAAGAAAGGTAAACTTGGTTTTCACTCAAATCAGAGGTCATTCCTGTGAATTTCTCCTGTTTCTTACCTGAAAAGATCCCTACGATTTTAAAGGTTTGCTCTTTGGCAGGAGTCTCTCCCATCTGAAAGCTGGATAAGGTCAAGGAATCTCCGACCTTTAGCTTGTTCTTCTTAGCCAACTCTTGGTGAATCAAGATCTGCCCGCGAGCCTTATCGGATAAGTGCTTGCCTTGCACCAGTTGAAAACTGCCACTGCGGAAATCTAGGTGCTGGTCTGTCTTCTGGGTAAAAACAGCGCCTAGCGCTTGCTTGGCTTCCTGCCCCAGATCATCCCGCTCTACCGACTGCTGTCCCGTCACCGCCTCTTTCCCAAGAATACGAACGGGACTTTCATATTGTGGGACCATGGATCCTACCCCAGCTAGTTGCTGCACTTTTTTAGCCTCCTTCAGAGCAAAGGGAGCATTCCCCTGTTTACTGGTCAGGGCAAAGCTGGTCCCAGCCGACTGCTTGATATGGTCCTCCAGTCTTCCTCCCACTTGCATCAGTGAAAAACAGAAATACAAGCAAGAAAGGATTAAGAGCAGAATCAGAAAGAGGACCAGATTCCTCGTTCTTTTTCGAGAAATATAGGCGATTGCCTGTTGTAAGAGCATGATCTTACCCTCCATTTCAAAGCCCACGACAATACAATATGGACGCTTTCATCATTTGTTGCTTTCATTATAGAGGAGAAATGTGAAATGTTTATGAAATAGAAAAAGTTTCCTAAATTTTCTAGGAAACTATATTCGATTTAAATAATATTAGGAAAATATGCGTCCCACTTCCTTGACTTCATTTTTCAAAGATTTCTCCTTCTTGGATCTTTGAAAAGATCTGATCGGTCAGTCGGACATTCAAGAAGCTCCAAAGAGCAAAACCACCAAAGGTAAAGAGATAAATAGCTGTCAGTAACCGTTCAGGACTACTGAGGCTGATATAAACCACTGCCAGATTGAAGAAGACAAGAAAGATGGTTTGAATAGGATTTAAGAGAGCAATGAGGAAACTATTTAGACAGACCTTTCTTGTAGGATCTTCAAAGAGGCCGATATAAGGGAAGATCAAGGTCATCCCTCCACATAGAAGGACGATAAAGGGAAGCAAGATCCAAATCCCATACTCACTTAAGAAAGCCGTATTTGAAAAAAAGACAGTAATCCAGATAAAGAAGGGATGATAAGCCTAGACAAGTCAACCAAATCACCGTCGCTTGCTTGAAATTAGCGCGAAAGAGACGGAAAAAATGAAAGACGAGATCCGTATCTTCCCCTTTCAACAAGCGGTGCCACATGGTTGCTAAAGCCGTAAGCGATGCACCGATCGTGAGAATCGGAAGGCAGCAAACGATAAACAAGGTGTTCAAGATAATGATGTCTGTCAACCGGGTCAAGGTCTTGACCAAGCGTCCATCCAATGAAAATAATTTTTGCATCTTCTTCTCCTTGTTCTTCATCTCAATTTCTGCTACTTCCTCTAGGGAAGCACTCAGGGGCTTTAGGCCCCTGAGTTACTTACTTGAATCCATTTAGACCCCTATTACTTCACTTCTTTTTGGTAACGATCATAGGCATCCTGTTGAATCTTCATAAAGTCATCAATGCCCATCTTCTTCAAGGTTGCTTTGTAATCATCCCATCTTTTTCGATGCCACCTTCTACTACCCATTTAGAAGCTTGTTGGGTAACATAAGAGTTGATATCTACATAAATAGAGGACAATTTGTTCAATTCTTCTTGAGAGTAGATGACATTTGGATATGCTGGCAAAGCGTATTGTTTCAATTCTTTGTCCATCTTCAATTTGAGGCCATCACCTTGTGTTTGGTCGATGTCGACATGACTATTGATATCATCTGACACATATTTTGGTCCAAAGTCACGAAGGGAATTGATCCAAGCCCATTCATCGGCAGATTTACCATCTTTTGGAGCCAAGACCTTGTACTTGTCACCATCTTTTTCAGTCGCAATACCAAAGGAGCCATAGAAGTTTTGGATGCTGGCATCATCCGTGTAGAATTTATCCAACCATTTGAGCAATTTTGCAGGGTCCTTGCACTTATTCGTGATCAGGATTTCATTGCGTCCATAGTTCAAATGATCTGGGTCAGAAATGACATATTGTTTGCCATCTGGGCCTTTCAATGCTGGAAGAGGAGCATATTCGCTGGCATGTTGGCCAAAGGTTGCATCTGCTGTCCAACCACTTGATACACCGACACGCGCCACTCCCTTGTCCATCCGTTTGGCAACAGACATGGAGGTATCTTCTGTAAAGAGTTCAGGGTCGATCAAGCCTTTCTTGTAGGCTTCATGCATAGCCGCTATCCCTTGTTTATAACTTTCTTCCGTCCGGAGGTAAACCGGCTTGCCATCTTTGACGGACATTTCATAGGTATTATCTCCACCCAGACGGTTGTTGAATGGCAAGATATAAGAGAAGGTCGGATCAAAGTTACCAGAGCCAAATGGAATTTCATCATTGACATCCCCATTGCCATTAGCATCCTTATCCTTAAAGGCTTGTAAAACAGTCACCAATTCATCATAGGTTTCGGGCATCTTCAAGCCAAGGTTGTCCAACCATTTCTTATTAATAAAGAGCTGGTTGCCGACGATTGGCCGCATTGGCAATTTCTTAGGCAGGCTGTAAATATGACCATCTGGGTTGGTCACCATGGCTTTTAATTTCGGTTCTTTTTCAAAGGCCTTGTTCAAGTTTGGCATATTATCCTTGATCAAGTCTTCCAATGGAATGAACATGTTTGGTTCTGAGCGATTTCAGAATCCGTGAAGGCATTGGATCCCAAGAAAGCGTCTGGTAAATCTCCACTGGCAACAAGAACAGATTTCTTATCAGACCAGTCTGCAGCCACCATGGTATCCCATTTGATCTTGATACCTGATTCCTTGGCTGAATCATCTAGAAAACCTTTGTGATAGTCTTCCCCCCAATCCGACCAACGAACGGTCGTGATCTTGAAGGTATTTCCATCATTCTTGTCATTGCTTGATTTATTTGTGGAAGCTCCACAAGCCGTCAAGCCAGCTAAAGCAGCTGCTCCAAGGAGCAGATAGGCAAATTTCCTGTTTTTTTCATGATCTTCTCCTATTCTTTCAAGGCCCCTATCATGACACCTTGATTAAAGTATTTTTGGACGAATGGATACAGCATCATAATCGGTGCTGTTGAGATAACGATGGCTGCATATTTCATCATATCAGCCTTGATACGGAGGTCAGAAGCTACCTCCCCTGTTGCTTGCGATTGCAACATTTGATTACTAATTAAGAGACGGCGCAGGATCAGTTGCAGGGGTTGAAGATTTTCATTGGTCAAATAAATCAGGGCATTGAACCAAGAATTCCAGATCCCTACTGCTGTCCAAAGTCCAATAACGGCAATAATAGCCTTGGACAAGGGGAGCACGATCTTTCTGAAGTAATGAATGGTTCCGCACCCATCGATCTGGGCGGCTTCCCACATCCCTTCTGGAATACTATTGTTAAAGAAAGTTCGAGCTACAACGATATTGTAAGGAGATACTGCAAACGGTACAACCATCACCCAGAAGGTGTCGACCAATCCCAATTGTTTCACTGTCAAATAAATGGGAATCAAGCCCCCAGAGACAAACATGGGAACGATAAAGAAGACACTGACCCATTTCTTAGCAAAGAGGTCCTTTCGCGACAAGGCGTAACCAGCCGGGATATTAATGACCAGGGCAACGATGGTCCCTACAACTGTGTAGAGGATGGTGTTGAGATAGCTCTTTAGAAACAAAGGCTGCTCAATCAAGCGTTGATAGCCATCTAGTCGCCATTCCCTCGGGATAAACCAAACCTTACCAGTTGCCACATCAGACGGATTACTGAAGGAGGCAATAATGACAAACCACAAAGGGTAGACAATCAACAGAATCAAGCAAATCGCTAGACCATAGATAAAAATATCAAAGAGGATTTCTGACTTGGTCTTTCTCGCATGTTGAAACAATTTCACAATTCCTCCTCCTTTCTAGAACAATCCCGTCTTGGTATAGCGTTTCGCAAACCAGTTGACCGACAATAAGATGATCAAGTTGACCAAGGTATTAAAGAGACCGATCGCTGTCGAATAACTATATTGGAAATTAATCATCCCCACTTTGTAGACATAGGTCGAAATGATTTCACTTCCTGCCAGATTAAGTGGATTTTGCAAGAGCAAGACCTTTTCAAAACCAACACTGAGTAGGCTTCCTGCTCTGAGAATCAAGAGAATCATCGCCGTTGGTAACAGTAAGGGTAAGTCAATATGACGGATTTTTTGCAATCGACTCGCCCCGTCCATGGTCGCTGCTTCATAAAAGGTTGGATCAATGGCTGATAAAGCGGCTAGATAGATGATACTATCCCAACCGATATGTTGCCAGACATCGCTCCAGACATAGACACCCGCAAAGCTACCTGGTTTAGATAAGAGGGCAGGCATCTTTAAGCCGACCAATTTGAGGACATTGGCTAACAGTCCACTACTTGGAGAGAGAAAGAGAATAATCATCCCACACATGACCATGGTCGAGATAAAATGAGGCAAATAAGTTGTTACTTGAAAGATTTTTTTGAACTTGCCCACACGAATCTGGTTGCAAATGATGGCTAGAACAATCGGCAAGGGAAAACCAACCAGAATACTGTAAATAGAAATTTTCAAGGTATTCTTCATGGTTGTTGCAAATTGGAAGGATGAGAAGAACTGGTTAAAATACTTGAGACCAGCCCAAGGACTTCCAAATATCCCAGTAGCGGGAGAGTAATCTTTAAAAGCGATGACTAGACCCGCCATAGGGATATAGGCAAATAAAATCAATAAAATAATCGATGGCAGGAGCAGCACATATAAAGGAATATTTCTTAAATTTGCTCTGCTTCGCATTTACTTCGCTTTTCATAAGGCCCTCCTTTTCTTTCTCCTCTATTTTATAGGAATCCTTTTCCATCTTTATAGAACTTTTTTTCGTGCATCTTCATTCACTTTTTCCGTTTTCTCCACAAAAAAACATGCACTTTCCCTGATTTTTTTACTTTAATATCGGTTTTGTTCATGAATCCGTTTTCAAATAGTGCTATAATATATGTGAGGTGCTCATTATGAAAGCTATTCACAGAAGTACACGAGATCACTCGATTCAATTTTTTTCGCGCCTACTCTTTCTCCTCTTAGTTGTCAATACCTTGATCAACCTTTTGATTGGTGGGATTAGCCGAAATTTTATTAAACACCAAAATATGCTCCATTTAGAGGACTCGATTCATATCTATGCGGATTCCTTAAATACAGAGCTTCACTCCGTTGAGCGTTTTATGTACAGTACCATTAGTCACAACGACTATTTGACAGAGCTCAATACCCCGCTTGATTTCACGGATTTTCATGAAAATCTAAAAAAACTGCGGATTGATTTCACGGAGTTTCAGTACCAGATGGATAGCCCCATTACCTTTTTCATAGAGACAAAAGATATCCCACATTTTTTTCAACGCTTCCAGTCTTCAACTGCCCTACCTGGACTATGTACAATTGAAAGATCATCTTAGAAACCTATGACAAAAGAAACAGACAAGACCCAGTCAAAAATGGCAACGAATCAGTCTGAACCAGCATGATTATCTCTTAAAATCCCTCCATTACAAGGGCAAGGCTATCTATGCTATCATTTCTACCCAGGATATTTTAAAACCCTTGCAAAAGCTCAATATTGGAAAAAAAGGACGCTTATCCATCGATCGCCCCAACCAGAGCCATGCTACAGATTCCGTCATTCAAGCCGGTAGCAATCAAACCCATCTGCCTTTTGATCTGTATGTGACGGTCGATTACGGAGACGTTTTCCGTACAAATATCGTACTGGAAACCCTTCTTTCTTTGGTTCCTTTGATCATCGCGGTTCTCTCTACCATTCTGATCCTTTATATTCGTCAACGGATGATCCAACCGATGAAACGACTCACCCAACGCCTTTCTCAGCTAGACGCTGCTTCCACCAAGCTAGATGTGATCGAAGACCAAGGGATCTTAGAGATCGATCAGGCCAATCACAAGCTCAATCAGGTCCTGATCCATATGAAAGACCTTCAAATTCGAGCCTACCACGCGCAACTCAACCTCAAAAAAGTCGAACTCAATTACCTCAAAAATCAAGTTCGACCCCATTTTTACCTCAACATGCTTTCCATGATTCACAGCATGCTGCAGACCAAGGACTATAAGGAAATCGAGGAGTTGACCAAGGTGACTTCCAACTACTTGCGTCACCTCTTTCAAGCTAACCAAGATTTCAATCGCTTAGTAGATGAAATCCAACATATCCGAAATTACCTAGAAATCCAAAAAATCCGCTATGGGGACAGCATCCACTTTGACCTGGACTGGGATCCTCATCTGAAAGATGCGGCTATTCCCCCCTCTGCTTTTACAAACCTTTGTGGAAAATGCCATCAAACACGGCTTTTCTTTCCAAGATTCCTTCCACATTCAGCTTTCCATTCATGAAGAAGCAAACCAACATCTTGCCATTTCTCTTCAGGATAATGGTCCTGGTTTTAGCTCCGCTATCTTACAAGATCTAGAAGAGAAAAAATCCTTAGTCACTGAAGATGGCCACCACATTGGTTTGACCAATGCACGGGAGCGACTAGATCTCCTCTATCCAGATCACTACACGCTTCAATTTTCAAATGGATCCCAAGGAGGTGCCCGCATCCAACTGAGCCTTCCTTATGAACCCTACAAAGGAGACACACATGAATATCCTACTCGTTGACGATGATCGTTTTATCATTAAAGCCCTACAGGAAACCATCCATTGGGAAGCCTTGGGCATTGAGCAGGTATATACTGCCTCCAGTCTGAGCCAAGCCCAAGCCATCATTCAAAGTCACCCGATTGCCCTCATGATCAGTGATATCGAGATGCCACAAGGCAGTGGGTTAGATCTCCTAGCCTGGGTCCGGTCAGAAAAATATGACATTCAAACGATCTTCCTCACCAATTATGCTGATTTTAATTATGCCCAAAAAGCCATTGAACTCCAAAGTTTTGAATACTACCTCAAACCGATTGACCCCGACCGCTTAGAATTTATCATTCAAAAAGCACTCAATAAGATCAAGCGCCACAAGAGTGCGACCCAATTAGCCCAGCAAGGGCAAAAAGAAGCTGAATTTTGGCATGACTACTTGCGAAAACCGCGTCCATCTCAAGCAGAACAGCTCCTTCAAGAAGTGACAAAACGGGGTTATAGCCCCAAACCACATGAAGACTACCTCTTAGTCCTCATCACTCTCCACTTAGTTGAAGAAGACTTTCACCCCAGCGTCCCTTCTTGGCGCTTGCAGCTCCGCCATTGTATCAAGGATCTCTCCCTGGATTTCCCTGTCCACTACTGCGCCCTCAGTAAAATCGAAAGCCAGACCGATCGCTACCTCTGCCTCTTCAAAAAGAATCAGACAACAGAGTGTGCAGACTTCCTAAAGGCCATCCAACAGAAGATCCAGCAAGACTTAGACCGATCCTCTATCCTTCTCTATTCAGATGCTATTTCCCTTGAGACGCTCTTGATGAAGGCTCTGCAACTCTGCCAATACAGTGAAGAACAAGTCTTCCATTGGGACAGTATCCACTCCTATGCTTCTTTGGCTCCACAACCTCAAAAGCCTGCTCATCGGACATCGCTCACTTTTACAAATCAGCTAGAGACAGAACAGCTCCTCCAAATCATCCATAGCTTAGAGACTCAAGATCGCATCCCGCTCTCAGCTCTGAGTGAACTCCAGCTAGACTGGACCCAGCAAATTGGCATTTATCTGGACAAGAACGGCATTCTCGCCCACAAGTTATTTCAAAACAAACACCATCAATTTCTCTTCGAACGGCGTTTTCATGCCATCGAAGCTTTTTGAAGCCTATATCGGGGATTACTGGAGCTCTGCTCGCCATTATGTGATCGATCTAGAACACCAATCCAATCTCATCCAGCGGATCACCGACTACATCGACCACCATTACAAGGAGGATATCAGTCGCACCAAGCTGGCAGAGATGGTTTTTTTCTTAGTCCAGATCATCTAGCACGGATGTTTAAGCGCGACACCGGCGAAACCCTGGTGAAATACATCACCGATAAACGGATGGCCGCCGCAAAAGAGATGCTATCGCAAAGCGATACCCCCATTTACCAAGTCGCTCTCCAGGTGGGCTATGACAACTACTCCTACTTTACAAAGGCTTTTTAAACAGAAAGGTCGGCCTCTCCCCAGGAGATTACCGCAAGCAATGCCAAGAAGCCTTTTTAAAACAAGAAAAAAACCTTTGAAAAAGAATTTCTTTTCAAAGGTTTTATTTTTCTTTTCTTTCTGATTTCTTTTTCAATGGCACTAGCAATCTTTCTCCACCATATAGGCCGTCTGGAGATTGCGCAAGATCAAGAGGGCCCAAAAACATGCAAAGAGCATTTGACCCGCCATGGTCGCTTCATTGAAAAAATAAGTCTCCATAGCAGTAAAGACTGCTATCACTGCAAATTGTTTTCTATTCATAAAATTATTTTTACCATGATTCAGTAAAAAAATTCATGTATTAATCGTCTTGCAGGGTGATTTTTATCGGATAAAAAAAGTGAAATTCCTCAGGGATGACACTTTCCTCTTCTTCACCACTTCCGCTTTTTTTGCCCACGCGCCTTAGCCGAAAAACTCTGCCCGGATTTGGGTCCATTCTTCCATCGAAACCGCTAAAAATCTCTGGTGAGAAGCCCAGCAGCATTGCTGAGGATATTTCAAACATGGTATTGAGGTTGTCCCTCTTCATGGTCTGTTCAGCATTAAAGGCAGACTCAAAGGCTAAAATAGCGTGATTTTCATTGGCAGCGACCGGCTGGGATCCGATTAAGAGGGCCTTATCCGCACCTGCCAAGCTCTCGATAATTTCCCCCCAAGCGTTCTGAAGACGGATCAAGTTGGTCCGTGCCAACTCTGGATTTTCAACCGCCTCTTGTAAAATGGCGTTGACCTTGTTTCGATCTGCACGGTAGCCCTTGCTCGACTTGGTTGGACGAGCTACTGTCGGTTTTGAAGCAGGAAGACTGCTACCTGATTGCGCTAACTGTTGCTTGAGTTGAGCGACTTCCTTTTTCAAGTCTTCCAGCTGAGCTAGCACATTGGAAGGAACTTCCACAGCTGCTGAGTTAGAAACTTGGCCCGTGCTTTCAGCCAATTTAATGGTCATCATTTCAGTGTAAATGCGCGGTTGCAGACTATTTTTGATATCCGCTAGACTGGTTGTCGCCTGGTCAATCAGGGCAAAAAGACGGGCTTGATCGGCTTCAAGATTGACCGCAAACAAGTCACTAGCGTGAGTGTTTTCTCCGCCTGTCTGGACAATCAATAGATCTCTCAGGTATTGAAGTAAGTCCGTAACGAAACGGGCCATATTCTTCCCGTTATCAAAGATAATCGCCAGCTGATCCAGCGCCGCTGTCGCATCATGAGCCAGGATGGCAGCTACGTACTGATCGAGCGCAGCTAGGCTGATTGAGCCCGTAATCTCTTCAGCGATTGCTGTCGTCAACTCACTACCCGCAGTCAGACTCAGGGCTTGATCCAAAATGGACAAGGCATCCCGCATCCCACCTTCAGCGCGCCGAGCAATGATCTGGACAGCATCTGCTTCATAGGCAATGCCTTCAGTAGCTAGGATATTTTCCAAATGCTGGACAATGTCTGGCAATTTGATAGATTTGAATTCAAAGCGTTGCACCCGTGACAGAATAGTAGCTGGAATCTTGTGCAACTCCGTTGTTGCAAGGATAAAAACCACGTTTTCCGTCGGCTCTTCCAGCGTCTTCAACAAGGCATTAAAGGCCCCTGTTGAGAGCATATGGACCTCATCGATAATGTAGACCTTGTGCTTGGCTAGACTTGGAGCATAGGTGGACTTGTCGCGAATATCGCGAATTTCATCGACCCCATTGTTGGAGGCTGCATCGATCTCGATGACATCTTCTAAGCTCCCATTGGTAATAGATTCACAGATATAGCAGTCGTTACAAGGCTCCCCATTGACTTGATTAGGACAGTTCATGGCCTTAGCAAAGATCTTGGCCACACTGGTTTTCCCAGTACCACGAGGACCCGAAAGAGATAGGCATGGCTGATCTTCTCTTGCTCGACGGCCTGTCTCAATGTCCGTGCCACCACTTGCTGGCCGACTAATTGGCCAAAGGTCTGGCTCCGGTATTTCCGATATAAAGCTTGATACATTAGTTCTTAACTCCAAACATCTTAAAGTCCCAGTTTGTCTTTTCGATCAAGAGAGCGACAAACTTTTCCAAATACTCTTGATCCAGCTGATCATAGTCAGAGACACACTCTGAATCTAGATCTAAAACTCCAAGGAGCTGACCGTCCTTGACCATAGGGACCACAATCTCACTCATAGCGCGACTATCACAGGAAATATAGTTGGCATGCTGGCGCACATCATCGACAATGATGGTTTCCTGCTTTTGAGCTGCTTCTCCACAGACACCCTTTCCAAGAGCGATATGGACACAAGAAACACCTCCCTGAAATGGTCCCAAGATCAATTCAGTTTGATCATACAAATAGAAACCCGCAAAGACCGAACGAGGCAGGGCTTGATTTAAGAGCGCACTGGCATTGGACAGATTAGCCAAGGCATTGGTTTCTCCTGTTAAGAGAGCGTCTAACTGAGCCAGCAAGAGCTGGTATTGTGATTCTTTTTCCGAATGTTTCATACCTTCCATTATACCAAATCTTTGCCCAAAAATTAAGCTTCAAACAACGAAAGAAAAGAGAGTGGGACAGAAATCGGTAATTCCTTAGAATTCGATTTCATCGTCCCACCTCCGCACAGTTAAGTAGGGCTGTAAAAGCTGATGAAATCAGTGTAGTAGAGCCCACTCAACCACTGCGCCTTGCTCGACAATCCAAAAACAATTGAGAGGCTAGGACTTTTGTCCCAGCCTCTGGAATATAGATAAAGTTATCTTAAAACTTTTCTCACGGCGGAAAGTTTCAATATTTTCTTGATTCATTTTAAAAATGAAATCTCAGTTTTATTTCTTTGCAGAATCATTTAACTCATTCTTCTAAAAATTATTTTATCTATTCATGCCGCCGATTGAAGTGAAAGACTTCAAAATATTGAATGGCCCGATAGATTAAAAAGATGGTCAAGATGATGGCCACCAGCCAAATCGTCTTTAGTCCATAAAACTGGATCAAGTAGGTCGAAAAAATGGCCCCACAGACGAAACTCCCGATCAAGCAGGTCATAAAGATGGCTTCCCAGAGGAATTTCATCTCCCTGTCTCTAACAAAATTTCCATAAGCTACCATGGTTTTCTTGAGATTTCCGGTCATAAAAGAGTGGTTGTAGGCATAGCTACCTACTTCTCCAAATGAGGTCGCTACGATTCCCAAACTCAGGCCAAAAAAAGGCACGATGAAGACATTTTTTACCGATGCTGGCAAAATCCCGTCACCAAAGTTGTGAGGATATAGGGCACTAGGGTACTCAAGCGCCAGACTGAATTATCAATCAAGCGACGCAAGACCGTCATTAAAAAGATCCCCAGCATAAAGGCCAGCATCGTGGCTAACTTCACTTCTACATCTGAGATCTGCTGGCCGATCAAACCAACCGATAGAAAGACCACATTTCCCGTCTGGCCTGCCGCCAAGGTCCCACCCCGACAAATAAAGGTATAAGCATCTGAAAAACCAGCACACATGGTCAATAAACAAGCGAACGCCTTGGTCCGCGAATGAAACTCCCTTTTCATTTCCATTCTCCCTAGGAAAAAGAGGGAGTGGTACAGAATATTAAAAAACATTTCTCATACCACTCCCGCAACATTGATTGAGAACTCTTTCGAGTCTTTTAGCGAATGAAGAGTCTCACCAACTACTGCGACATTCAATTATTCAACTAATGTGAAAGGATTGGAGAGCGATTGCCCTCTTGCTCCCTATCTTTATTTTCCTTCACGCGCCTCGTTGAGGATTTTCTCGATCTTGGTTGTGATCAAGTCAATCGCAACCGTATTGGTCACGCCCTCAGGAATGATCACATCCGCATAGCGCTTGGTTGGCTCGATGAACTGGTGATACATCGGTTTTACCACACCAAGGTATTGCTCAATGACACTATCGAGACTCCGGCCACGCTCCTCCATATCGCGCTTGATCCGGCGAATGATCCGCACATCATCATCCGTATCAACGAAAATCTTGATGTCCATCAAGTCCCGAAGACGCTTGTCTTCAAGAACTAAGATTCCTTCCACGATGAAGACATCCTGAGGTTCCTGACGATAGGTCTTGCTGCTGCGCGTATGCTCTGCATAGTCATAAGTTGGAATATCCACTGGACGACCTTCCAAGAGTTCATTGATCTGCGCAATCATCAAATCCGTATCAAAGGCAAAAGGATGGTCATAGTTGGTCTTGATCCGCTCCTCAAAGGTCAAATGACTTTGGTCCTTGTAATAGGAATCATGCTCAATCATGGCAATCTTTTCATTCGGGAAATTGGCCAAAATGGCACGAGACACACTGGTCTTTCCACCACCAGAGCCACCAGTAACACCAATAATAATAGGTCTATTTTTGCATTTTCTACTCCATTACCTGTAGTCGACTGAGAAAACCATAAACATCTCAGACATATCTTATCCATTTTACCATATTTTTTTGCCTAGACATGAATAGTTTTTCAGTAAGAAGTTTGAAACAAAAAGGACCTTGCGGTCCTTTCATTACTTTCACTTTTTTTCTAATTTTAGCGGCAAATTCATTACCACCACGTAAGACGAGTATATTTTTTCCACCATTGACAGGTACGAAACAATAATTTGAATTAGCTTGTATATAGACTTCCTTAGCGCTCTTCACTTGATAGCCTTCTGATTTCACCGCTTCTTGAATTACGTCAAATGTGTGTTCAATCTCTTCTTTAGAAGTCGTGTCTCCATCATACTTTTCTTGATCAGCTAGAGAATAGAATGCGTAAGCCTTGTTATCGTAATACTTATCACTTATAATTCCATGATCTGAAATCTGAACAGTTGTATTATCTCCTTCTGTCACATTCTTCCATTTTCCAACCATGGCCTTTGGTGTTTCAACCTTGTGATAGACCAAATTATCTTCAAAGTTTCCTTTGTATGACTTATAAGTTTTTCAAGTCGAATAAATCATTTCTTAAAAATAATATTGCTTCCGTCTTTTTGGAGCAAGTTATAGCGTGTGTTCCCACCAGACTTAATAACAACAATTTCTGTCGTCTTCAGGTTAAATTTCTTATCGACATCCGCAAGTGAATGCAAGTCCGTCGCATTTAACAAAGAAAGTGCTGTATTAAATTCTTTTTTCGCTTCATTCCCCTTGAGAACCTTTTTGATGGTCTCACCACCATTGACTTTTTGTTTCTTTCCACTTAGTTCATAAGTAACCGGACTAGAATCCGTATTTCTCAACCAAACCCCATCTAGACTTGGTCCACCTGAAAAGAAAAAGAACCAAGCAAGAGCAATCACTGCGACAAGTCCCGCAACTGCGACCCCAATCTTTGTTTGTTTATTGAAAGAAAATGTCAATTTTTTCGGTCTTGGCACAGGTTGCAAGGTTTTCGCAGATGGTTGTGGTTGGACAAAACCCGTCTGCTCTTGTGAAAGAGGCGCACTAGGTGCAACAGGTGCTTCCTGAGAAGGAGCCTGCGCTTCAGTTGATGGAGCTGGTGCTTCTTTTCGCTCTACGACAAACTCCCCTTTTTCACGCGCTTCTTGAAATTCTTGCATACTTGGCTTGCGACCATTAACCGCTTCAAAGTATTCAACCCAATCTTTTTGATTCATCATATCCCCCTTATTGATTCATTATAAAAACTAACCATATTATACCACAAATCCATGGTTTATTTTGTGATTTTCAGAAAATAAATGAAAAGGACCTTTCGGCCCTTCTGATTTATTTCACTTTTTTTCCAATTTTTTTCAACTAAATGATAGTCTTCTGTGAAAACAAGGACTGTCTTCCCTCCATTTACAGGGACATAATAAAAATCAGATCCTAGTTGCTTGTACACGTCTTTCATACTAGTTAGCTGGTAATCTTGATAATCGACCGCATCTTGAAGATCTTCATAGGCCTCTTTCACTTTGTCAGCTGTCTTTTCTTGATCAAACTTAGTTGAAGGCATCTTTTGGAGCTCTTCTAGGCTATAAAAAGCCGTTCCTTCGCTACTATCAAATTCGCTATAAGTAAGAATACCACGAGCATTTAATTCAAGATAATTGGTTTCATCATCATAAGAACGCTCAATTTTCCATTTCCCAACTAGCACTTTGGGAATTTCTGTCTTGTGAAAAATAGCATTCTTCTTAAAGCTCTCTGAATGATCACTATAGGTAACCAAATCCATCAAGTCATTGGCTAAAATCACATTGCTCCCATTGCTTTGGAGTAGATTATAAACAAGCCCATGCTCGTCTTTAATGATGATAACTTCCCTTGTGTGGAGGTCAAATTTTCTATCAACATCTGCTAAGGTTTTCAGCTTGTAGTAGTTTAACTGGTTCAAAGCCTTCTGAAACTCTTGTTTTGCTTCATTTCCTTTATAAACTTTCTCAATCTTATACTTACCATACGATCGTGGCTCTTCTTGATTTAACTCATAAACTACTGCTGTTGAATCAGCAGGCCCAACCCAAATTCCTTCCAAACTTGGAGTCGGTTGGAAGAAAAAGAAGTAAGCCAGTACAAAGATAGCTAGTATTCCCATACCTGATAAAGCCCATTTTGTCTGCTTATTCCATTTCACACTAAAGCGTTTGATAGCTGGAGTCTCAGGCCTTGACTCCACTTGTGACGGCATTTGAGCCTGCTCACTTTTCTCTCGTAAGGCTACCGCTGATGGAACTGGTGCTTCAGGAACGGTCTCTTTTCGTTCCACTACAAACTCACCATTCGCTCGTGCATTTTGAAACTCTTGCAGACTCGGCTTCCGGTTATGGAGTGCTTCAAAATAGTCAACCCAATCTTTTTGATTCATCTATTCCTCCTAATCGATGATTGTTTTCAAACTGAACCTATTATACCATACATGAAAGGGCAATCACTCATTTTCAGAAAATAAAAGAAAAAGTCCAAGCGATTTTCCACTTGGACTTTCTTCATTATTATTTATTATTTCAAAACTTTTTGTGTTTTCGCGTAGTTGGCTTCTACAGCTTCTTTTTCAGCTTTCCACCAGTCTTGGTGATCTGTGTACCACTTGATGGTGTCTTCCAAACCTGCTTCGAAGTTTGTGAATTGTGGTTCCCAACCTAATTCTTCACGCAATTTGGTTGAATCAATCGCGTAACGCAAATCGTGACCAGCACGGTCTGTTACACGGTCGTAGGCGTCTTTTGGTTGACCCATTTTTTCAAGGATCAACTCAAGCACTTCTTTGTTGTTCTTTTCACCATCGGCACCGATCAGGTAAGTTTCACCGATACGGCCTTTAGCGAGGATAGCCCAAACACCAGTTGAGTGGTCGTTGGTGTGGATCCAGTCACGGACGTTCTTCCCTTCACCATAAAGTTTTGGTTTAATGCCAGACAAGATATTGGTGATTTGACGTGGGATAAATTTTTCGATGTGTTGGTATGGCCCGTAGTTGTTTGAACAGTTCGAAATCGTTGCTTTGACACCAAATGAACGAACCCAAGCTTTCACAATCAAGTCTGAAGCAGCCTTGGTTGATGAATAAGGTGATGATGGGTTGTATTTGGTTTCAGCAGTGAATTTTTCACCAGGACCTTCTCCATGTCCAGGAAGATCTTCGCGCAATGGAAGGTCTCCATACACTTCGTCTGTTGACACGTGGTGGAAACGAATGTCGTACTTACGAGCCGCTTCCAATAGTGTATAAGTTCCAACAAAGTTTGTGTAGATAAATGGAGATGGGTCTTTGAGGGAGTTGTCATTGTGGCTTTCAGCCGCATAGTGAACAATAGCATCAGCCTTGGCAGCCAATTTGTCAACTAATTCAGCATCAGCGATGTCCCCCACAACCAACTCGACACGATCTCCAAGGATTTCTTCAATGTTGGCACGGTTACCAGCGTAAGTGAGTTTGTCAAGGACAGTCACATGTACGTCTGGATGGTTGTTGTAGACATAGTGTACGAAGTTTGAACCGATGAAACCAGCTCCACCAGTTACGATGATATGTTTATATTCTGACATTTTTTCTCCAAATAATTTTTAGTTTTGATTGTTCCTTAAATCAATCTTTTTTTAGCTTTCCTTAGGTGAGTACGGAAGTTAGGTGAAATTATCCAGTGGATGATTTCAGCAATCCAGGAAGTTCCATGACTAAATTAAGATACAAAGGGCGTTTGCGGATAAAGTCAAAATAGGAAGTTTGACGCAGAATTTTTCGATTCTAGGAAAACTTATCTTTTTGACACAATCCGTAGCCCGTGTTCAATTAGTTTTGAGCCTAATGTCTCAAAACTTCCGAGCACCTGAAACAAAAATAGTTCAGGTGCTTTTCTCACGGCGGAAAGCTAAGTATATAACTCGCTTCGCTCGTTTATAGCAAAGCTAAAAACTATAGAATGCTTTCTTTGATTGTTTAAAGAGCTATTCTTACAAATCTTCTGCTTTTAGGGGTTTGACGTCTTTGAGCAGTGGGTGGTTCTTGTCTGCTTCTGAGACTTCTGCTTCTGCCAAGTTTTCCCATTGGATGTCTAGGCTTGGGTCTGCGTAGTTGACAAAAGCATATTTTGGTTTGAGTTCCAATGCCCAGTAATCATTGACTAAGTATGTATAAGCAACTTTATCTGTCAAAACTTGGAACCCATTGGCTACACCACGAGGGACGAAGATGCCTTTTGAAGCATCGATCACAGTTTGGTAGGTGTTCCCAAAGCTATCGCCTTCACGAAGGTCTACCCAAGTTCCAAGAACCTTGCCTTCATCTGCTACAGAGATGTACTTGTCCCAAGGCTCTGCATGCAAGCCACGCAAAACATTTTTACGAGAGAATGAAATATTGTTTTGCAACTTGCCTTCCGCAAAGAAGCTTTCAGGGAAGCCAAGAGGAAGCATTTTTTCTTTTTGGAAGTTTTCTTTAAACCAACCACGGTTGTCCCCACGCACAGGAATATCAAACTCCATCAAGCCTGGGATGGCTTCAATTTTGCGTGCTGCTAATTCTTTATCAAAAAATTGTTCCGTCATTAAGCTTCTCCAATCAAACGGAGCAAATATTGTCCGTATTCGTTTTTCTTCAGTGATTGCGCTAATTCATGGACTTGTTCTTTGGTGATATAACCCATGCGATAGGCAATTTCCTCAAGGTTAGCCACTTGGACATTTTGCAAGCGTTGAACAGTTTCGATATATTGAGATGCTTGCAAGAGACTTTCGTGAGTTCCTGTATCCAACCAGGCAAAACCACGGCCCATGAGCTCAACAGAGAGATCTCCACGCTCCAAATAAGCCTTGTTGACATCTGTGATTTCAAGCTCGCCACGAGGACTTGGTTTGATGTTTTTGGCAATCTCTACCACATCATTGTCATAGAAGTAAAGTCCAGTCACTGCAAAGTTGGATTTTGGATGTTCTGGTTTTTCTTCGATAGAGATGGCATTCATATCCGCGTCAAACTCTACCACACCAAAGCGTTCCGGATCTTTGACTTGGTAACCAAAGACAGTCGCTCCTTTTTCCTTCGCTTCTGCCCGTTGCAACATCTTGGTTAAGCCGTTTCCGTGGAAGATATTGTCCCCAAGGATGAGGGCAACATGATCGTCACCGATAAAGTCTTCTCCTATGATGAAGGCTTGCGCCAAGCCATCTGGACTTGGCTGCTCTGCATAAGAGAGGGAAATACCAAGTTCAGAACCATCTCCAAGAAGCTCTTCAAAACGAGGTAGGTCTTGAGGCGTCGAGATGATCAGGATATCTTTGATCCCAGCCAACATAAGCGTTGACAGCGGATAGTAGATCATTGGTTTGTCATAAATGGGCATCAATTGTTTAGAAGCCGCACGTGTCAATGGATACAAACGAGTTCCTGAGCCCCCTGCTAAAATAATACCTTTCATAATGTTAGGCCTTTCTACGTAGTCATTACCCTTATTTTATCATGTTTATATTAAAAAAGTCACCTTGCATTTGTGTTACAAGGTGATGACAGGAGATGAGTGTTGTAGAATTGTTAGCATTGGTCTTACTCATGATTCAAATAGATTACTGCTCCTTGACTGAGCCGTCTGAAAACCTTACCTTTACTTCAGATTTGGTCGTGCCTTTCCTAGAATCCATAAAGCTCTGAAATTCCTCATCTTCATTATGATAGACCCCTATCTTCATTTTATGAACATCTTTATCATAGGCTAATTCGTGTTGCTTTGTAGTCCCATCAACAAATGTAATTTTGACATCAGCTCCCCATGCGTCTGAAGGAATGGAGCTATAGGATGGGTTTTTAATCTCAATTTCCTCAATTCCCTTGTAAGAATGCTTCAAGGTCTTTACAAAGCTGACTTCATACTCTCTATTGCGTCGCTTCTCTTCCATTTTTTTGTTCATATGAAACAAAAAGATCCCAACTACCATAAGGAGAGCCAAAGCGATGACACTCATCATCCTTTTGCTTTTCTTTATAAACTTGATTTTTACCATAAGATAATACTCCTGACTAATGAAGAACCCTTTGAGCTGTATCTGACTATCTTTTTTCTCAAAGACAATAACAGCAATCAAAAAGAGAGCTTGTCCTGATGCTCTCCTTTCAGTTCCTTATCCCAAAGCGACGTCTAGGATCATCATAATGACAAAGCCAACCATGAGACCCAGGGTCGCAACATCTGTGTTGCCGTTAGTCTGGGAATCTGGGATCAACTCTTCAACCACCACGAAGATCATAGCGCCTGCCGCAAAAGAGAGAGCATAAGGCAAGATAGCCGTCATGGATAAGACGGCCACTGCTCCTAGAAGGGCTCCGATGGGCTCGACGATGGCTGACATAGATCCCCAATAAAAGGCATTGAGACGGGATTTTCCATCCGTCCGGATTGGGATTGAAAGAGCAGCCCCTTCTGGGATATTTTGCAAGCCAATCCCAATGGCCAGGCCAACCGCCCCGATAAAGGCTTCTGGACTTGGATTGCTAGCCAGAGCTCCAAAGGCCACCCCAACCGCTAAGCCTTCTGGGAAATTGTGGATGGTAATGGCGAGAAAAAGGAGGATTGTTTTAGACAACTTCTTCTCCCGCGGCGTATGGATACTCTCAGCCTCATCAATCTCCTTCGTCATATGAAGGAGAGGGACGATGGCGTCGATCAAACGGAGGAAAAAACCTCCAGCTAAAAAACCGATAGCCGCTGGCAACCAAGCCAAGCTCCCATAGGAGAGTTTTCCACATACTAAATCGACGGTTGCAAGAGGGACCAAAGTGACGCCGCAATCATGACCCCTGCCGCAAAGCCCATCATGATGTCCAGTAACTTACGACTGATATGCTTAAAGAAAAAAACGATGGCTGACCCGACAATGGTACAGCCCCATGTAAACAATCCTGCGAGAAAGGCCTGTAAGACCACGGATTGCGATTGAAACCAATTCATAACAACTCCCATTTTCTCGATGATTCACTTCTTCTATTCTACTATTTTTAGCCAAATTACGGAAGGTCTTTCGAAAAAAAGAGAGTGGGACAGAAATCGGTAATTCGTTAGAATTCGATTTCGTCGTCCCACCTCCGCAAAGTTGAGTAGGGCTGTAAAAGCTGATGAAATCAGCGTAGTAGAGCCCACTCAACCACTGCGTCTTGCTCGACAATCCAAAGACAATTGAGAGGCTAGGACTTTGTCCCAGCCTACTTCTTCACATATTGTTCAACTGGATAATCTGCTGGATCTAAGCGCAGGTTTCCTCCTACCACGAGTTGGGATAGGTGCCACCCAATGAGGGGACCAGTTGTGAGGCCAGACGAACCAAGTCCACTGGCGACATAGAGGCCTACTTGATCAGGAACAGCTCCCCAAAATGGTGAAAAGTCACTGGTGTAGGCACGGGTTCCCACGCGCTCCCCGATAACTTCTGCTTGAGCGAGTTCTGGATAGTAGGCCAAGGCTTCTGTTTCCATCTGATTCAGCAAAGCCTGATCCACCGTCAGGTCAAAGCCCATCTCATTCTCATGAGTGGCTCCCATACTGATCTTGCCCTTCTGAAAGGGAATGATATCCAGCTCTCCTTCCGGCATGACCACTGGATAATCAGCAATATCTCGGTCTAGCTGATAATCCCTCAACTGTCCTTTTTGAGGCCGGACATCAACTTGGTAGCCAAGTGGCTCGAGCATTTGACCCAACCAGGCTCCTGTTGCCAGGATGACTTTGTCATAGCTTTCTCCTGCTATCTGAAAACCATCCTCTGTAATAGCCAAAGCAACCTCTTCCTTAATCAGTCTTGCGCCACTGGCTTCAAGGAGAGTTTCCGTTAGAAGGGCTCCCTCTACATGGGCCCCACCTGAGGCATAAAGGAGCTGTTCAAAGCCTTGTAGACCTGGGAATTGTTGGCACACTTCTTCTTTGTTTAAAATCGCTAAGTCTCCGATCAAGGGAGATTCTTCCCGACGACTCAGCGCCAACTGATAGAGTTCGTCTAATTTTTCTTCCTTTTTCTTGAGGAGATAGACGCCGGTCTGCTGGTAAAAATCTGTATTAATTCCGTCCTTGGCCAGGTCTTCTACCAATTCTTGGTAGAAATCAGCCCCCAGACGAGCCAGGCGATACCAAGCCTTATTACGCCGTTTAGAAAACCAAGGGCTAATAATGCCTGCCGCCGCCTTGGTTGCTTGGCCGACTCCATGGTCATAGACAGTCACATCCACTTGTGCTTCTTTGGATAAATAATAGGCTGCAGTGGATCCCACGATCCCTGCACCAATAATCGCAACTTTCATCATGACCCCTTAGATATGGTAAAAAGGATTGGTGCTGGCTTGACTGCCAATCACTTCAATCTCCCAGGCTTCCTCAGCCTTCCACTGATTGAGCTTTTCTACTAGTTTTGACACAAAGAGAACCTCGATATGGTGCCCGGGATCTAAGGCCAAGAGGCCATCGCTCAGCATGTCCTGAGCCGTGTGGTAGTAGATATCTCCTGTGATATAAACATCTGCTCCCTTGGCGAGAGCATCCTTGTAAAAGGACTGGCCACTTCCTCCACAGATTGCGACATGCTTGATAACCCGATCCAAATCCGCCTGATCATAACTGACTATGCGCAAAGCATCTAAGCCAAAGGTTTCTTTAACCTTGCTAGTCAACTGTCCAAAGGTTTGTGTAGCTACCCGACCGATCCGGCCGATTCCAAGTCCTTCCCCTGTCATACTGAGGGGCTCTGTATCTTCAATTTCCAAGAGCTGGCAAAACCAATCGTTGAGACCATCTGGGACAATGTCAATATTAGTATGGCTGACGTAGACTGCGATATCATGCTTGATCAAATCGATATAGATCTGATTTTGGGCCCGATCAGCTACCAAATCCTTGATGGGACGGAAAATAGGCGCGTGCTTGACGATGATCAAGTCCACCCCATGAGCGATTGCTTCTGCCACCGTCTGCTCCCGAATATCTAGGGCTACCATGACCTTCTTGATGTCTTTTTGTAGCGTGCCGACTTGTAGGCCACGGACATCTCCCTCCATAGACAATTCCTGAGGACAATAGGATTCATAGCGTTTGATGACTTCACTTGCTAACATGTAGAACCTCCTTGATGTGAGCGATGCGCTCTTCTAACGATGCTCTGGCAGATTGATTCTCAACTGGGACCTGCTCCAAGGCGAAGGCTAATTTCTCCACTTCCTTGGACCACTTTTGGACAAAGGCTGGAGCTTGTTCCCGCATCAAATGGGGACCAAAGCGTAGTTCCTTGGCTGTCAACTCTTGAGAACCGTGTTCCACCACAAGGATCTCATAAAACTTCTCATTTTCTTCCAAGATAGCTTCATCAACAATGTGGAAATCATGGTCGACTAACCAAGCCCGCAGTTCATCCTCTCGATTATTGGGCTGCAGAACCAAGCGAGAGACATTGGCTAATTTCTCAAGACCTGCCGCTAAGATATCTGCAATCAAGCGTCCGCCCATGCCAGCAATGGTGATACAGGAAATGCCGTCTGCTGGTTCAAAGGCAGCCAAGCCATTGGCCAGACGGACTTCAATCTTGTCCTCTAAGCCATTATCGGCGACATTTTGCAGGGCAGACTGATAGGGTCCCTCTACCACTTCACCAGCAATAGCGGCCTCGATCTTGCCTTCTTGTAAGAGGGCGATTGGGAGATAAGCATGGTCACTCCCCACATCCAACAGACTCGCTCCAGCTGGGACGAAGCTAGCCACCAAGTCCAAGCGATTTGATAATTTTGTAAATTCCATGTGCTACTTTCTAAACTTTTATTCCACCCTTTAGTATACCATGTTTGCACCATTAAAAAAAGGCGCAACGGCGCCTTTTCATTATGCATCAATTTCCTTATATTCTACTTCCAAGCCACGTTTTACAGCTGGGCGATTGGCGATTTTCTCTGTCCAAGCCTGCAAATGCTTGTATTCCTTCACATCTAGGAAAATTCCTGCCCGGTCCCAGACCTTGTCTTGGGCTAGACGGCCATACCAAGACCAGATGGCAATATCTGCAATGGTATAGTCATCTCCTGCAATATAAGGTTTGGTAGCCAATTCCTTGTCCAGTAGGTCCAATTGGCGTTTGGCTTCCATGGCAAAGCGATTGATGGCATACTCGATTTTCTCAGGTGCATAGTGGAAGAAATGACCAAAGCCTCCCCCTAGGAAAGGTGCAGCCCCCGTCTGCCAGAAGAGCCAGTTGAGCACTTCTGTCCGTTTAGCCAGATCAGTAGGGATTAATTTGCCAAATTTCTCTGCTAGATACAGGAGGATATTGGCCGATTCAAAGACACGAATGGCTTGATCGCCTGATTGATCCAACATGGCTGGAATTTTCGAGTTTGGGTTGATGGCTACAAAGTCACTACCAAACTGATCTCCCTCACCAATCTTGATCCGATAAGCGTCATAGCCTGCATCCACTCCCAGCTCTTTCAATTCCTCCAGCATAATGGTGGCCTTGATCCCATTGGGTGTTGGAAGGGTATAGAGTTGGAAAGGTTGATCCCCTTTTGGAAGAGTTTGTTCAAAGCGGGCACCTGCTGTTGGTTGGTTCAAGCCACCCCAGGCTCCTCCCATTTGGCTCGGTGCTTTCCATACTTCTGGTAATTGATAGTCTGACATCTTTCTTCTCCTTTATTTCGCTACTCCTAGCATATCAAATATCGGGCTCCCTTTCAAAGATCTGCTACGCGAAGGCTACTTGACTTTTTTTGTCAAAATGATAGTATAGAAAAAATACAATTTTAAGGAGAAAACCATGTCCACGATCGACTTTCATAGTTTGGCAAAGACAGAATTGCACTGCCACTTAGATGGTTCCTTGTCTCTTCCGACCATTCGCCAGCTGGCAGCTATGGCCAATATTGACCTACCTGCTAGCGATGAGGAGCTCAAGCACCATGTCACTGCGCCTGCCCACTGTGAGAATCTTTTGGACTATTTGGAGGCCTTTGACTACATTCGGCCCCTTCTTCAAACCAAAGAAGCCTTGACGCTTGCTGCTTACGATGTGGCCAAGCAAGCTGCTCTTGAAAATGTCGTCTACATCGAAGTCCGCTTCGCACCAGAATTGTCCATGGACCAAGGCCTCACCGTTCCAGAAACCATCGATGCTGTCTGCGATGGTCTACGCCAAGCCCAGGAGGAATTTGGCATTGTTGCAAAAGCCTTGGTCTGTGGCATGCGCCAGTCCGATCAAGAGGTCACCTCTCGCATTCTTGCAGAAGCCAACCAAGTTAGTGATCAGGATTTTGTTGGTTTTGACTTTGCCGGAGATGAGCACAACTACTCTCCAGAAGATATTCGAACTTTAATCGAGCAAGTCAAGAGTTACCATCGGCCTATGACGCTTCATGCAGGTGAGTGTCATTGCCCACACTTTGTTGCCCAATCGATTGCATTTGGCATCAAACGCAATGGGCACGTGACGGCTCTATCTCATGAACCAGCCTTACTCCAATCCTTTATTGAAAATGGGGTCACTGGTGAACTCTGCTTGACCAGCAACTTACAGACAAAAGCAGCGCCGACTTTAGAGGATTTCCCTTATTTGAAAATGAAGGAAGCAGGTGCTCGAATCAGTATCAATACCGATAATCGGACTGTATCTGATACCGACCTCACCAAGGAATACGCCCTCTATCATCAGCATTTCCAAACCAAGGAAACTGACTTTTACCAGCACAATGTCCATGCCATCCAGGCTTCCTTTGCTAGTGAGGAGGAAAAACAAGAACTCCTTACCAAACTAGAAAAAGCTTACGCGGACTATCTATAAACGAAAAATGCTAGCAATATATGACTGCTAGCTTTTTGTATGGTTAAAAAAATTATTTTTTTCAATTAAGAACCTATTTGTTTCAGTAAAAAAATAATGTCTTATTTTTTTAAAAACTATTCAAGTATAAACTAAAAACTTTCCGCCGTGAGAAAAGTGCCTGAAACACTATTGTTTCAGGCACTCGGGAGTTTTGAAACCTTAGGTTCAAAACTAAGTCATGGAACTTCTTCGAAGTTCGCTGACGTCCGTACTCACATAAGGAAAGTTTCTAGGAAGACTTAACCTTCCATCTGCAGCTAGCACTCAAATAAGTGCTAGTTTTTTTAATCCTTCCACAAATCCATGGCCTTCAAGAAATCGTCTGAAACGGTCACATTGCGTGGGTTGGCTTGCTCGCGTTCTTGTAGTTTCGCCTCTACTTGGGCCAGGCTGTTGATGCCTTCACTGCGCCAGTTGCGTAAAATAGCTTGGATATATTTCCAGTGAGGCTTACCGTTAAAGACGGCTTCTCGTAAAGGTCGCCTTTGATCACATCTGGATCTGTCTGATCCTCGCGCACAGTCTTGGTCAAGTCTTCAATCTCAAAAAGGCGTCAAGAGTCGTCCCAGTTCTTGTTGGAAGGTTTCCACCAAGTCCTTGATGACATTTCCCTTAGCAGGCGCGCTCTGTGTCTTCCCTTGTGTCTGGGCTTCTAAAAATCTCATCCAAGCGCTCCAGGGCAATGGTCGCATCAAAGATGGCTTCAATCTCGCCATTGAGCTCAATGGTCCGGTACTGAAGGAGTCCCTTAGTGGTCAAATTGGACATAATCCGATTGACTTCTGTCACCGTTTTTCCTAGATGACTAGCAATCTGATTAGGAGTCAAGGCCTCTTGACCAGTCGTATTTTGAAGGAAGAAAAACTGCCAAACCAAGTAGTCATCTGCTTGGTCAAACAATTCATGATAATGAAAAAGCAAGGCACTTGGAAGAACCAAGTTGCCATACTTAAATGCTTGTGAATATGTCATAATTCCCCTTTATAGGTAACCATAAAATGAAATATCTTTTTCCAATTCTTCCAAGCGGTAAGGTGTTTCTTGATAAACCGCATAGTTGATCCAATTACTAAAGAAAGTCGTCGCAGCTAGATTCCAACGAATGCGAGGCTCTGTATTAGCGTCATCCCCATCAAAATAATTCTTGGGAACGTCCGGATCCAAGCCCGCCTTGACATCTCGGTGGTATTCTTTTGCCAGCGTATCGCGATCATACTCCAGATGGCCAAAGCTATAGACCTCACGCATGTCTGGACTGGCAATGATGGAAAGCCCAACTTCATTTCCCTGAGCGATCACTTGAAGATTGCTCTTTTCAAGGACTTCCTTCAAAGGAATATCTGTATAACGAGAATGAGGGGCAAGGAAGCGATCGTCAAAGCCTCTCATGAGCAGACTATCGGGACGCACCACTGCTTGGTCATAGATACCCGATAGCTTGTCACAGAGTTCTACTTTTTGAATCCCGTAACGGTGGTACAGTCCAGCCTGGGCTCCCCAACAAAGGTGCAAGGTAGAAAAGACATGCCGCTTGGACCATTCAAAGACCTGGGTCAATTCTTCCCAGTAGTCTACTTCCTCAAAGTCCATCTTTTCGACAGGCGCTCCTGTCACAATCAAGCCGTCATAGTAATTATCCTTGATATCCTCAAAAGTCTTGTAAAAACTCTCCATATGCTCGGCCGCTGTATTTTTAGACTTATGGCTCGCCATATAGAGGAAATCAACATTGATCTGCAAGGGCGTGTTGGCAAGGAGCCGTAAGAGCTGGGTTTCTGTCGCAACCTTGGTCGGCATCAGATTAAGAATGAGAACATTCATCGGCCGAATATCCTGGTGAGTCGCCCGAACATCATCCATGACAAAAATATTTTCTGAACGAAGGATATCGACTGCTGGTAATTTTTTATCTAGAGTAATTGGCATAAAAAGCTCCCATCTTACAAGTTCTTAACTAACATTATATGATAGGAGCTTATAGTTTTCAATTATGGTTTTTCTGTATCCAGTTATAGTATTAGACTATATCAGTAATGCATCAAACTTTGTAGTCGTAATCGCCGATCGCTTCGCGACCTTTCAATTCATCCAACTCGATCAAGAAGGCACACCCTGCAACGATCCCACCGAGTTTTTCGATCATTTCGATGGTTGCTTTCACCGTACCACCAGTCGCCAAAAGGTCATCAACGATAAGGACGCGTTGACCTGGTTTGATGGCATCTGCGTGCATGCAGAGGGTATCCACACCGTATTCTTTTTCGTAGTCAGCAGAAATGACTTCACGTGGCAATTTACCAGGCTTACGAACAGGCGCAAATCCAATTCCCAACTCAAAAGCGACCGGACATCCAACGATGAAGCCACGCGCTTCAGGACCAACGATCATGTCAATTTTCTTATCCGTTGCGTATTGAACGATTTCACGAATCGCATAACTATAAGCATTGCCATCTGCCATCAAAGGGCTGATATCACGGAAGGTAATTCCCTCTTGTGGATAGTTTTCAATGCTTGCAATGTAATCTTTTAAATTCATGGTTAACTTTCTTTCATAAAAAATTTTTACATTCCATTATACCATGAATTCTACTAACTTGCATCATTTTTGCCAAATCATTTTCCCATACCTGCAGTAACAGCAAAATGAGGCTGGGACAAAAGTCCTAGCCTCTCAATTGTCTTTGGATTGTCGAGCAAGACGCAGTTGTTGAGTGGGCTCTACTACGCTGATTTCATCAGCTTTTACAGCCCTACTCAACTGTGCGGAGGTGGGACGACGAAATCGAATTCTAACGAATTACCGATTTCTGTCCCACTTTCATAATAATTGTTAGAAGAACCTTTTACTGTCCTTCTATTAATTTGTTGTACTCGATTTTCATATCCCCCAAGTTTTTCAGGGAATAACGGGAGCTTCCGTTTTTAAACCAAGTACCCAGGATATATTGCTCGGCGACCTTCTTACTTTGGTTTTTCAACCAAGTGCGGTCTTTGCCATAGGTGGCAAGTTGCTCAAGGAGTTGTTGGCCCTCGTAGGTAGTATCTTCTTTAGAAAGGTAGACCTCTTTCTGGAAAAACAACTTTTTGGATGAGTTGTATTTAAATATAAAACCAAGTGTCACACCTTTTTCCAATTGAAGATCATACATATAGGTCCAGTTGGGCGTTCCCCTAAACATCATCACGGACAGTTCTTCGTTAGCATCGACAATTCCTTTAGAATAGGGGTAGGTCTGAAAATCCTCGTTTTCTTTCCAAATACCATCGTTCCCTATCGTTTCTGTATAGGGCTTAAACATCACATAGCGCATCAGCCCACCATTTTCAGAGTAAGCGATCTCCTCCATAGGATTTTTGAGGCTTAGATAGATTTCAAACCAATAAAGAGCAAAAAGTAGGATGGGAATTAGGCAGAGAGTAATTTTTAGACGTTTTTTCATGAGGCCTGTTCTGTCAGATAGTCATAGATTTCGCGAACGGTTCCAAGGGCCATTAATTCCTGCTCTTTCACCGTTTGTTTGAGATTTTGGTAGATGGTGCTTTCTGCGATTTCCCGTTTTTCTGCTGCTTTATTGACCTTCATGATGCCATTTTCAATGGTCACAAAGCCCAATTCTTGGAAGATCTGGATCATTTTAACCAAGAGGATCTGCTCGATCTTGAGATAGGTAGCTAGGTCTTTCAGTTTGTAGCGGACATCGAACTCTGGGTATTGGTAGATGGTTTTATAGAGCTTGGCATACTGGTCCCTGCTACCGTAGCCTGTCAGATAGTAGGCTTTAGCAATTTCATTTTTGAAATACACAGCTTGGAAATCATGCTCTTGAAAGATGTGACGCAGTTGCTCTATATCCTCAGGGATATTTCCAACCACTACAGCAGTTGCTCCTGCTAGATCAGGCAGTTCTTTGGTAAAATCAAGTACAGGAACACCTGCGGGGAGGCTGGCATTTTTGGAGCGGATATTAAAGAGCTGGACGCCGTCCACACGCGCATCGACCAGCATGAGCTGAAGGGTTGTTTGGCCATTCCATTGGTTGACAGATAATTGAACGGCTAGCTCTAAGTCTTGCGCCTGGGCAAACTCTGTTTCTAAGCTTCCCAAGCCAAAGGCAACCACCTCAAAGGTCGCATCTTCTTGAGAAATTTTGAGTTTCAAGTGAGTATTGCCAGCTCCCATTGAGCGCACCCCTTCTACCTTGAAATTACGGACCAGAAAGACGGGCTTTTTATTGTCCATGCCAAAAGGGCTTAAGCGCTCAAAGCTTTCAGAGTTTCAAGCGTCAGTTCTGTTAAATGCAGTTCCTCGTCGATGGCTAAGCTAGACTTGCTGCTGAGATCAATCTCTTGCTCTCGAATATAATCCGTAAGGGCCTGAGTCAAGGCAGGAAGTTGGTCCACCTCGAGCGTCATCCCTGCTGCACCCGCATGTCCCCCAAAGGCGACAAAAAGCGACCGATGAGGATCAAGGGCATCAAAGATATTGACCGACTCAGGACTGCGAGCGCTCCCCTTAGCTCGTCCATCTTCAATGCTTAAGACGACGACCGGCTGATGTAGCTCTTCTAAGAGACGACCAGCGACAATGCCAAGAACCCCAGGATTCCAGCCTTCTTTGGCCAAGACCTGGGCAGACAAGCTCGGATCGACCATGGCTTTAGCTTCGTCATAGATACTTTGGACAATCTCTTTGCGTTCTTCATTCTTCTGATGAATCATGAGGGCAATCTCATGCGCCTCTTCATCGTCAAAACCAGTCAGTAGTTCGATGGCTGGATTGGGGTCGTCCAGGCGTCCAAGGGCATTGAGACGAGGGGCAATCTGAAAGCCAACCGTTTCTTCATTGACATCCTCGGGACGAATCCCAGCGATCTCCAAGAGCTCCTGCAAACCCATCCGCTGGGTATGTTGGAGAACACCCAGGCCGTATTTGACCAGAATCCGATTCTCATCTGTCAGGCTCACCATGTCAGCAATGGTTCCGATCGCGACCAAATCTAAGAGATCAACCGGCACTTCCTCTAAGAGGGCACAGGCCAACTTAAAGGCCACACCACAACCTGCTAGATAATGGAAGGGATAAGCCGCATCTGGATGTTCTGGATGAATGATCGCATAAGCATCCGGTAAAACCTCTGGCATGGAGTGGTGGTCCGTCACAATGACATCCACTCCCATTGCCTGGGCCATGGCTATGGCTTGATTGCCTGCCACGCCATTGTCCACCGTGACAATCAAAGAAATACCTTGCTGCTCGATAAAGTACTTGTAGACACTCTCATTGGGACCATAGCCATCTGTGAAGCGATTGGGTAGGTAGACTTGCACCTCTGCCCCCATCTGCTCCAAGGTTTCTTTCATAATGGAGGCCGAAGTCATTCCGTCCGCGTCATAGTCTCCATAGACCAGGATCTGCTCGTAATCTTCGATGGCCCGTCTGATACGCTCCACTGCCTTGTCCATATCATGGAGCAAATAAGGGTCGTGAAGATTCTCTAACTTAGGTTCTAAAAAGTCTTCTAAATCCTCTTTGGACTGAATGCCACGCTCATACAGTATGGTTGCTACAGACGCTTCCAGGCCTGCTTTTTTAGCAAGGGCTAAAGCTCTCATCTGCACTTGGCGAAGCTAACTGCCAATCGTATTTTGAAGTGATCATCTAGCTTTTGGTCTCCTCTTTTTCTTATCTGAATATTATAACATGAAAGGCTAAAATGGCGGGAAATAAAAGGTCGACTTATACAAAAACCAAAATCAACATTTTTCGTTATTTTTGTTGCATTTAACTTGACTTATCATACTAAAAGAATATAATAATGATGATAATAATCTTTTAAATATGCAATGGGATGATTATTCTGTTAAAATTTGCAACGTTTATTATCACTTTAACATTATGACGCTTGTCATTTCCCTTGTTTTTCTATCTAAACAAACGTAGTTAGAGGGTTTGAGCTGATTTTGTCGGTGGGTTTGTTTTCTTTTAATGCATAAAGAGGAGCATATAATTCATCGATCTATCCTAAACTGAGGCAGCTGGTTTCATGGAGTAGAAATTAGAAGCCTTTCTATTTTGGGATATATCACTATGTAGAAAAGCCTCGGAAAGGGCAGGCAGAAGAAAGGAAATGAGGCCAATTGAAATCTCTTTATAAAAAGATAGTTGCATTTGTAGCTATCATCGGCGTGGTAGCCTTGGGCTTGTCTGTGATCAAACCCGTAAGCGCGGCCACTGTTTCACCAACCGTCACCAACTTAAAGGCCCAAGCAAGTGGACAAAAAGTTATCTTTTCATTTGACTGGGATTTAACTGGTAAATCAGTTAAAGACGGTGATACATTTACCATTGATGCTCCAGAGGGTGTCAATATCACTGAAATCGCAACACAATCACTCCAAGCTAATGGAGCTGAAGTCGCAACCATTTCGATGACAAACAAAAAGATTACTTTTACCTTTAAAAAAGCAATCGAGTCAATGAACGAAAATGTCAAAGGTGGATTCTCATACAAAGCAGAATGGGATAGCACTCCAGGAAATCCTGGAAACAAGACCGCCACTTCTAAAGTCGGTTCAGAATCTGTCATCATTACACGTCCTGATGGTCCTGGCGTATTTGAATCAGTTTTAAATAAATACAACCTTACAGGTGACTATGTAGCTAAGACATTCAAATTAGATGTATCTGAAAACTATGCTTGGATGAATGTTGGAGATGACTACTATCTAACAAAATGGTTCATCCGTATCAACGGGGATGGTAAGAAACAAGCCATCACAAACCCTGTTGTGTCAGATAAAATCCAAGCTCCAGCAGTCGATTACTCAAAAATCACTTTTGCTCCTGCTGCAAACCACGCTGCAAATGAATTCTTTGTGGGAACTTACTTGAAACCTTCCTTTACTTTGAGAAAAGGTGGACAAGTGGTTGCTTCTGGTTGGGACTTCTGGAAACATGTGAAATTCGATGCGGACGGCAATGGATTTACTGTGAATTTATCAGATGTCAGTGATGTCTTTAAAACAGCATCTAGCGATGAATTGATCGTTGAATACCAAACATTAATTCCTAAGACAACCATCCGTGTTGATAACAACGCTACATTGACAGCTGATGAAATCACAACACCTCAAACTGACCCAGCATTCTGGAACAACACTGAATTGAAATTCTGGGTGAGCGGTGATAAAACTGTCACTGTTCAAAAAGAATGGGTTGGAGACGAAGAAGCTGACCGTAAAGATATCACGGTTCAATTGTATGCGGACGGGAAAGCCTTGGATGGGTTAACACAAACCCTTACAAAAGCTTCTGGCTGGAAAGCAGCATTTACGAATTTGCCAGGTATCAAAGACGGTAAGAAGATTGAGTACTCAGTAGTGGAAACTAACACTCCAGAAGGTTACACTTCTAAAGTTGAGAAAATTGATGATGACAACGTGATTAAAGTGGTCAACACTTCAAATAAACCAACTACAACAACCACTACGACTACTACAACCACGACTCAAGAGCCTACTACTACAACTACTACTACTCAAGAGCCTACTACCACAACTACTACGACTCAAGAGCCTACTACCACAACAACTACGACTCAAGAGCCTACAACTACAACAACTACGACTCAAGAGCCTACAACTACAACAACTACGACTCAAGAGCCTACTACTACAACAACTACGACTCAAGAGCCTACAACCACAACCACTACGACTCAAGAGCCTACAACCACAACCACTACGACTCAAGAGCCTACAACCACAACCACTACGACTCAAGAGTCTACAACTACAACTACTACGACTCAAGAGCCTACTACTACAACTACTACGACTCAAGAGCCTTCAACCACAACTACTACGACTCAAGAGCCTACAACTACGGTAACAACTACTGATGAACCTAAGACGACTTCAACTACAACTGATGAGCCTAAGACCACAGTAACGACTACCGATGAACCTTCGACTACTTCAACTACTTCTGAAGAGCCTAAGACTACTGTACCTACTACACCTGAGACTCCTGATACAACACCAGAAGAACCAGGAAACCACAATAGTAGTGAGGAAGGCACAACGTCAACAACAACAACTACTACTGCAGAGCCTAAGACTACACCCGAAAAACCAAATAAACCTGATCATTCTGGTACCACAACGACACCAAGTGCGCCAGGTTCAAATGGTGGAAACAATGGGGGAGGTCGCAAAACGCTTCTTCCAAATACAGGTGAAGTTGTTGCATCTGGACTTGTCTTCTCAGGAATTCTTGTCTTAGCAGGTGCTGTTGGAATCAAACGGAAATTGACTGATAACTAATCGTATCATTAGGAACAGTCCTTACTTCTATCAACCCCCTAACGAAGAAACTTCTACTCTCATTCGTAGAAGTTGAAACAAATAAGAGAGAACCGAAAGGTTCTCTTTTTTATCCCGTTTTTCTTTAATAGATAACAAAAACAGCTCAGGGACCTTCATCCTGAGCTGTCGTTTTTTCTATTTTACCTTTTTTACTGATCCAATTTCACAACCTGTCCATCCTTAACGTTGAATTTATAAGTGATGGATTCATGATCTTTATTCTTGAAATCCAGGTAATAGAAATCATAATCACCATCTGGAAGATCACTGGCATCCAACTTTTTAGCAGCAGCTTTTAAATCCTTTTCCTGGATGGCTTGGTCATCTTCTACTGAGATCATCATACGAACCATCCCCTTTTGAATAAGGGTGGCGTACGGAATCTGGTAATAACCCGCGAAATCATTCTTTCCTTCTTGCCTATTTTGAGCCGCCAGTTCTTCCAACTCTTCTGCAGACTCCTTTTGATAAGAAGAATCAACATTGGAGATAAAATGAAAATAAGAGAGAGTCAGGCCTAAATCCTGCTTTTTAAGCTTATCCAGTAGTTGGGCCTCTTTTTTCTGTACTATCTTCTGCTCTGTAAAAACTTCTTTATAACTTGGAGTGGTTTGTCCATAGGGATCAGACCAGTCATTTTGTAAGAAAGCATGCACCTCAAGAGGTACGGTTTGACCGTCATAGGTTTTCTCCGAATAAGTAAAATCGACATTATAACCTGGAATTTCTAAAGCCTGCCAGGAAAGACGATTAATTTTAACATTTCCATGAAGACCAACCTTAGCAAGCTCACTGCTGACAACTTCCTTCGCTTTTTTATAATCACTCGGTTTCATGATCTTACAACTGGAAAGAAACAGGCAACAAAGAATAAGTGGAATTCCTGCGAATAGTTTGAAATAGTTTGGCTTCATAGCCTGACCTCCTTGTTAAATCCGACCTAATCGATTAATTTTTTACATCATATGGGAACATTTTTTTAATATCTTCTTTCATCTTTTTATTAGGAATTTTCTCTAAATCCATATATTTGAAGAATTCTTCATCATTTTGAACGATATGAACCTTCCCATCTTTAGTATACTCATCTGGTATGGTCAGATTACCGAAGGACTGACCAAAATCTCTAGAGACCACGTAGTTCTGTACTTCATATAAGCGTCTCAGCAATGAGAACTCTGTAGTATCCTTACTTTGATTTAATTCCTTTTTTTAAAAATATTGGAAAAAAATTCTTTTTTTGTTATTCGCAAGATGTTCTTGCCCATCTTTTTGAAAGCTCTGCTGGTATCTTATGATACTGTAGGACATCATACCATCCACCTGAACGCTGCTCTGGAACTTTATAAAGCAGTTCCAAAAATGAAATATCAAAGTTGAGATCTTCTGGTCCGAGAAAGTATAGATAGGCATTCTCCCCTTTTGTCGATTCTTCACCCCATTTTACAGTAGTTGGATTATTCCCTTTGCTTAAAATAGAATATACTTTCGGATAGAGTGTTTTCAATGGGATGTCCTTAGTATAATCACTACGATCTGTAAATAACAAACGTGAATGTTGGAGCTGCAATTGTCCTCCTTCAAAATTGTATTCAAATGGATGTAAGTCTTTGTCGCTTTCTCGATTTTCTTTTTGAACTTGTTCATAACCTTTGCCTGATGAGGTTTTCCAAGCGAACTTTCCATCCTTAACATTCATTAACCCTATACGAGATTGATACTCTGTTTGTACATAGATATTTCCAGGTTCTACAATATATTTGTCTTTCTTATCGACAAGAATATCAATCGGAATGTATGTTTCTCCATCATCTGTATCCAACAACATAGAAGAAACTTTAACAGATAAGGGGATATAATTCTTATCCATATCTCGTACTATCTTAAAAACATCATATGTTTTCTTCACTAAGCGCTTGTCCTTGGTATCATAGACATCAATGAGCCAGTACTCTCCCTTTTGTGCTTTATTTGTAGTTAGGTAAGGAACTTGATTACCACGAATATAATATTGAAAATAGAGACGTGGGTCAGATTTTAATTTGTAACTTTCTTGTGCAATGTACCGTTCACTATTTCCACCATTTATAAACCATTCTACTTTAACTTTTGAATTATACGAATATGCTTCCAGCGCCTCATCCACTTCCTCTTTATTATCCCATTGAATGGCTACTGCTTTCCCACCTGCAATAAATTGGGAGTCAACTATGTTTGGACGAGGTTTCCAAGTTACAAATTGTGATATATCACGCTTATGAATTTCATACCGGATGAACCAGCCTCCTGCCAAGGTAACGAGTAATACAAATATCCAAAACTTGATTGATTTAAAAACCTTCTTCATTCTCTCATTTCTACTTTCTGTCCGCATTTTATTACCTTATTTGTTTGTCAGTTTTTCTTTAAAGGTTTTTCCGATTTTTTTCCAACCACATATGAATAAATTTTTTAATAATTCATTGATAACTGAAGCTTCTGATAATTTCTTAAACTAACTAACTTTTACAATAAGCTGACTAAAGGTTAGGATTCTTCTTTATTTTTGAAAGACCCATTTTGTATCACCATAAACAACCGTAAATGGTCCATCCCCATCTGTTAAATAGTTAATTTTATATATACCAGATTCTCCTGCTTCAAGGACTGTTGGCTGTTTATAATTTAAAGTGTTATTCAACATATAAGCAGATTTCCCCTGGCCATCATATAGGTCTACATTTGTATAATCTGGAGTATTTGCAACGGTTAGATGAGTTGGATTTGAAATGGTAAACTGAACAATGATTTTGTGTTGATTTTTATTTTTATCAACAAATTCTTGATCGTCTTGGATATCTAGGTTCGGTTCTTCACGTACACTATCCAACGTTACGACTATTCCATTTCCGAAAACGACTGGCTCTCCAATTGCATATTTTTTGACTGGATTTTGTGGGTTAAAATCTTTTAGCTTTTCACTTACCTTTCCTTCATCAGTGACCCTATCAGTAATGATGGGCCAAAAGATACTATTATCATTTCCACCTCCAGATTGATTAGCTTTCTGCATTTGTTGAGGAATTTGTAACAAGAGTGCCAAATTTTTAGTATCAATTTGGACTTGACCTTGGTTGGTCACCTCCATTTCGATCGTCATTTCCGTACTACCAATCATATCACCTGTTGAAAAACTCGCATTAAAATTTTCCTTAACTAAATGTTGTAAGATGGTAGAAAGCATTATATAAGAAAGATGGTCTCCTCGGTTGTCTTTTTCAGCATAGTTTTCGTGTAGTTCATCTAACCAAGCATACATGGTCTCATTTGGATTCTTGGGATCAGCACTCAATCTGTACCCTTTTCCTCTTGGTAATTGCCTTGGGCTATAGGCTGGTGTTTGAATTTTTAGGACTACCTTATTCCCCTTAACTGCATATCCCTTTAATTCGTAACTCCTTTCAGTGGGTAGAGCATTGGTCATTAATTTTAAATACATGGGACCATAGATTTTGAGCGGATATTTTTCTCCTAGATACTCAAAATAAGTATTTGAATCAAAGGTCCTATTACTTTCTTCTATTTTAGGAACAATATAGTCCTTCCAGATCCGGTTATACATTTCTTCCTGACTCATTACTCCACTAGCCTTGACTACTGTGTCCATTTCATCTTGGTCAATGTAAATTGCTTCAACTACTTGCAAAGCTTTTTGAACTTTTCCCTCTTCATCGAGAGGAGCTTCATTTTGTTGCAGACTATATTTAGAAATCCCGTCACTCGGAGCTGATCTCATATATGAAGGATCATGATCAAATGTTCTGTATTTATTACCACTCTTAGCATTCCAATCAAATGATGCAGACTGGTCCTGTCTTATCAAAAATGAATGTTTTTTTCGATCGATTTTTCTTCTGTACTTCTTTATTCGAAGAACCTTGTTTTTCTACAGTTCCTTGTTTGCAGGCACTCAAACATACTGGTATAAGTACCGAACATAAGACAAGGCCCCATTTTATTTTCTTCTTCATTCCATCTCCTCCTGATCTCTTCCTCATTTTTACCATCAAACTCCCCTTTTGTCAGTCAAATAGATAAGAGGCTGGGACAAAAGTCCTAGCCTCTCAATTATTTTTGGATTGTCAAGCAAGACGCAGTGGTTGAGTGGGCTCTACTACGCTGATTTCATCAGCTTTTACAGCCCTACTCAACTGTGCGGAGGTGGGACGACGAAATCGAATTCTAACGAATTACCGATTTCTGTCCCACTCTCTTTATTTCATATATATCATCCCTGTACAGGCTTGCTCTGAAAGTTCAACAAAGCCTAGTGACTGGTAAAAGGCTAGATTCTTCTCGCTACGTTCTGTGACGAGGAGCCGTTGATAGACATTTGGGAAGGTCGCTAAAGCCTCTGTTAAGAGTTTCCTTCCAATGCCTTGGCGCTGGTGATCTGGTCGTACCAAAAGGTCCTGTACCAAAAGGACAGAGTGGCCATCTCCTACCAAGCGAATGTAGGCGACGAGCTCTTTCTCATCATAGACGGCCAACTGCCAGAGACTGGCTTTGACGGCTTCTTCTAACATAGCTGGGTTCTTGGTATAATTGGTCCAGCCAACCGAGCTGTAGAGTGCGAGTAGGTCTTCCATCGCTGGAATTTCTTTTTTATAATGTAACATCTTAACTCCTTTTTAAGGTATAGTGCTGGAAGAAGGCGATATCTCGGTAAGGGGACTCTTGACAAACGGCCAGCTCCATCTCAAGCATAGACTCTCGCCAGCCTTCTTGGCCTTTGAAGCGGTTGTCCTGCAAGGCATAAAAGACTCGAATTCCTTGGTAATCCTTGACTTCAAGGGCTAAGTCTTCTACTGCTGCACCGAGATCATAGGCCTGAGCCAAGCCCATGGAGTGAGTTTCCAAGTCCTGACCTGCTAAGAGATCAAGCGCCTTTTGAGTATCATTTTCAAAGACGACTGTCTGCAGAACGCGGCCAACCTCATTATGCTTGACGATAGAGAGCAGGCCTCCTGGTTTCAAGAGACGAGTGAATGCCTTTAGAATCACCTTGCGATCCTCTACATACTCCAAGACATTGTGGCAGAGAATGACATCAAAGCTAGCATCTTCAAGACTTGCTAACTGGTCCAGACTTCCGACGAGTTGCTGGTAAGGATGGTCCTGGGCCCGCAAAGCCACCATTTCCTCATTAGGTTCCACAGCAAGGACCTCATTGTTTTGTGCCAGGTGGTTGGCTACAAAGCCAAAACCACTCCCGAAATCAAGCACCCGTTTTCCCTTGATGTCCTGTAATTGGGCAAAAAGGATATCATAATAGATCTGTCCCCAGGGTTGCCGGAGGTTCTCTAAATAGGCTTGAATATTTGCGGCCATCGATCTCCTCCTATTTGAAATTGAACATCTTGCTCGCTAGCTTGTCCGAGATTCGTGGGAAAAGGGTATAGAGCTTGTGGGTCAGGTTCAAAAGCCAAGGAAGATTGAGCTCACGTTTTGGTTTTCCAAAGTTCTTCACAATCTTCTTGGCTACAAAGTCCGGTTCCAAAATGTAGCGATCCACAGCTTTCACATAGCTTCCGTCTGGGTCTGCCTGATCAAAGAAAGTGGTCCGAATGGGGCCTGGATTGACCGTCGTCACATGGACACCAAAAGGCATGAGTTCCAACCGCAGAGCATTGGAGAAGCCGATGGCCGCAAACTTGGTAGCCGAATAAAGGCTGGATTTGGCAGTTGCGACGAGACCCGCCATGCTGACGATGTTGACGATGTGCCCCTTTCCTGCTGCCTTCATGTGCGCACCCATCAAGCGTGAAAACTGCATGAGGGCAAAGGTATTGACCTCAAACATTTCCTGCACCTGCTGGTCAGAAATGCGATCAAAGGCCTCAAATCCCATAGCCTGCGTTGTTGACCAAGACATCGATCTGCCCATAGCGCTGATAGAGCTCTTCTACCAAATCTTGAACGGCTGAAGAATCAGTGATATCGATCCCGATGCATTCAGCTTGAAGATGACTGGCATAGAGCTTTTCCAGTTTTTCTTGATTTCTGCCTAGGAGAATCAGCCGATCTTCAGGGAGGAGCTTGACCATTTCTTGGGCCAAGCCTCCACTTGCTCCTGTTATGAGAATAGTTCGCATCTTAGATCTCCACTTCTTCCAAATCTTTGACGACATAGACATTTTCAAAAATGCTGGACGCATCCTTGCGCAATTGGCTGATGTCTTTTGATAAGAAGCGAGCACTGATGTGGTTCAAAAGAAGGCGCTTGGCCCCTGCTTCACGCGCCACTTCTGCTGCCTGCATATTGGTCGAGTGACCGTGTTTCTTAGCAATCTTCTCATCACCCTTGCCATAGGTAGACTCATGGACGAGGACATCCGCATTGACTCCAAGGCGGACGCTGGCATCAGTCTTTCTGGTATCTCCGAGGATCGTGATAATCTTACCAGGCCGAGGGGCTGAAATATAATCCGCTTGCAATGATCTTAGTCCCATCTTCCAGGGTGACATCTTGGCCATTTTTAACCTGACCAAAGAGCGGCCCAAAGGGAACACCCGCTGCCTTCAGCTTATCTGCGTCGAGCGTCCCTTCGAGGTCTTTTTGCATGATCCGGTAACCGACACAGAAAATGGTGTGGTCCAAAGCCTCCGCATAAACCGTAAATTTATCGGTTTCTAAAATCTTGCCCAGAGAATGTTCATCGAATTCATGAAAATGAATGCGGTAAGGCAGGCGAGAGCCTGATACGCGAAGACTAGTCATCACAAAGGATTTGATCCCTACTGGTCCATAGATATCTAGATCCGTCTGCTCTTCATTGGCCTGAAAGGCCCGACTAGAGAGGAAACCTGGCAAACCAAAAATATGGTCTCCGTGTAAATGAGTGATAAAGATCTTGCTAACCTTTCGCGGACGAATGGTCGTTTCTAAATTTGATTCTGTGTCGCTTCGCCACAATCAAAGAGCCAGACTTCATTGATCTCGTCCAGCAATTTGAGCGCTAGGCTCGATACATTACGGGCTTTTGAGGGTTGCCCAGCTCCCGTTCCTAAAAATTGAATGTCCATTGTCTACTTTCTATCTATATAAATCATGGCCGTCCGGTTCTCTGAACGGAAAGAAAGGTCGCCAGGGTAGGCTTGCGCTAACTCGAGGAGCTCTTCTTGGTTATATCCTGACAGTTTCAAGCGTCCATCTTCCAAGGTCATCAAGTCAGTCAGGGCTGAGAGGGCTTCTGTTTTAGTGACCACTTCTGGTTCAGCCTCTTGCAAGCAGATCTTACCATCTTTTTCGAAGACCAAACAATGCGGAAAGATCTCTGCAATTTCGAATAAAATCGAAGAGGTGATATCCTCTGCTGGATGTTCAGCAAAGACACAGGCTAGCTCTTCATTTACGTAAGCCAAGCCATAAGACTTACCTGATAAGTTGAGGCGGATAAAAGGCTTCCGTTCATCAAAGGTTTGCTGGTCTGTGAATAAGTCAAATACCCGGCTCAAGTCCAAGAAATAATCCATGGCTTCCTTGGGGCTCTTCTTTTGGTAGAGCTCGGCGAAATAGGCGTTGATCACACTTGGGGGAGGCGTGATCACACGGAGACGCAATTCCTCAGGGATCGTGCTTAAAAGATTGGTCAGATAGACCCGATCGAGGCTGGTATAGCCTCCATATTTTATTGCTAAATCAACGTAATCCGTCATAAAATTCTTCCAACTTCCACTTATTTTTCTCTGCGATATAACCTTGAATGACCTCGACATCCTCTTCAAATTCACGCTGGTCAATGATCGCAACTGTTTCTAGATCATGTGTCCGATAAGATTTTGAAAAGGGAACGCGAATGGTAAAGGGAACAAAGAGTTCTCTCAGTTTTTCTAGAAGCAAAGCCTGGAGATCTTCACGGGCTGTCTCAGAGCGCGCTGAAATCAAGCTAAAAGGTGTCTGGGTTGGTGTAAAGTCTGCTACTTTATCTGCTTTGTTGTAAAGCGTCAAGCGAGGGATCTCCAGCATATCCAGGTCCTTCATGATCGAAAGTACCGTCTTTTCATGCTCTTCATGATTGGGGTCAGATGCATCGATGACATGGACCAGAAGGTCTACATTCTTACTTTCTTCCAAGGTCGACTTAAAGCTTGATACCAACTCTGTTGGCAGATCTTGGATAAAGCCAACCGTATCGGTCAGCGTTACTTGCAGATTGCCTGTTAGATGGATGCTCTTGGTTGTGGCGTCCAAAGTCGCAAAGAGTTCATCGGCTTCATACTGGCTCTTACTGGTCAACTGATTCATAATGGTCGACTTTCCTGCATTGGTATAGCCGATCAAACCAATCTTAAAGACAGGTGATTCCAAGCGTTTTTCACGAAGGGTTTCCCGGTTCTTTTCAACTGCCTTGAGCTGACGCTCGATATCGGTGATTTGATTGCGAACGCTCCGGCGGTTCAACTCCAACTGACTTTCCCCTGGTCCACGAGAACCAATTCCCCCAGCCTGACGGCTGAGCATGATTCCTTGACCGACAAGGCGTGGCAAGAGGTATTTGAGCTGGGCCAAGTGCACCTGCAACTTGCCTTCATGACTCCTAGCCCGCATGGCAAAGATATCTAAAATCAACTGCATCCGGTCAATGACCTTAACCCCAAGGATTTCTTCTAAGTTGACATTTTGACGGGGGGTCAGGCGGTTATTGACCACCACGGTCGTAATCTCATCTGCTTCGACCATTTGAGCGATTTCTTCTAGTTTTCCTGAGCCGACAAAGGTCTTGGTATCGTATTTCTCCCGCTTTTGTGTATAAGAGCCCCGTACATCTCCACCAGCTGTTTTAGCCAGGCTCGCCAACTCCTCCATAGACATGTCAAAATTGTCCATACCTTGAAGTTCCACACCGACCAAAAGGATGCGTTCTTGTTTTTTTTCTGTTTCAATCATGCTGTAAAAACTCCTTTACATCTGCAAGAACCTGCTCCTTGAAGTGGGGGGCAGAAATGGCGTAAAATTTTACTTCCATCCGATTTCGAAACCAGGTCAACTGCCGTTTGGCAAAGCGCCGCGTATTGCGCTTGAGGATCTCACTGGCTTCCTCAAGGCTCTGCTCTCCCTTAAGTAAGGAAAGAGTTCCTTGTAACCAATCCCTTTAGCTGCCTGAACCTCCAGATGGTCATCATAGAGCCACCGAGCTTCATCCAGCAAGCCTTCCTCTAGCATGCGATCTACTCGGCGATTGATGCGCTCATAGATCAAGGATCGATCATCATCTAGACAGATGAGATAGGGTTCATAATCGGTCTCTTCGTTTGCGAGGTCCTGCCCAAAATGCCCAATTTCAAGAGCCCGCATGGCCCGACGGCGATTGATCTGAGGAATCACAAGTCCTTGCTCCGCTACCCTTTGGTACAAGTCTTCATCCGACAACAAATCCAATTGAGCGCGATAGGCCAGAATCTCTTCATGAGGAACTTCACCACCTAGATGATAACCTTCGAGCAAACTTTGGATGTAAAGGCCCGTCCCACCTGCAATGATAGGAAGCTTGCCTCGAGCTGTGATCTCTTCAATCGCAGTCTTAGCTTCTCTTACAAAATCAAAAGCTGAGTAAGACTCGGTCACCTCCCGCACATCGATCAAATGATGGGGAGCTGCAGCTTGCTCTTCTGGTGTCGCCTTAGCTGTTCCTATATCTAGCTTACGATAGACTTGTTGACTATCGCCACTGATAATTTCACCATTGAGGGCTTGCGCTAAATCGATCGCAAGAGCTGTTTTTCCAACAGCAGTCGGTCCCACAATCACAATTATCTTGGTTTTCATCGTTTTTCCTTGCAAAATTCACGTTTTTTCGTTACCATATATTATAACATAAATATTTAAAGTTCAGAAAAGGAGAAATTCTCATGGCTAAAGGATTTGGTAAAGGTTTTGTTACTGGTGTTGCTGGTACAGTTGCTGCTGTTGCAGGTGCAGTTTACACATTCAAGAAGAAAGTAATCGAACCAGAAGAACAAAAAGCAGCTTTTCATCGAAGAAAACCGCAAAAAGCGACACGTCGCCGTGTCTCACACTAATCATTCAAAAAAAGCTCCGGGAAACCGGAGCTTTTTTTTAATGAGTTGTTAGTTGCTTTTACATTTTAATAAGTCAGTCGAAATATCCAATGAATTAGTCAAGTAATCCTACAATTCACTATGTCATCATTTATATATTTTTCTTTCCGCAGTGACAAAAGTACCTGAAACAGGAGCTGTTTCAGGTACTCGGAATTATTGAGAGTAAAACAGTTCGGGGAACTGTTTTAGCCTGAGCTAAGAATTTCAAGAGCGAAGGGGCTCAATAATTAGCTATGGAACTTCGTAGAAGTTCGCTAGCGTCCGCCGTCACCTAAGGAAAGATAAAATATAAAGAATGAATTCACCGTTCTTTGATCATCTTCGTTGCGATCTCCAAGAGTTCGACTCCCATCTGAAAATGCTCGTCTAATAAATCATAGACGGCATCTTCGGACAAGACACCACATGGTAGATCTGCTGGAAAGTCAGCTTGATTGGACAAGTCCAAATCATCAAAATAGGCCTGACTACTATAATAATCGCGCAGTTGGATATAGCTTTCTTGATGCTCTCTTAGTTGATCCACTGCTTTTTTGGTTTCTTCCAAAGTCTTGGCATAGTCATTCAAATAACCTTCCATTCTTTGGATCCGTTCGATGTTTTCCTGTGCAATTGCCATGATTTACTCCACTTTCACCACTTCTAGATGGTGGCCACCTAGAAGCACGAGGTATTTTTCTACTTGCTCTTTGCCATAAGAACGACGAAGAGCTTCTGCATAGAGATCGAGCTGATCCCGGTAGCGTTCGACCAATTGGCTAGGAACCTTGTAGTGATCCGTCTTGTAATCAAAAAGTAGGATCCGGTCTTCTAGCACCAAATAACCATCCAAGATACCCCGCACGACAAAGTCCTCACCACTGGCTGGATCTTTCTTCAGCATGGCAAAGGGAGCTTCGCGACTGACTCGAGAGGCTTCTTTGAAGCAAGGTCCCCAAAGGTGTCTCATAGAAAGCAAGGATGGCCTCTAGCTTGATGCGGGCTTTGACTGCTGGCTCTGCTTGGACTTGCTCCAAGGCTTGACGCAGTGTATCTAGCGTGATTTCTTCTTCAAGAGGCACGCGCTGCATGAGTTCATGGACGGCACTACCGACCTGGGCTCCTGTCACGGCCTTTTCTTGACCAAAAGTTGGCAGCTCAAAGTCAGGCGTCACAGTCTTTGCATCCATAATTTGGACGCCATTGGCATCCATGACCGGCTCGTAGAATTTCTTGATCTGACTAGGAGTACGGACACTTGGTAAATGAATGGCCGGAGCATAGAGCTGATTGAGCCGATCAACATTTTCCAAGATATCCAAGGCCCGACGAATATCCTCTGACTGACGGACATCCTTGAGCTGATCAAGCCGGGAATCCTTCTCCTTCTCTAGTGGTTCCAGCTTGTCTGGTGTCAGGTCTTCGTCTGTCACAAAACGCGTGTCATAGGCTAGGGTATTCTTGGTAAATACATCTTGAATAGCAAAGAGCCAGTCCTGATAAGAGGTCCATTCTTTTCGCTTCTCTGGATCTAGCTTGCCATTGCGACTGGTCCCCCAATCAGTATCACGCAGTTTGTCCTCCCGGCCTTTTCCGACCAGATAGAGCTTGAGCTCAGCCCGTGTCATGGCGACGTAAAGAAGACGCATCTGCTCCGAAATCGTAGCCAATTTTGTTTCTTCCACGTTCCGTTGGTAGCAAGGCGTTTCGATCTGCAGGCGAATGGTTTCTGGAGCAGCTGGATTCTCTGTCTCAACCGGAAGACTCGCAACATATTTAAAGCCAATCCCTTTTTGGCGACTGAGAATGATTGGCCCCGATTGATCCTTACGGTTAAAGGCCTTGTCCATATTGAGAATAAAGACATACTTGAATTCCAGCCCCTTACTCTTATGGACGGTCATGAGCTGGACGGCATCTTTGGGTGCTGCAAGAGGGACGCTGGCCAAATCGTGTTCATTTTCGATCACCTTGTCGATCATGGCAATGAAGCGCGACAAGCCCTTAAAGCTGGCCTTCTCGTAATCATTGGCCCGAAGCGTCAAGGCATAGAGGTTGGCCTGGCGCTGGGCCCCATTTGGAAGGGCCCCGACATAGTCATAGTAATAACGATCCTCATAAATTTTCCACAGCAAATCATAGAGCGAAGAGGTCTTGGCAGAGGCCCGCCAAGTAGATAAAACTTTGAGGAAGTTCTTGATTTTAGCTGAAAGCTTGGCATCGATCAACCGCGCCTGCTCTGCAGTCTTTTCAAGGGCTAACTGGACCTTGTGATAGAAGGCCACTTGCTTTTGCTCTGGAAGGGTCTGCAAGGAAATCCGTGCCAGCTCATCTTCATCAAAGTCAAACATAGGGGATTTCATAAGGGCTACTAAGGGATAATCATGCAAGGGATTGTTAATGGTCCGCAAGGTATCCAACATGACCATCACTTCCAGTGACTCAAGATAATGCGCCTGTCCGCTATCTGCCACAATCGGAATCTGGTACTGGTCAAAAGCTTCCAGAATCGCATCATTTCGCGTTCGAGTCGCCGTTAAGAGCGTGATCTCTTTAAAGGGCACTTTTTCTACCCGATGGAGACGCAAAATTTCTTTGATGACAAGGAGAATTTCTCCCTTGGAAATCGTCTCGACTCCAAGGGCAGCTTCCTCGTCTTCGGTCTTTTCTTCCTGATCTTGGCTGCCATCATAGAGCAAAAATTCTGCCCGATGTTGTGGCAAGGCCATCCGCTGCTTTTCGCTTCCTGCAACCAGATAGTGGGTCTGATTGTAGTCAATCTCGCCCACCTCTTCGTCCATCAAATGGCGAAAGACATCATTGGTCGCGTCTAATACTTCCACATGACTACGGAAATTTTCCTTGAGGAGGATCAACCGCCCTTTCGCCCCTTCTTCTTGGTAGGCCTTAAATTTATCATTGAAAATCTGTGGATCTGCCTGACGGAAGCGGTAAATGGATTGCTTGATATCCCCCACCATGAAGCGATTGTGACCATTTGATAGCAAGTCCAACATCCGCTCTTGGGTGTGGTTGGTATCTTGGTACTCATCGACCATGACCTCATGGTATCGCTCTTGAAAGGCTTGTCTCACCTCTGGGAATTGCTCTAAAATTTGAATCGCAAAATGACTGATATCCCCAAATTCATAAGCTTTTTCTTGGATTTTTCGCTCCAGATAAGCACGAGCAAAGTCTCTGATAAAGTCCCGGAGCAAGGAGAGCATGGGGCCTTCCTCTTGGTGGAAGGTTTGTTGAAATTCCAGCTGATAGAGCTGATTTTCCAAGTCTCTGAGGCGATTGATATGTATGGTTTTATCCTGGTTATAGGCTGTGACTAACTCTTTCAACTCTTCCTTACGGGCTCTGTTGGTCAAGGCTCCCCCATTTGAAGCCCGACTAATCGCGACGACTGCCTTTAGGACAGAGGTCAGTTGCTCTTTATTGGTGCGACCTGTCAGGCTTCCAATCAGATCGAGCACCTCTTCGACAGCTTCCAAATATTTGGCCTTACCAAATGCTTGACCTTCATTGGACAAATGAAAGGCAAAAAAGCTTTCTGCCTCATAAAGGGCCTGCTGGATGCTCTCCATCAGATCGCCTTCAACCCGATCAAAATCGGTCTCCTCATAACCTTTTAGGAAATGCTCCTCCAGCCATTTCTCCAGATCACTGGTCGACTGAAGAAAGTCATAGATCTGATAGACCTGTTCTTTAAACAAGGATAAATTTTTGCGCTGCCCCGTGAAATTCTTAACCATCTGCACAAAGGCTTCTTGGTTTTCCCCCTGGTAATAGCGGTCAAAAACAGCTTGAAAGACTTCATTTTGTAAGAGGCGCTGCTCACTGGCATTTTGTAAAATGCGAAACTGAGGCGCCAACCCAAGCAAATAGCCATAGCGCGTTAGGACCTTTTGGGTAAAGGAGTCCATGGTTCCGATATCGCTGGTGGCGACATCTGCGATTTGACGGGCTAGGTGTTGCTTGAGCTCTGGATCATCGCTCGCTTGCAGGGCTTTTCCAAGTTCGCTTTCCAAACGCTCCTTGAGCTCCCCTGCTGCCTTGACCGTAAAGGTCGAGATAAAGAGCTCCTTAATCGAAATGCCACGCTGCATCTGATCCAGTATCCGCTGCACCATGACAAAGGTCTTTCCTGATCCAGCAGAGGCTGACACCAAGATATTGGTCCCCGAACTATAGATGGCATCGATCTGTTCTGGTGTCCGCTTTTGCTCTTTGGTAGAAGCTGCCTCTTGGGCCTGAAGGGCCTTGATTTCTTCTCTTGTCAAAAATGCTTGTTTGATCATTTGTTCAAGACCTCCTTCATCTTCTCGATCCAAGCGGCTTTCACCTTTTCACCGCGTATTCCTTTTTGGTCTAGTTTGGTCAAGAACCGTGCCTGACCTAGGTGACGATCGGCTTCAAATCCTGTGATGGATTTAAACTGCTCCACGAATGGTGCGATATTGCGCCCATTTTCACTATAGGGATTGATGGCAAATTGCCCCTTGAGGATCCCTTCTGCTGCTGTTTTATAGAGATAAGCGTTGTACAAGAGGAGCAAGTCCAGTTCTTCCTTACTCAGCATCATGGCCTTGTTTTTGTCATAGGCCTCGCCCAGATAAGGCGCCTGATCGGTCATAAAGAGCCCCTTGTACTGTTGACTTTCATGGTTTGGTTGATGGCATCCTCTACTGTTTTGGTCTTTTTCAGATCCACTACAGGATCTCCCATTTCCAAATACATGGCTCCGAATATCCCCTGCTCTTCTTGGTACTCCTTCAAATCCTGAATCGCAGAAAGATAGGTCGGCAATTGAGAATTCAGTCCATTAAAGAACTTGTCATAGTGGAACTGCGTCAGACTAGACTTGTAGTCCACGACTCCGAGGGCTCCCCGATCCCTCAATTGATCAATACGGTCCACCTTGCCTCGTAGCTGCAGGAGACGGCCATCGGACAATGGATAAGAGGTGTGGGTGCTTCCCCCAAAGAGGGTCTCCTCACCGATGGTCTCAATGCCATTTTGCTGGGCGAGGACCCGCCCCGTTGTTTTCGCAGTATCAAGAAGCAAGTTGCGAATAAACTCGGTCTCTCCATTTTCTCCATACAATTGCTGGAACTCTGCTTCTTGGCTGGTTTCTCGAATCGCCTCGTTTAAACGCCGATCAAACGCTTGATCGGAGCCATCTTTTAAGACCCGTTCAAAGATCCGGTGCAAGAAATTCCCATGACTACGAGCGTCTGGCCGAATAGTTTCGTCTTCTTGTAAACCCAAGACATAGCGCAGATAAAAGGCATACTGGTGCTTGTAGTATTCATTCAAGGCAGAAGCGGATAAGGTCAAGGCTTTGCCCTCTGGATAGAGCGCTTGAAGCGTATCCGACTGAAGCTGACGGCTCTTTAATTCCGTTGAAATTTGAGGAATCTGGATGCCTTCAGCGGCTAATTTCTTGCGCAAGACCCGTACCGCCACAGCCCAAAAACTGGCTTCTTCAGGAGACAATTCACTCGTAATTTCTTCTTGATGGAGTTCGATCACGCGCGCTAAGAGGGCTCGGTAGGTCCCGATGTCATCACTCGAGGCTTGGGTTTGTTTGGTCGTCCACTCGATGGCAATAGGTTTCTTGGTCAATTCGACAAGGTAAGGAGAGACACTATCTTCCATTTCATTGACTAAGCTAGGAGCCGATAGGACCAGTTGGTTGGTCGCCGCATTGAGGAGCGAAACCGCCACAAAGCGATTCTTCTTGAGATTTTCACTGGTCACCACCTGGAGCTCTGCTCCTTCTTGGGTGGCCTCATTGAGCTGCTGGCGCTCTTCTTCACTGAGTAGAGAGGTGTTCTGAGCAATCTTTGGAAAACGCTCCTGGGTCAGCCCGATCGCGTAGACATAAGGCGCTGTCAAGGGTTCAATCAAGTCATAGGACTGAACGGTCACCACATCGACCGTAGCAGGAACTGTCCGATATTGAGATAATTGCATCCCCGATAAGAGGAGGGCCAAAAAGTCATCCACTGTCAGCTCTTGGTCCTCAAAGACCAGGTTCAACTCCTCTAAGACATGGAGAAAGGCCTTCCAGACCTGATCATAGCGCTCCTGCTCCTCCAAGGCTAGATCCTTGATCAAAGCTTGTAGATTCTGAGAAAGCTGGGCCTCTTGCAGAAACTCTGTAAAGGCGGTTAAGAGTTGGGTCACCTTTTGTTTGCGCTGTGAAAAGAAAGGGACTAGAGGTTCTACGACGCGTTCCCGGAGGTCATTGAGTGCTTCCAGATCAAACTTGCCCTGACGATTGCTAGTAAAAGGCTTGTGAAATTTTGTAGCGCCCTTTACTTCCGCAAAGCGAAGGTACTGCTCAAAAGCATCGACTTCTTCTTGCGTCAGATCACTATACAGACCCGTTTTTAACAGATTGATGACGTCTTCCGTCTGGTAATTGAACTGCTTGATCCGCCCTAGCGATTCAATGACCTGAATCAAGGGATGGTGGACCATGGCCTCACTTCGTCCCAAGTAAAAGGGGATCTGATACTGGTCAAAAATGGTCTTGAGCTGCAGTTGATAAGCTTCTACATCGCCTAACAAGACCCGAATATCCCGATAGCGTGCCCCATCATGAAGACGCTGACGGATGGATTTGGCAACAAATTCCAACTCTTCTTTTTGCGTATTGGTTTGCCAGAGTTGGATAGCTGTTCGATCTTGGTCCTCCAGCTCATTTTCCACTTGTGAAAAATCGTAGCGCGCTTCTAGCATGCGGGTAATGCGACTAAAGGAGTCTTCGATCACTTGCCCACAATACTGAGGCTGTACCTCAAAAGTCTTAGCCAGCTGGAGGAGAAAGTCAACACTGGCCTGGTAAAGATTGCCCTCTCTAAAGCTTGCTCGATAGGCTTTTTCACTGGCATAGACCCCGATGACAATCTCCACTCCTTTTCGGTGAAGGAGACTGATCAAGGCCTCTTCTTCTGCAGAAAAACGCGTGAAGCCATCGACGACGATCGCCACATTCTTTAATTGCTCTTCCAGTTGCCCTTCTTCGACCTGATTGAGGAAAAAGGCCATCTTGGACTGGGATTCATACCGGTGCTTGACCAGCATCTCAGAGACCGCTTCAAAAATCGCCAAGAGGTCCTCTCTTTTTTCAGCTTCCTCTAGCAACTCCAAATCGGTAAAATCCATCTGGGCCGTCTGCAATTCATGATAGAGCTGGACCAATTGCTGGATAAACTGAGGATCCTTGCGCAGGGCCCCGTAAACTTTGAGATCCTGCTCCTTCATCTGGGACAGAGCTTTAAAAAATAGCATACCTAGACCGATGTCATCCAAGGGTTGCTCCTCAAAAACCTGATTCAGGATGAAATAACGGGCCATTTGCGCAAAGCGCGTGACGGTAATGGCAAAAGAAGCCTGACCTTCTAAATAGGACAAGACCTTGGCTTCTTTCAAAGGAAAGAGAGTTGGGCGCAATGTAAAACACACGCTTGCCCTGTTCTACTAACCCTACGGCTTCTTGTGTCAGGACCTGGGTCAAGGGGGTCCGAACATCCGTATAGAGTAATTTCATCCGATCCGTTCTCCTTTTGGCATTTTCTTGAGAGCTTGTTATCTTCTTATTATATCATTTTCACAGGAGGGACTAAAGCAAGAAGTCATGCTCCTCTAGGCCCAATATTAGGAGATTTGTGCTACAATAAAAGCTGAAGAGACAGAAAGGATACCACCTATGACCAGCATTTATGATTTTTCTTTAGAAAACCAGAATGGGGAGGAGATTCCCCTTTCTCACTACCAAGGTAAGGTCCTCATCGTAGTCAATACAGCAACAGGCTGTGGCTTGACCCCGCAATACCAAGGACTGCAAGATCTCTACCAGCGCTACCAGGAAAAAGGGCTTGAAATCCTGGACATCCCCTGCAACCAATTCATGGGGCAGGCGCCAGGAACTGCAGAAGAAATCAATAGCTTCTGCAGCCTCAACTACCAGACCACCTTCCCACGATTCGCCAAAGCCAAGGTCAATGGTAAAGAAGCCCTTCCTCTTTATGACTGGCTCAAAAGCCAAGCAACTGGGCCACTGGGCAAACGCATCGAATGGAACTTCGCAAAATTTGTCATCGATCGACAAGGCCAAGTCGCCCAACGCTTCTCCTCCAAAACAGAACCAGCTGCCATGGAAGACTTGATCCAAGAATTACTTGAAAAATAAGCAAAAATCCTGAAAGTGTAGTCAGGATTTTTGATGAATGACTATTTATTTCCGAGACTTTCCGCTGTGAGAAAAGTGCCTGAAACAATAACGTTTCAGGCACTCGGAATTATTGAGACCTTAGGCTCAATAATTAGTCATGGAACTTCCTGGATTGCTGAAATCATCCACTGGATAATTTCACCTAACGTCCATACTCACCTAAGGAAAGTTTCTAAGAAGTCATTATCCATAAGCCAAAAAGCCTGAGCCAACGCTCAAGCTTTTTCTTTAATCAATCTCAAGTCCACCGGTGTACAAGCGGTAATAGGTGCCACGTTCTGCCATCAAGGAAGCATGGTTGCCTCGCTCGATGATGCATCCGTGGTCCATCACCATGATGACATCGGAATTGACAATTGTCGACAGACGGTGGGCAATGACAAAGACAGTCCGACCTTCCATCAGGCGGTCCATCCCTTCTTGCACCATCTTCTCTGTCCGAGAGTCAATCGAAGACGTCGCTTCGTCCAGAATCAAGACCGGTGCATTGGCAAGGGCTGCACGGGCAATGGCGATCAATTGTCGTTGACCATTTGAAAGGCCAGCCCCATCATCCGTCAAGACCGTTTCATAGCCCTGATCCAAATGCTTAACAAAGGAATCCACATTGGCAATCCGAGCCGCCTCAAGGATCTCCTCACGCGATGCATCGGCACGGCCATAAGCAATGTTTTCCGCAATCGTACCAGTGAATAAGTGGGTATCTTGAAGAACGATTCCAAGAGAGCGACGAAGAGAATCTTTCTCGATCAATTTGATATCGATCCCATCATAAGTAATCATTCCGGATTGGATATCATAGAATCGGTTGATCAAGTTTGTAATGGTGGTCTTACCCGCACCGGTTGCACCGACAAAGGCCACTTTTTGACCCTTATCCGCATAGAGATTGATACCTTTTAGGATCTGCTTTTTCCCATCATAGGAGAAATCAACATGGTCAAAGACCACATGCCCCACCAGTTTGACCAACTGGTAGCTGCCATTTGGACGTGGGTGTTTCCAAGCCCATTTGTTGGTTTTCTGATCGGTTTCGACCATTTCTCCATCGACCAGTTCATAATTGACCAACGTCACTTTTCCTTGGTCGACTTCTTCTTCTTCATCCAAGAGATCAAAGACACGATCTCCACCAGCCAAGGCCATGAGGACAAAGTTCAATTGTTGAGAGACCTGGGCAATGGGACCTGTGAAGGAACGGTTCAATTGCAGAAAGGCCATGAGACCACCAATGGTTAAACCACCGACGCCGTTTAGCGCAAAGAGGCCCCCGATCAAGGCTGTCAGAACAAAGGAAACATTTCCCAAGTTCCCAAGAATCGGCATGAGGACATTGGCATAGCGGTTGGCTTGGTAAGAGGATTCAAAGAGTTGATCATTGATCCGATCAAAATCCTCAATGCTTTCTCTTTCATGCACAAAGGCCTTAACCACTTTTTGACCAGACATCATTTCTTCAATAAAGCCGTTCTCAATCCCCAAGTTCTTTTGTTGGGCCCCGAAGTAACGACCTGACTTGCCAGAAACATCCTTGATGATAAAGACCATGACGATGACCATGAAAAGAACAATCAAGAACAAGAGTGGACTAACCGTCAGCATAGTAATCGTTACCCCAAGGATGGTAATCGCTGAGGATAAGAGTTGCGGAATGGATTGTTCAATCGCTTGGCGAAGGGCATCAATATCATTGGTATAGATAGACATGATGTCCCCGTGTTGGTGGGTATCAAAGTAACGAACGGGCAGTTTTTGCATGCGAGCAAACAACTGATTTCGAAGACTTCTAAGTGAGTCTTGTGAAACAGTTGCCATAATCAAGGTAAAGCCATAGTTGGCAAGGACCCCGATCAAACAGATCAAACCAACCCGTGTCAAGAAGGACAAGAGCGGTCCAAAATCATGGCTATTGCTTGTCAGCATGGGCTCCACATAGACGTCAACCAAGGACTGAATCGAAGCTGTTACATTGACCGTCGCAAGTGACGATAGAATGATTAAGATAAAGGAAACAATCAAGGATAGCTTGTAGTTTTTCCAAAGGAAGTCGAGCAGGCGAAGGATAGAGCCTAGATTTGCTTTTTTCTTAGTTTTCATCTGCTTCTCCTTTCCCTTGTGTTTGCATTTCATATACTTCTTGGTAGATGGCATTGGTCGCAGCAATTCTTCGTGACGACCGATCGCATCGATTTGGCCATCATTCATCACGATAATACGATCTGCATCTTGAATAGAGGAAATCCGTTGACCAATGATGATTTTGGTCGTCTCTTTCAAGCTGGTTGCTAATCCTTGACGGATCAAACTATCCGTCTTGGTATCAACCGCAGACGTCGAATCATCCAAGATCAAGATCTTCGGATTCATGAGAAGGGCACGCGCGATACAGAGACGCTGGCGTTGACCACCAGAGACGTTGGATCCCCCACGCTCAATCATGGTGTCATAGCCCTCTTTGAAATCTTGAATAAATTCATCGGCTTGGGCAATCTTACAAGCTGCGATGATCTCTTCATCCGTCGCCTCTTTATTTCCCCAGCGCATATTTTCTTTAATCGTACCAGAGAAAAGGACATTGGTCTGAAGAACCATGGCCACTTGCTTACGAAGGGAATCAAGATCGTATTCTTTGACATCGTGGCCTGCTACTGTCACCCGACCAGACTCGACATCATAGAGACGAGGAATCAACTGCACCAAGCTTGATTTTCCTGATCCTGTTCCTCCCAAGATACCAATCACTTCCCCTGAACGAATAGAAAGATTAATCCCTTGTAAGACATGGGTCTTGTCGCCATTTTCATCGGTATAAGCAAAGGTCACATCCTCAAAGTTGATGGAGCCATCAGCAACTTCTTTGATCCCATTTTCTGGAGAGTCAATCGTCGTTTTGGTCGTCAAGACTTCATTGATCCGCTCGACAGAGGCCATGGAAATCGACAACATGACAAAGATCATCATAAACATCATGAGCGACATGAGAATGGTCATGGTGTAGCTAAACATAGAAGTCAGATTCCCAGTGGAGAGTTGGCCACCAACGATCAGATGAGCCCCAATCCAAGAGATCAAAAGGAAAGAAGCATACATGGAAAGCATCATAGCTGGGCTACTCAAGACAACGACACGGATAGCCTTCATAAACATGTTATAAATCCGGCGTGAAGCTTTTTTGAATTTAACGGTTTCATCTGCTTCCTTAACGTAGGACTTCACCACTCGCATATTGGTGATGTTTTCTTGAATGCTGTTGTTGAGATTGTCATAAGCTTCAAATACTTCTGTGAAGAGCGGATACACAATCTTCATGATGATACTTAAGACAGCTGCCAAAAAGATGGTCACATAGACAAAGATCATGGCCATTTCCGGATTGATCAAGAAACAAGCCACAATGGCAAGATCAAATTGAGCGGTGCCCGCACACAGATCCGGATGACCATTTGATAAGCATTTTGCACATTGGTCACGTCCGTCATCATCCGAGTAACCAGACCACCAGATGAGAACTGATCAATATTCTCAAATGAGAAGGTTTGAACCTTTTTGAAAATAGCCCGACGAAGGTTTTTGGCAAAACCAGCCGATGCATAGGCGCCATAACGGGCAGACTGCATCCCACAAAAGAGGGAGAGAAAGGCACAGACCAGCATGAGCCCACCGTAAAACAAAATATTGTTCATGTTTCTTTGTTGAACACCTTGGTCCAAAAGACTCGCCATGACAAAGGGAATCGAAATCTCAAACATGACTTCAAAGACCATGAACAAGGAAGCCAAAATCGAGGGCTTCTTGAATTCTTTGATCTCGGAAATTAAGGATCGAATCATTATTACCTCCATAGTTTTTCATACTTTTTTCTGCGGTAGAAGCAAAGCTTTTTTCCACTGAAAAATTGGTCAAAACACACAAAATTCCCTGAGGGAAAGACCCTAGGGATTACGCGTTTTTTATAGTCTTCATTGTAACCTAAATTGCAAAAAAATGCAAGATTTTTAGACAGCATCCGTTTTTCTGTTGATCTAGTACAAAAGAGGCTGGGACAAAAGTCCTAGCCTCTCAATTGTTTTTGGATTGTCGAGCAAGACGCAGTGGCTGAGTGGGCTCTACTACGCTGATTTCATCAGCTTTTACAGCCCTACTCAACTGTGCGGAGGTGGGACGACGAAATCGAATTCTAACGAATTACCAATTTCTGTCCCACTCTCTTTTCTATTTATTCAGCTAAGAGCACTTCTTTGATGGTTTGTTTTTGGAGTTTTCTGTTGGATAGATAAAAGAGGCTTTCATAAACCACCGCAAAACCGAGCAAAGTCCAAAAGCACACATTCCAGTCAAAGTTGTGCTCAATCTTTTCAGGTACCGTATCTTTGATCACACCAATCAAGATTTCCATGATGCCGTATTGATAAGCCGTCCCAAGGGCAAATCCTAGATAAGCCCAGAAACGATAAGGAGCGAGAATATGACTTTGGCATTCACGATCGGTGTAGCCAAAGCCTTCATAAGAGCCAAGGTTTCGCGACTTTCTGAAACGACAATTCCCAATGACAAAAAGAGGATTGAGAAAGAAAGGATCAAACCAATCATAATCATCATCGTTTGGATGATGTCATCTGTGTAGTCCCTTAGGCCAAAAGACAATTGAACCATGGACGCGAAACACATAGAGCCAAAGACCACAAAAAACAGGATCGATTTTCTCCCCCAAATCAGCGACGAAGACAGCTCTTTTAGGAAGGATTTCTCTTTCTTAGAAGCCCTTTTTCTCCTTTTGACCTTGATTGGTGTCGGGGATTTTTTCAATAAGCGAAGGGCCGGCGTTTGAAGTTGTCTTCTAGCATAACCAATCGCGAGAAGCATAAAGAAGGTCGTTGGCAGGATCACCAAAGCAAGCAAGAGCTGCCAATGAAAGTGAATAGTAATTTCTGGCAGGATCCCCTTCTCATTGCGGAAGTCGTAAAAATGTCCCATCATGAGAAATGAAGCAAAATAGCCAAGAAGCGCTCCAGCTCCAAAACTGAGGCCAAAGGCCCAAAATCGTTTCGCCAACTGGCCATTGCTGTAGCCCAAAGCTTTTAAAATTCCTAATTGTTCCTTGTGGTCATCGACAAATTGTTTAATATAAAAACACATGAGAAGGATCGATGTCAAGGACAAGACAACCCCACTGACCATGGCCACCATCCAAGATAGCGAAACCTGGGCATCATAATAAGTCTGAATCATCGGATTGGTTTTAGAAATCTCCAACTGCTCGATATCCAGGTAAAAATTCAAGAAGAGATTGGCCACAAAGACGGCACAAGCCCCAATGATACTGACGACAACTAATTTTCGAATATCTTTTACTGAAAACATGGCTTACCATCCAATCTCATAGGCAGTCTGAGGCTGATCATTGGTCACAACTTCTGTAATCTTGCCACTATTGACACGAATGATGGTTCTAGCCATATCCGCAATATTTTGGTTATGCGTCACCATGATGAGGGTAAAGCCCAGCTTTTCCTTCAGTTTCCAGATATAGTCGAGAATCTTGCGCCCTGTTTCTTCATCCAGAGCTCCCGTCGGCTCATCTAAGAAAAGAATCTCTGGCTTTTTGGCCAAGGCCCGAGCAATGGACACTCTCTGCTGTTCCCCACCCGACAATTCACTCGGATACTTGTCCAGCTTATCGCCAAGTCCCAAATCCTCGATGATCTGCAAAAAAATCATGATTGTTTGCTAGGGTCTGCCCCCATCTTTACATTTTGTCTAACCGTTAGATTCGGCAATAGATAATACTGCTGGAAAAATAAAGGCAATCTTCTCACGTCTAAAGGCTGTCAATTGAGCATCCGTGAGTTGCGATAAATCTTGTCCTTGAATAAGGATATGCCCCTCGTCTACCTTTTTCTAAGCCTGATAACACATTTAAGAGAGTTGACTTGCCCGATCCAGAAGGACCAAGGATAACCACATCATCCTGGTCTTGAATCTGCAAATCAATCCCTTTAAAACCTTGGTTTGGCCGTAACTTTTGTGCACATTTTCTAGTTGAATCATTTCTTTCCTACCATTTCTTTAATGAGAGATTGACAAACCTCTGTCAGTAATCCAATCACTTCTTCCATGCTGAACTGATAAATACCAGAAGCAACCATTGAGGCCATCCCGTGTGAGTAGATAAATAGATGCTGGTACAAGCGACTAGCCTCTTCTACAGTCAAAGGATAGTCTGCAACAATCGAATCCAGAACCAATTGGTAACTATGATCCTTCATGGGAAGAAAATCTTGAAAGCGACGAATCGGATCTTTGCTAGGATTTTGGAAAAGCAATTGAAAGAGTTGGGGCTCTTTTGAGGCGAAAAGGATATAAGCAACCCCGACAGATCGAAAAGGCTTTTCATCTTCTAAGGCCTTGCGAATATACTCCACCACGACCATCTCCGCCGCAGCAATAACCTCTGCTTGTAACTCAGCCATATTAGCAAATTGCCCAAAAATGACTCTCGGTGTGGCTCCCAGTTTCTCTGCTAATGCTCGAGCTGTCAAACTAGCCATTCCCTCTTCTCTCACCAATTGTAAAGCTGTCCCAATGATAGCCTCTTTACTAAATTTAACCTTTGGTGGCATAAGACTCCTTTCGCGCAACATTCGTTGCGCAACACTTGTTGCCTAAAGAATACCATAAAAAAGAAAGACTTGTCAAGAAAAATCTGAAAACCACAAAACAAAAAACCAGTCCACCGATAAGAGTGGAATCTGGTTTGATAACCATTATTCTAAGGCAAATCATTTCCCGCAGCCAGGTAGATTTGGTACCATTCCTTGCGCGTCAAAGTGACTGTTGTTGCTTTTCCTGCTTCAAGGACATGCTGGGGCTTGGTCGTTCCAATGACGGACTGCATCTTACCTGGATAGCGAAGGACCCAAGCGAGGGCAATGGCTGTCGGTGTGACTTGGTATTTTCTCGCCAAGTCATTGAGGACATGATTGAGGGCCGCAAACTCTTCCTTGCCGACAAAATTCCCCCTTGAAATAGCCATGCTGGAGGACAGACCAGGCTTGAATCACCGTATCAGTTAAGCGACAATACTCAAAGACACTACCATCACGAACGGCTGCTTTTGGCCCCTCCATGTTGACATGAAAACCAGCCTCAAAGCTCGGTGTAAAGGCGGCACTCAACTGCAGCTGGTTGACCTTGAGAGGCTGTTTGACAGCCGTTTTGAGCAATTCCATCATCATGGGATTTTGATTGGACACCCCAAAATGACGGACCTTGCCCGCTTGCTCCAAGTGATCAAAAGCTTCCGCTACTTCTTCAGGCTCCATGAGGGCATCCGGTCGGTGAAGGAGGAGACTATCTAAACGCTCGATCTGCAGACGCTCGAGGATGCCATCAACGGAGTCCAAAATATAGTCCTTCGAAAAATCAAAATAGGTAAAGCCATCTTTGCGAATCCCACACTTGGACTGGATCCACATCTGGTCCCGAAGATCCGGACGACGCTTGAGGACCTTCCCAAGCAAGACCTCACACTGGCCATTGCCATAGATATCCGCTAGGTCAAAGGTGTTGATCCCAATCGACAAGGCTGCCTCCACCAAGGCCTCCACCTCATCTTCACTCATCTGACTGATCCGCATCATCCCAAGGACAATCGTGGACAGACGCTCATTTTTAGTAAACTCAATATAGTTCATGTCCGCCTCCTTTTCTGTAGTTCTATTGTAGTGAAAAGGCTTGCAAAAGTCAATTTGCAATCAAAAAGCCCTCAGCTGTAACTGAGGGCTTTCAGGTTAAAGTAGAATTTCTTATTCTTCCTCGTCATCCAATTCTACTTCTCCATGGATTCGGATATACTCCTCACGCTTTCGATCCAATTCTTCCCAGAGTGGCTCATCAACAGCTTTCATTACTTTTATCTCTTCTATACTAATATCGACTGCTTCGTCGTAGGTCAAATTCAGTAGGTCTTTATGTTTCGTTTTAAATTCTTCAATGCTCAGCCATGTTTCCTTATCATCTTCGCTGATGTGACCACCAATAGCAGATGCTACCTCAATGACCATGATATAAAGAGCTCGCTTATCAACCGTTAGAATGTCCTTATGAGTCGTGATGATTCGTAGATAGTCTCCTTTTTCTCGTCCATCACTTTCATAGGAATCTTCAAAATTTAAATTTATATCTTCATACTTAAAAGTTGCCCAGGGATCATTGCCTACACTAAAATCTGCCATTCCCCAACGCTCATCATTTGAAGAAAATTTATCCAAACTAACACTAAAATAGAAGTCATCATCACGTGCATAAGAAAAACCAACCTGCACTCCCTTACGTTCCTTGAACCACATTTTCCAAGGATATTCCATACAGGCTTGATAAATACTAGTTTCGTAGTTGCCTTTAAGATATAGTCTCAATCGTCGTCCTCATCATCATAAACACGTTCACCATGGATTTTGATGTATTCCTCACGTTTTCGATCTAATTCTTCCCAGATGGGATCATCAATAGCATCAATCGTCTGAATTTCCTCCAGACTCATTTCATTTGCTTCATCAAAGGTCAGAGATAAGATATCTTGGTGCTTTTCCTTAAACTCATCGATTCTTAGCCATGTTTTCTTATCATCTTCACTAATTTGCCCATCAATCGCAGTCGCAATTTCGAGTGCCATAATATACATAGCTCGTTTATCAACCGTTAATACATCTAGATAATTCGAAGCGATCCTTAGATATTCATCCTTTTCTCTACCGTCGCTTTCATAACTTCCTTCATAATCCAAATCAATATTTTCATATTTGAGAATTGATTGCACTATCACCTTTTGCCTTAACATCTTTCCAACGAGAGCCACTTGCTCCCCACTTATCTAACCGTAAAGATAGATAGAAGTCATTTTGTAGCATCTCATCATCTCCGACATGTGAGAAACTTATTTCTTGACCATTTCTTTCTTTAAACCACATTTTCCATGCGAGTTCTCTGTAGCCAAATGGCACTTTTTTAGTATAATCACCTTTAATATAAATTCTCACTCGTCGTCCTCATCGTCATAAACACGTTCACCATGGATTTTTATGTATTCTTCACGAAGGCGCTCTTCTTCATCCCACAAAGGATCCTCTACAGGTTTCAAACTTTTCAGTTCCTCCACGCTGATATCGGTTGCTTGATCGTAACTTAGTGATAAGACATCCTTGTGCAACTCCTTAAAAGTCTCTACATCCATCCAGGTCTCTTTGTCATCCTCGCTGATCTGCCCATCAATTGCACCAGCAACTTCGACTGCCATGATATACATCGCACGTTTATCAACCGTTAAAATATCCGTATGAGAGGTTGCAATCCTAAGGTGTTCTCCACGTTCTCTCCCATCCGTAATAAAATCATTTTCAAATTCCAATTGAATATTTTCATATTCCAAAGACAACCAAGGATTGCTCGGAATTATAAAAGAAGCTTTATCCCATCTTTCATCAACTGAAACCCATTTGCGCAGCTCAACTCCAAAATAAAAATCATCTTGTAGCATCTCATCATCACCAACGTTTGAGAAACTTATTTGCTTACCTTTACGCTCTTTAAACCACATCTTCCAAACAAGCTCTCTTGTCGTAATGTTTATTTTTTGCTTAAAATCACTTTTGATATATAGTCTCACTCGTCGTCCTCATCGTCATAAACACGTTCGCCATGGATTTTGATGTATTCTTCACGAAGGCGCTCTTCTTCTTCCCATAAAGGATCTCTTACTGGCACCATTGTCTTTAATTCTTCCAAACTGATTTCAACCGCTTCATCATAAGTCAGTGAAAGAACATCCTTGTGCAACTCCTTAAAAGTCTCTACATCCATCCAGGTCTGTTTGTCATCTTCGCGGATTTTCCCATCAATTGCACCTGCAACTTCAACTGCCATAATATACATAGCACGTTTATCAACTGTTAACACATCAGTATGAGAGGTTGCGATACGTAGATAATCCCCACGTTCTCTCCACTCTGTAATGAAAGTTTTTTCAAATTCAAGGGATATGTTTTCATATTTAAAGGAATTCCACGAATTTTTTAAATCATAAGAGGGAATATTATTCCATCTAGAGTCACAAAAACGCCATTTATCAAAGCTTACTACAAAGTAAAAATCATCTTGTAACATGGTATCATCACCGACATTTGAGTATGTAATAGGATGACCATTCCATTCCTTAAACCACATCTTCCATGCGAGTTCTCTGTAGCCAAATGGTATCTTTTTTGTATAATCACCTTTGATGTAGAGTCTCATTCGTTCTTTTCTCTATTCTCTTTATTCCCATCCATCATATCATAATTTGAAGAAAAAAACTCTTTCTTCCATGAAAAAACATACTAAATTTTCTGCAATTTATTAATAGTTAGAGACAAGTCTTTCAAAAAAATTGTAACCTCCATTCAAAAAGCCCTCAGCTGTAACTGAGAGCTTATCTGATTAGCGATAGCTAAGAGCACGTTTGATGGTCTTCCATGGTCCGAGGTCATCGGTCTGGAGGATCAGGCTCGCATAGATACGGGCGATGAGAACTGTTCCCACGATGGTAAAGAGAACCGCAATTCCCAATGAAGCCCAAGATTCAAGACCAGTCGCATAGCCATTAATGGTACGGAAAGGCATGAAGAAGGTTGAAATGAATGGAATGTAGGAACCGATCTTCAATAAGAAGACATCACCGGCACTTCCCAAGGTGGTTACCCCAAAGAAGCTAAAGAGGACTAACATCATTAGTGGCGAAATCGCTTTTCCTGAATCTTCAGGTCGTGCTACTGTGGAGCCTAAGAAGGCAGAGAGCACCACATACATAAAGACCCCAAGGATAATGAAGAAGACGGTATTGAGCGAGATCGCTTCTGCTAGATGTTGGGTAATTGGAGAGTTTGGAGCGAGAAAATCCTTGACAACAGGGATATCTGCTCTAAAGATCCAAACAGCTACTAGCCCAACTACATAGACAAAAATATGGGTAAAAATCACACCGAAGAGTCCGAGCATGCGTGCGAAGAAATAGTCGGTTGCTTTGATACTAGAGAAGACCACTTCCATGATCTTGGTTCCTTTTTCACTGGCCACTTCTTGGGCTGTGATACCAGAGTAGAACATCAAAATCATATAAAGCAACATTCCTAGAGCACCTGCAACCATGGTTTGCACCATTTTCAAGCCTTCTTTTTTCTCATCAATTTTTTCTTTGAGAGAAACCTGTTGAGACAAGGCTGTCAGTTGCTCTTTGCTTAGATTAGCATGCGCTAGATTGATTCCTTGTTGGACTTGGCTTAATTTCGCAGCGACAAGCGATTTCAAATCTTTTTTCATGGCTTGGTCGCCCACATAAGTGGCTTCTAGCTGGCCATCTTTTTCATCGACCGTTAGGTAAGCAGCTGCTTTCTCATCCTTGATGGCTTTTTTAGCTGCAGCTTCATCCTTGTAGTCCAAGGTCAAGCCATCAGTTCCTTTGAGACTTTCTTTGACAGCTGGAACTTCTGTCACCAAGGCCACCTGGTTTTTGGCATCTGTAGAAGAACCTGTCAGATAACCGATTCCAATGCTCAATCCTAAAAAGAGGAAGGGACCGAAGACCATGAAGAGGAAACTCCATGATTTCACTTGTCTGATATAGGTTTCTTTCATTACGACAAACATCTGTTTCATACTTCTACTCCTGATTCAAGTTTAAAGATCTCGTCAATAGTTGGGGCTTGGTGGTCAAAGGTCGCAAGGTAGTGGCCCTTGGTCAAGCGATCAAATAATTCTGGTCCAGCTGACGCATCATCCAAGATCAGCTTCCAAGTCCCTTGCTTGGTCATGCTGACCTTGGTCACGTGTGGCAGATCTTCTAGCTCTTCTTTGCTAAAGTCGTTTGAGACAAAGAGGCGAGTCTTGCCATAGCTATTCCGGACCTCTTGGACAGGCCCTGATAGGACAACCGAACCATCACGGATCATTAGGATATCATCACACAACTCTTCGACGTTGGTCATGACGTGGTCAGAAAAGATAATGGTTGCCCCACGCTCTTTCTTCAAAGATGACCTGCTTGAGCACTTCTGTATTGACCGGATCCAATCCGCTAAAGGGTTCATCTAAAATGATCAATTTTGGCTCATGGATCAAGGTGATGATCAGTTGCACCTTCTGTTGGTTCCCTTTTGAGAGGCTCTTGATTTTATCGGTCAATTTCCCTTTTACTTGGAGTTTTTCCATCCAGATCGGTAATTTTTCCTTGACCTCAGCAGTGCTCATTCCTTTTAAGGCAGCCAAATAGCGGACCTGCTCAAAAATCGTGAGTTTTGGCATGAGACTACGTTCTTCTGGCAAATAGCCAATTTCCTTGTAGGTTTCTTGTGTAATCGCTTTGCCACCTAGACGAATCTCACCGCTGTAGTCCAAAAAGCGCAAGATACTGTGGAAAATAGTTGTTTTACCGGCACCATTTTTCCCAACTAAGCCAAGGATATGCCCTTGTTGAGCTGTCAGATCTACTCCGAAGAGAACCTGCTTATTCCCAAAGCTTTTTCTAAATTTCTAATTTCTAACATGGATGACTCCTCTAATCTTTATAATAACGTTTGGTAATCTTGTATTGTGAAATAAGGATATAAATATAGATGATGGATACAATAATTAAAGCTAAAATAATATCCGTCTTAAAGGCGATCCCAATAAGTAAGAGAGCAATGATCAGGCTCGGCAAGATATAATTACTTAACTTAACCACCACTTCAAAATTTTCCTCGTAGCTAATCTGCTTTTCTGCTTCATCCATCATACTCATCATAAATTCACGCACTTCCTTGGCATTAGCATTGCGGGGAATCGGTTTTCCATAAATCAGATGGAAGGTCTTGCGAAAGAAGATATCCGATAGGAAAAATAGGGCAATCAAGACAAGAAAGAGATAGAGCATGGTAAAGTCTCCAAAGATAAAAGCCATGTCCCCAGCGCCAGGTCTATCTAAGTAAACCAATTGACTATAAAAAATGACGACTAAAAAGTAGGGCAAGATCATGATGCCTTTAAAAATGGTCGCTAAGCCATATAGTTTTTTCTTTTGAAGGTCATAGTGATAGGCTTCATCATCGTCTTCTATTTGGAGCATTTTTTGATGGACTTTTCTCGCGCACATCAGTAAGGTTATCGTGAGTATAAATGCAACCAGGAATAAAACTGCTGAGCCCAAAAGAAGTGCTTCTTTACTAAAGAAGAATTGGATTTCTAGGGGCTTTTCAGATCCGAACATTCCTGTCAAAAATCCTATGACTCCTCCTATCAAGCCGGAAACTGTAATGATTCCGACATTTCTCCAAAAACGGTAACGTGGGGTTCGTTCTTGTTGTTGCTTTTTCATTGTTATTCCTCTTCCTCTACTAGACTAAAGACATTTTCCACCGGTTCCTTGAAAATCTGGGCGATGGTGATGGCAATGATAACCGAAGGGGTGTATTCACCCCGCTCCAAGAGACTGATAGACTGGCGCGAGACTCCAGCTAGCTTGGCTAGCTCAGATTGGTTGAGACCATCACGCGCCCTCAGCTCTTTCAGTCGATTTTTTAAAATCATGGCTTTCGCCCCCTTATAGTTGAATATCCTGAATATCTTCGATACGGACTAATTTAGTTTCTCTTTGTTGTTTATTGGTCTCACGACTCAATTTGACCCAATCTTCATCAAAATCAACAATTTCCCACGTAGTTCCAAATCCATTTACTGTCACCTTGACCGTTTGGCCTTTTAATTCTTCTAAAAGTCTAGACATTTCTTGATTTCCTTTCACTTGTTTTTCTAATCTTTTAATACGTTTGTTCAACTTTTTTATCTTCTTTTCTGAGCTTGCATAAATGATAACCAGAAAAGGGATAAATAGAATCCATATAGCTCCCATAAGAATACCTCCCTTCTTTCAACTAAAAATTATTGTAACACTTCTTTTTCTTTTTTTGACAAGTATATTTTTTTCAAAAAAATAAAAAAATATTTGTCAAAAAAATAGAAGGATGGTTGACATGGATATTTTTGAGGTAAGAAATAAAAAGGCCCGCATTTGCGCACCTTTTTAAAAGATTCTTTTCTCCCTGCTATGAATCTGAAAAGACTTCCATAGTAAGAAATATAACTTTGGTCGCTACAAGATAATCTTACACGTGTTTAATATCGATGAAGTCTAAACTAGTAGGACTAGGCTAGCTCTGATCATTTTCATCATCCTTGTTCCCTGCATCTTCCACAAGCCACAGCAAAGTAATGATCAACTCATCAGCTTAAAAAACTTATCTACCACTCATATCTAGGAGGTTACCATGTCAACTATTCTTATTGCCGTCCTTATTTTTTTAGCTGGACAAGGTCTTCGCTCCTACCTCAAGGTAAAAGGTTCTTGTGGCGATTGTAAGTGTTCCTGCCCCATCAAAGACGAAATGCACCAATCGCATCGCCACCAGTAAAGAATTGGTGTGTACCAGAAATCAGAAACGTAAAAAACCATTGGTCAATTGAACCAATGGTTTTTCTATCCTCCTATTTAATTCTCTACGATATTAAAATCTTGGGGAGCTTTGACTTCTTTTATCTGGTTAATATCTCGATAAGTAAATTCAAAATGGTCTTCATTGTTCACCGTTCGCCCTTTATCATTTTTCAATTTGGTATCTAGTTGAATCCTAGCCTCGCTAGGAACTAATTTTTCTTCTTTATTTGAGGAGTCTTTCTTCATAGACAAATAAATGTGCAACTTGACGGACTGAATCTCCTTTTTCCCTTTGGTGTATAGCTCACTATCTAACAAAGTATTTTGAAATTCTCCAATTTGATCAATATCTTTCTTAACATCACCCTTAAATTCCAGATAGATATACTGACCATCGATAGTTTTTTTAAATCGATCCGCATACTTCTCATAAAGTTTTAAAATAAGCTCATGACGCCCCACTTCTGGATCTTTTCTATTTTTATATATTAGATCTGGATCTGTAGCTTCATCCACTCTATTCCAAGTCCAACTATCGTCTCCCTTCTTTATTTTTTTATACAGAACCCCTTTTTCAGGAGAATATAGTCTCAAAATTTTCTCCCCATAACCTGTAGAACCTATTTTATTGGCAAGACTTCGAAAATGATCTGAATCACTGTCTATCGTAGATCCATTTCCTCCATCTTTCGTATAAAATTCATTATATATTTGAGGGTCAAACTGAATTTTCCCATGTCGTAAGGTTGTTTCATACATTAGTGATTGTGAACCTTTTACCTCAAGTAGATTCTTTCGATAAATTTTACTGACATATTCCATGTTTTTTGCATCTCTCATGGCTTGGATATACGTTTTCACATCTTTACTCCCACTATCTTGTGTCGTATCCTTTGAAGGGGTTTTAGCCGATTGACAAGCTGAAAGGAATAGACAAGCAAGAAGAGATAAGAAAAACACTAATAATTTTCTTTTATGTTTCATATCTTCACTCCTTTTGAACTAAATACCACCTAATTTTTCAACAGCCTCTGGTACTTCTACTTGGACACCAGTATTTTGTTTTGAATAGGTAATTTTACACGTTAATTTTTCTTTCGCAAAAGATGAATTAGAAGTACAAGTATAAGTAACACCTAAAGGTGTCAAGTTCTCCTTAGAAACGATGAGGTCTATCTGGTAGCTCCCTTCTGAATTTTCAAAATAACTAACTCCTATGGGAACAGGGCCTTGCAACACGGCGTTATTTGGTTCTAGTAAATGATTGACATCCTTACTCTTATAGGTTAAGACATACTGGTCCTTTTTCTTGGTCACTTCAAACTTGTCTTTCTGTGTCTGAAAGAAGCGTATGGCTTCTTGATTTACCCCCACAGGTTGTTTATTCTCTTGAGAATAAGAAAACATTTCCCACTCTGATGAGTCTTTTGGTCTAGAATACTCGTGAAAGGCATCGTAATACTCTTCTTGACTCGTACCGTTGTTCGTATATAGTCCACGTACCCTCACTGGTTTTAATTCAAAGGATCCTTCAAAAGTCAGAGTATATACTGCGTGTGTATCTCCATCACTTGTTGGTTCACTAAACTTTCTCTCAATCTTACTCTCCAGTTTGATTTCCCCATCTTTGAGGTGTTCAAAAGCCTGGAGCCCCTTGTCGATAATTTGTTCTTGACTTAGTTCCTTTGAATTTCCCTTCTTGCCCTCAGCCTGTTGACATCCAACTAGACTAACTACTGCCAACAAACCAACAAGTGACAGGATAGGTTTTCTCATATTTAACATCCCCATTCTCCTTCCTTTTTTCAGTAAATCTACTAATGTTTATTCTTCTATTATAAACGATCCTATGATATTTGTAAATTCTTTCACAAACTTGTAAGAAGATTGTAATAAAACAAAAAAACAGCTAAGAGCATGTCTCAACTGTTTTCATCAAATTTTTAACGTACTTCTGCATTAACTTTTC